>Ga0172378_10002647_pt1 | contig 16845 bp, 33 predicted proteins | sample GrowelOW332metaG_FD_119755 | JGI IMG/M metagenome (GOLD analysis project Ga0172378, IMG submission 119755) | Groundwater microbial communities from an aquifer near a municipal landfill in Southern Ontario, Canada - Pumphouse #3_1 metaG | ecosystem: Environmental > Aquatic > Deep subsurface >... | reverse complement strand
GTATATATGGGTTAAGTTTTTTATTTCAATCGACATAGTTCTTCCACCATTTCATTTATAGTTAGAATATCATTTTTAATATTAAAACCGCTTTTATTAAGCTCATAGGAAAGCTCTGTAACTTGAGGAACATCCAGTCCCATTTCTTTCATTTTTGATACATTTGAAAATATTTCTCTGGGAGTCCCTGATAATTTTATCTTTCCCTCATCCATAACCACTATTCTGTCTGCTTCAACTGCTTCCTCCATATTATGAGTTATAAGTACTATGGTTATATTATAATTTTTATTTAAATCTATTATAGTTTTAATAACTTCTTTTCTGCCTATAGGGTCCAGCATGGCAGTTGGTTCATCAAATACTATTATACTAGGTCTCATGGCAAGTATCCCTGCTATAGCAACTCTCTGTTTTTGTCCGCCTGATAAGAGATGAGGGGCAAATTTTCTATAATCATACATTTCAACAGTTTTTAAAGCTTTATCTACTCTGTTTCTTATTTCTTTAGATTCAACTCCCATATTTTCAGGTCCAAAGGCTACATCATCTTCTACGATATTTGCAACTATCTGATTGTCAGGGTTCTGAAATACCATCCCGGCATTATGTCTTATATCCCAGGTTAAGCTCTCGTCTTTAGTATCCATTCCTTTAATAAAAACATTTCCTTCAGTTGGAACTAACAGTGCATTAAAATGCTTAGCCAAAGTAGATTTTCCTGAACCATTTCTCCCTAAGACAACAAGAAACTCTCCTTTATTTACAGAAAGTTCTAATCCATCAATGGCGTATCTATCTTTATCACAATTATCATATAAAAATTTTACATTTTCACAGTTTATTACTTGTTCCATGCTTCACCTCATAAATGAGAATATAGAGAAATTTGCATAATTTATAAATTTACTTTTCAATTTAAAAAAATGATAATAATTCATTATTTTCAAACTCAAAATCAGCCAAAAGTAATTTGCAATTTCCCTGGAATATTACATTATAATAGAAAACGGGGACTTAGCTCTCCTAAATCCCCCACTTTCTATACTAGCTCAAGAATAACAACTTCTGCTCCGTCGCCGCGCCTTTGACCTAATTTATAGATTCTTGTATATCCGCCAACGCGTTCTGTGTATTTAGGAGCTATTGTATCAAATAGCTTTGTAACAGTATCTTCTTCTGTTACAAAAGCAAGTACCTGTCTTCTTGAATGAAGATCTCCTTTTTTAGCAAGAGTTATCATCTTTTCTGCTAATTTTTGAGTCTCTTTTGCTCTAGTTTCTGTAGTTTCTATTTTGTCGTTCTTTAAGAAACTATTAACAAGATTTCTGAGCATTGCCATTCTTTGGTCTGTTGGACGTCCTAACTTTCGCTGCAGTGCCAATTTATTTACCTCCTTACTCTTCGCTTTGCTTTAATCCAAGTCCTAAAGCTTCAAGCTTTTGCTGTACTTCTTCGAGGGACTTTTTACCAAGGTTTCTAACCTTCATCATGTCATCCATAGTTCTCTCTGTTAATTCAGAAACAGTATTTATTCCTGCTCTCTTTAAACAGTTATAGCTTCTAACAGAAAGGTCTAGTTCTTCAATTGTCATTTCAAGAACCTTTTCCTTTTTGTCTTCTTCTTTTTCCACCATTATTTCTACGTTATTAACATGATCTGAAAGCGTCATGAATAACTTAAAATGCTCTATCAAAATTTTTGCTGACAGACATATAGCTTCATCAGGTCTAATTGTACTATTGGTCCATAATTCTATGGTTAGTTTATCATAGTCTGTTATTTGACCTACTCTGGTATTAGAGATTGTAAAGTTTACCCTTTTAACAGGAGTGTAAATAGAATCTACTGCTATAGTAGATATAGGATCGTCTTCATCTTTGTTTTTCGCCTGCATTACATATCCTCTGCCGTTGTCTACAAGGATTTCAACATACAGTTTGCCGCCATCATCTATGGTAGCTATATGTAAGTCCTTATTAACTATCTCTACATCTCCGTCTGACTTTATATCGCCTGCTAATACCTCGCCTGGTCCCTTGGCATCTATATATATTGTCTTTGGTCCATCACCATTCATCTTTAGAGCCAGCTGCTTGATGTTCAATATCAGCTCTGTTACATCTTCCTTTACTCCAGGAACAACAGAGAACTCATGCAGTACTCCATCAATTTTGATTTTTCTTGCTGCGGCTCCCGGCAGGGAAGAAAGCAGAATTCTTCTTAAAGCATTTCCAAGGGTTATTCCATAACCTCTTTCCAATGGCTCTATTTCAAATTTTCCATAGGAGCCATCCTCGGCCATTTCTAAACACTCGATTTTTGGCTTTTCTATCTCTAACATACTAACCCTCCTCCTTGAATATTATTTATTAAATGAGGGCAACTGATTCTTAACTTATTACTTACTGTACAACTCAACAATTAACGTCTCGTTAACAGGTACGTCTATATCTTCTCTTGCTGGTTCAGATATAACCTTACCTTCAAAGTTCTCATAGTTTCCTTGAAGCCATGCTGGCAGGGTCTTTGGATTTTCAGCAAATGTCTTAAATTTCTCAGTTGCTTTGCTCTTATCACATACTGATACAACATCATTAACAGCTAACTGATATGAAGGTATATCTACCTTATTCCCGTTTACTAAAAAATGCCCGTGCTTTACAAGCTGTCTTGCTTCTGGTCTTGAATTACCATATCCAAATTTGTAAGCAACATTATCAAGTCTAAGCTCTAATTGCTTTAACAGGTTTTCACCAGTAATTCCTCTCATCTTATCAGCTTTTTCATAATATAATCTAAATTGTGATTCTAAAATGCCGTAGATTCTTTTAGCCTTTTGCTTTTCTCTTAACTGAAGACCATAGTTGCTGACCTTTTTCCTTGATTTTCCGTGCTGACCTGGCGCATAGCTTCTTCTGTCAAAAGCACATTTATCGGTAAAACATCTGTCTCCCTTAAGGAATAGTTTCATGCCTTCTCTTCTGCATAATCTACAAACTGCTCCTGTATATCTTGCCATTTATATAACACCTCCTGTTAGCTAAACTCTTCTTCTTTTTGGTGGTCTGCATCCATTGTGAGGGATTGGAGTTACATCTTTAATAAGAGTAACTTCCAGTCCTGCTGCCTGAAGTGATCTTATTGCAGCTTCTCTTCCTGAACCTGGACCTTTAACATAAACCTCTACGCTCTTTAAACCATGTTCCATAGCTGACTTAGCTGCTGTTTCAGCTGCCATCTGAGCTGCAAAAGGTGTGCTTTTTCTGGATCCTCTAAATCCAAGCCCACCTGAACTTGCCCAAGACAGAGTATTGCCAACAGTATCAGTTAAAGTAACAATCGAGTTGTTAAATGTTGATTGTATATGAGCACATCCATGTTCAATATTCTTTTTTTCCTTTTTTCTTCTTGTTTTCTTTAATTTTCCTTTAGTAGTTGCCATTTACGACCCTCCTTACTTCTTCTTTCTGCCGCCAATTTGTCTCTTTGGACCTTTTCTTGTTCTAGCATTCGTCTTTGTTCTCTGACCTCTTACAGGAAGACCTCTTCTGTGTCTTATCCCTCTATAGCAACCTATTTCTACTAATCTCTTAATATTTAGAGCTATTTCGCGTCGAAGATCTCCTTCAACCTTTAGATTCTTTATATAATCTCTGATTGAATTTACTTCCTGCTCAGTTAAATCTTTAACTCTAGTATCTGGATTTACCCCAGCTGCTCCTAAAATTTTATGAGAAGTAGAGAGCCCAATTCCATAAATGTATGTTAAACCTACTTCGACTCTCTTTTCCTTAGGTAAGTCAACTCCAGCTATTCTTGCCATTAAATTACACCTCCTAGGTTTTCTAATCTTTTTATCTATTTGAAACAGTTTTAGTCAATGAATCTACCATTGTCAGCCGCTTCTAAAACTCTCAAATTAACCTTGCCTTTGTTTATGCTTCGGATTTTCGCATATAACCATTACTTTACCTTTTCTTTTGATTACTTTGCATTTTTCGCACATTGGCTTTACTGATGGTCTTACTTTCATTGTAAACCCTCCTTACTACTTTGATCTCCAGGTTATTCTTCCTTTAGTTAAATCATAAGGTGATAGCTCAACGGTAACCTTGTCGCCTGGTAATATTCTAATAAAATTCATTCTTAGTTTTCCTGAAACATGAGCCAGAATCTTATGACCACTTTCAAGTTCTACTCTAAACATGGCATTTGGTAAAGTTTCCAACACTATTCCCTGCATTTCTATAACATCATCTTTTGACATAAGGTATCATACCTCCTTATTAAGGTCTTCAGATTGAATATACTTTCTAATCTGGGCATTGCTTACTTTATCACCTTTTATAAGCATTTCCTTTATTTCAGCACTGTATTTTTCAGTTAGCAGCAAATGTTTAAGCTTTTTCTTTTTAGGGGCTTCAATTTTTCTTAAATCACCGTCAACTATTATAACATAGCTTATATCTATAATACCAGTTATTAAGAAAAGTTTATCCTTGTCTCTGCCTGCCTTAGATATAACCAGTCTACCAATTAAGCCGTTATCCAATATTTCCACCTCTTAACAAAGTGTAAGTATTTCAGGTCCATTATTTAATATTGCTACTGTGTTTTCATAATGTCCTGATAAACTTCTGTCTGCTGTTGCTACTGTCCAGCCATTATTCATTATACTAACATGATAGCTTCCAATGTTTATCATAGGTTCAATGGCCAGAACCATACCATGAATCAGCTTTGGTCCTCTGCCTGGTCTGCCATAGTTAGGAACCTCCGGATCTTCATGCATATCCTTTCCTATACCGTGACCGACATATTCTCTTACTACAGAGTATCCTTTGCTTTCAGCATAAAATTGAACTGCTGCTGAAATATCTGTCAATCTGTTACCTACAATTGCATTTTCCACACCCTTAAAAAAGCTGTCTCTGGTAACATTTATAAGGTCTTCTGCTGCTTTACTTATTTTACCTACGGGGAAGGTCCTTGCGGCATCTCCCTGATAGCCATTAAGTATTGCTCCGCAGTCAACGCTTATTATATCTCCCTCTTTTAGAATTACATCTTCACTTGGGATTCCGTGAACAACTTCATAGTTTAATGATGTGCAAAGGCTGCCTGGAAAACCTTGATATCCCTTAAAGGACGGTACTGAATTACACTTTACCATATACTCTTCAGCCATTTGGTCAAGCTTTAAAGTTGAAATACCAGGTTTAACACATTCTTGCAGCATATTCAAAGTATCTCCTACAACCTTGCCTGCTTTTCTCATCTTTTCTATTTCTTCATCACTCTTGATAATAATCATTTTATATCTCCTTAAGGATCCTGACTATAGACTTAAATACTTCTTCTATTTTCAAAGTACCATCTACAGTTTTTAAAATTCCTTTATCTTTATAGAAGTTTACGAGAGGCTCAGTCTGATTTTTATAAACTTGAATTCTCTGAGCTACCGTTTCTTTCTTATCGTCTTTCCGTTGAACAAGCTCCCCGCCGCATAAATCACAAACACCTTCAATTTTCGGAGGATTATTTGTAATATGAAAACTGGCACCGCAGCCTGCACAAACTCTTCTTCCTGTCATTCTACTTAAAATAAATTCATCCGGAACCTGAAGTAAGAGAACACAATCTAATATATCAAGTTTTTCAAGCTCTTCAGCTTGGTATATGGTTCTGGGAAATCCATCTAATAGATATCCCCTACTGCAGTCATCACTCTTAAGCCTATCCTCTACTATTCTGACAGTTAGTTCATCTGGAACTAAAAGTCCTTTATCTATATATCCTTTTGCCTCGATTCCTAAGGCGGTTTTTTCAGAAATATTTTTTCTGAAAATATCACCAGTAGATATATGAGGAATGTTATATTCGTTACTTATTGATTTTGCTTGAGTTCCTTTTCCCGCTCCCGGGGGACCTAATAGAATAAGCTTCATAAAATCACCTCTATTTTAAAAATCCTTCATAGTGACGCATTACTAGCTGTGATTCTATCTGTCTCATTGTCTCTAAGGCAACACCAACCATGATAAGTATGGACGTTCCTCCAAAGGAAATTCCCTTAAATGGAGTATATCCTGCCATAATTACTGGGAATGTTGCAATTAGTGCTGCAAACAGCCCGCCTAGTATTGCTGTCTTAGCTAAAATCCTTTCAATAAACTTAGCAGTTGGCTCACCAGGTCTTATTCCAGGAATAAATCCTGAAGACTTGTGCATATTTTCTGCCATCTCATCTGGTTTAAATGTTATTTGTGTATAAAACCAGGTAAAGAATATTGTAAGGATGAAATAAAAAACTGCATATGGCCATGTATTTGATCTAAATACACTCCACTGGCTGTTTTCTATAAAATTATAAAACTTTGATCCCTGCCAGAACTGAGCAATAGTTGGCAAAAACTGCATTACTGACATTGCAAATATTATTGCTATTACTGCTGAAGAAGATATATTAATAGGAATATGAGAAGACTGCCCTTTAAATGATTTATTTCCCACTGTTTTTCCAGCATATTGAACCGGAATTCTTCTTTCAGCTAAGCTTACAGCAACAACTGAAACAAACAATGCAGCAGCAACAATTATAAACAATACTAAACCTACTATTGTTATTGTTTCCAGCTGTTTTAAAGATATTAATTGTTTTACTGTAACCGGCAGCCTTGAAATAATATTAATAAATATTATCAGAGACATACCATTTCCAATTCCTTTAACAGTTATCTGGTCACCAAGCCACATTAAGAATGTGGAGGCTGCTGTCAGAGTAACTATTACCAGGAATATTTTAAGTTTTGAAGTATCTGTTATAGCTCCCAGCTGTCTTATTATGAAGAATTGACTGAAAGCCTGAAAAATTCCAAGAACTACTGACATATATCTGGTAGCCTGGCTTATCTTCTTTCTTCCTGTCTCGCCTTCTTTTTGCAGTTGTTCCAGCTGAGGTATAGCAACTGTCAAAAGCTGCATTATAATTGATGCATTAATATATGGAATTACTCCCAAGGCAAAAATGCTAAAGTTGGAGAAAGCACCTCCAGATATCAAATCATAGAAACCAAATAAGTTTCCCTGCTCAGATGATACCTGTTTTAAAACAGTTGTGTCTACTCCAGGTACAGGTATTGTATTGCCCATTCTAAAAATAGCAAGCATTAAGATGGTAAAAATTATTTTCCTTCTTAAATCCTGAACCTTCCAGGCATTTTTTAATGTGTTTAACATTAAACCACCTCTACTTTTCCCCCGGCTGCTTCTATCTTTTCAGCTGCCGCTTTTGAAAATTTTGTAGCCTTTACTGTTAAGCTTTTTGTCAATTCACCATTACCAAGAATTTTTATTCCATCACAAAGCTTACTAACAACTCTTCTTTCAAGCAGTACTTCAGGTGTAACCTCAGTTCCATTTTCAAATACATTTAACCTGTCTACATTTATTGATACATATTTTTTCGCAAATATGTTATTAAATCCTCTTTTAGGAATCCTTCTAAATAGTGGCATCTGACCACCTTCAAAGCCTAATCTTACTCCGCCTCCGGATCTTGCGTTCTGACCATTTTCACCTCTGCCAGCGTTTCTTCCCAGACCTGAACCTGTTCCTCTTCCGACTCTCTTTGGTGCCTTTTTGGCTCCTTCTGCTGGTCTTAACTCATGAAGTTTCATTATTCCACCTCCTCGATTAAATTTCTTCAACCTTTAGTAAGTAATTTATCTTATTTATCATACCTCTTATTTGAGGAGTATCATTATGTTCTGCTGTACTATTAACTTTTCCTAGTCCAAGAGCCACAACTGTAGCAATCTGATCTTTCTTTCTTCCAATTAAGCTCTTAACTAAGGTAATTTTTAGTTTAGCCAAGGTAATCCCTCCTTAACCTATAATATCTCATCAACAGTTTTACCTCTAAGCTTAGCAATTGATTCTGCTCTTCTTAATCTTGACAAACCGTTAATTGTAGCACTTACCATATTTTTGTGATTATTTGAACCAAGGGACTTAGCTCTTACATCCTTTAATCCTGCAAGCTCTAGCACTGCTCTTGCTGGACCTCCGGCGATAACTCCTGTTCCTTCTGCAGCTGGCATAATTAAAACTCTGCCAGTTCCAAACTCTCCTAATATTTCATGTGGAACTGTATTACCAAGTAATTCGACATCCACTAAGTTCTTTTTTGCATCTTCAATTCCTTTTCTTATTGCTTCTGGTATTTCAACTGATTTACCAGTTCCAACACCAACATGGCCATTCTCGTCACCTACAACAACCAAGGCGCTGAATCTGAAATTTCTACCACCTTTTACAACCTTAGCAACTCTATTTATGAAGACTACTTTTTCTTTAAGATCAAGTGTGCTTGGATTTATTCTCATTGATTTCCCTCCTTTTAGAATACTAAGCCTGTTTCTCTTGCACCTTCAGCAAGTTCCTTAACTCTTCCATGATATATATATCCGCCTCTATCGAAGACAACTTCTTTTATTCCTTTTTCTATAGCTCTTGAAGCAATTGTGGATCCTACTAATTTAGCAGTTTCCTTATTACTTCCTGCTTTCCCTTCAAGTTCTTTATCTAAACTGGAAGAAGCAGCTAATGTAATTCCATTAACATCATCAACAATCTGAGCATATATATTTTTTTCACTTCTATATACACAAAGTCTTGGTCTTTCTGTTGTTCCGAAAACTTTCTTACGAACTCTAAGATGACGTTTTTCTCTTGACTTCTTTCTGTCGTCTTTTTTAAACAATTACTTTCACTCCTTTCTTTATTTACTTACCTGTCTTACCTTCCTTACGTCTTATAACTTCGTTCTCATACTTGATTCCTTTGCCCTTGTAAGGTTCTGGTTTTCTCCAGGTTCTGATATCAGCTGCTACAGCACCTACTAATTCTTTATCGATGCCTTTTACTACTATCTTAGTAGCAGCAGGAGTTTCAAAGGTAATTCCTTCAACCGCTTCAACTTCAACTGGATGTGAGTATCCAAGATTCATCGTAAGATTCTTTCCTTTAAGCTGTGCTCTGTATCCTACACCAACTAATTCAAGATTCTTCTGGAATCCGTCTTTTACACCTAATACCATGTTGTGAAGCAGTGCTCTGGTTAATCCATGTAATGCTCTATATTTCTTATCCTCTGAGGATCTTGTAACTAATAGCTCATTATCTTTAAGTTCTATGTTAATATTATCCCTTGCCATTTCCTTTGTAAGTTCACCCTTTGGTCCCTTAACTGTAACAACATTTTCTGGTGATACAGTAACAGTTACACCTGCAGGAATAGCAATAGGTAGTCTTCCTACTCTTGACATTATTACACCTCCTGTAATCTTGTTACAAAGATTCTACCAAATATAACAGAGTACTTCACCGCCTAGACCAAGCTTTCTAGCTTCTCTATCCGTAATTATACCCTGTGATGTTGAAATAACTGCTATTCCAAGACCATTTAATACCTTTGGAATATCCTCTGACTTGCAGTATACTCTAAGCCCTGGTTTTGAAATTCTTTTAAGTCCAGTTATAACTCTTTCTTTGCTCTCACCATATTTTAAGGCTACCCTTAACATATCTACAGAGCCATCTTTATATTCTTCAAGAGTCTTTAAATATCCTTCTTGAAGCATTATATTTGCAATCGCCTTCTTTATTTTTGAAGACGGAATTTCTACAATTTCATGTTTTACGATATTCGCATTTCTAACACGTGTAAGTAGATCTGCGATAGGATCTGTTATTGCCATTTATTGTGCCTCCTTTCATATTTAAAGATTACCAGCTAGCCTTCTTACAGCCTGGAATCTCACCCTTGTAAGCAAGCTCTCTAAAGCATATACGACAAATACCATATTTTTGAAGAACTGCATGAGGTCTTCCGCAAATTCTGCACCTTGTATATGCTCTTGTGGAAAACTTAGGTTCCTTACTCCATTTTTGAATTAATGCTTTCCTTGCCATTATTTCCCTCCTTACATTGATGCAAAAGGCATTCCAAGGAATCTGAATAGTTCTCTAGCTTCCTCGTCTGTCTTTGCAGTTGTAACAAAAATTATATCCATGCCTCTAACTTTATCAATCTTATCATATTCAATTTCTGGGAATATTAGCTGTTCTTTAACTCCTAGGGAGTAGTTACCTCTGCCATCAAAGGATTTTTCTGAAACTCCTCTAAAGTCTCTAACTCTTGGAAGAGCAATATTCATAAGTTTATCTGCAAACTCATACATTTTATTCTTTCTTAAAGTTACTTTGCATCCTATAGGCATATTTTCTCTTAACTTAAAATTAGCTATAGATTTTTTAGCTCTTGTAATTATTGGCTTTTGTCCTGATATTATTGTCATATCGGCAACAGCTGATTCTAATACCTTTTGGTTATCCTTAGCTTCTCCAACTCCCATATTGATAACTATTTTTTCAAGCTTTGGGACTTCCATTATATTTTTATATCCGAACTTTTCCATTAAAGCTGGAACTACTTCACTATTATATTTATCTTCTAGTCTAGTTAGCATGTATTACCCTCCTTTCAAAGCTTAAAATGTTTCGTTACACTTCTTACATACTCTTACTTTTGAGCCGTCTTCTAGTATTTTATAACTAATTCTTGTAACACTTTTGCATTTGTTGCAATAAAGCATAACTTTTGAGCTGAATATTGGAGCTTCCTTATGTATTATGCCGCCTTGCACATTTTCTTTATTAGGTTTCTGATGTTTGCTTACAATATTAACACCTTTAACAAGCACCTTACCTTTTTTAGGGTAAACCTTTAATATTTCCCCTGTTTTTCCTTTATCCTTACCGGATATTACCATTACGGTGTCTTTCTTTATAACGTGAATCCTACTCATTTAAGCCACCTCCCTATTATAGAACTTCAGGTGCAAGGGAAAGGATTTTTGTAAATTCCTTATCTCTGAGTTCTCTTGCAACTGGTCCAAAAATACGAGTTCCTTTAGGCTGTTTATCATCTTTTATTATTACTGCTGCGTTCTCATCAAATTTTATATATGATCCATCGGGGCGTCTTAACCCTCTCCTTGATCTAACTATAACTGCTTTGACCACATCACCTTTTTTAACAACTCCACCTGGTGTTGCACTCTTAACGCTAGCAACTATTAAATCTCCTATGTTTCCCCACTTTCTTGTGGATCCGCCTAAAACTCTTATACACATAATTTCCTTAGCGCCTGAGTTATCCGCTACTTTAAGTAATGTTTGCTGCTGTATCATTTAAATACCTCCTTTCAGTATAGAGCTATTTAGCTTTCTCTACAATTTCAACAAGTCTCCATCTCTTATCTTTAGATAGTGGTCTTGTTTCCATTATTAATACTCTATCATTTACTTTAGCTTCACTGTTTTCATCATGTACCTTGAATTTTTTTGTTCTATTTATAGTTTTTCCGTATAAAGAGTGTCTAACTTTAGTTTCAACAGCAACTACTAAAGTCTTATCCATCTTATCCGAAACAACTTTCCCAATTCTGGTCTTTCTATTTCCTCTTTCCATTAGACGTTCCTCCCTTCATTATTGCTGGAATGCCTTTAACTCTTCTTCTCTTAGAATGGTTTTAATCTGGGCAATGGATTTCTTAACTTCCTTTATTCTCATAGGATTTTCTAGTTGTCCGGTTGCTAACTGAAATCTTAGATTGAATAATTCATTTTTAAGATTTGATAGCTTTTCGTTTAATTCTTGAGGGCTTACTGTTCTTAGTTCTTGTAACTCATTAGCCTTCATTTTCTTCACCACCCATTTCCTCGAAATCACTCTTTTTAACAAACTTTGTTGATACAGGCAGCTTGTATTGTGCAAGTCTCATAGCAGCTCTTGCATCTTCTTCTGAAACACCTGACATTTCAAATAGTATTCTATCAGGCTTAACAACTGCTACCCAGTATTCCGGAGCACCTTTACCAGATCCCATACGTGTTTCAGCAGGTTTCTGTGTTATTGGTTTGTCTGGGAAAATCTTTATCCAAAGTTTCCCTCCTCTTTTTACGTATCTATTGATAGCAACTCTGGCAGCTTCTATCTGATTACTTGAAACCCAGCCGCACTCTGTTGCTTGTAACGCGTAATCTCCATAAGCTATTGTATTACCTCTGGTTGCCCTGCCTTTCATTCTGCCACGTTGTTGTTTACGATGTTTTACTCTTTTAGGCATTAACATAACTTATTCCTCCTTCCTTAAACGCTCGCTTCTTCCTTTACAACCTTTTTAGCTGGAAGAATCTCTCCTTTATAAACCCATACCTTAACTCCAATTTTACCATATGTTGTATTAGCCTCAGCAAATCCATAATCTATATCTGCTCTTAATGTCTGCAGTGGAATTGTTCCTTCATGGTACTGTTCAGTTCTTGCAATTTCAGCTCCGCCCAATCTTCCAGCACAAGCTGTTTTAACTCCTTTTGCACCAGACTTCATAGCTCTTCCTATTGTCTGTTTCATTGCTCTTCTGAAGGAAATTCTCTTCTCCAGCTGCTGAGCAATATTTTCTGACATAAGCTGAGCATCAATTTCCGGCTTCTTAACCTCAACAATATTTATTATTATGTTTTTCTGTTCAGCAATTTTAACAAGCTCTTTTTTAAGAACCTCTATTCCCTGGCCGCCTTTTCCAATAACCATTCCTGGTTTAGCTGTGTATATATTTATCTTAACTCTCTTCGCAGCTCTTTCGATTTCTATTTTAGAAACGCCAGACTGAAAAGCAGCTTTTTTTAAATATTCTCTTATCTTAAAGTCTTCAATAAGGCTATCTGCAAAATGCTTATCATCTGCGTACCACTTTGCATCCCAGTCTTTAATGACTCCAACTCTAAGTCCGTGTGGATGTACTTTCTGACCCATAAGCTTCCCTCCTCCTTATTAAGCTCTTTCTTTTACAATTATAGTGATGTGACTTGATCTTTTCTTAATTCTGAAGGCTCTTCCCTGTGCATGAGGTCTAAATCTCTTTAGAGTAGGACCTTGACATGCATATGCTTCAGATATATACAACCTGCTAGGATCCATATCATGGTTGTTTTCAGCATTTGAAACTGATGATTTTAAAACATTTTCAACAAGTTCTGCCGCCTTTTTGGGAGTATATTTTAAAATTGCAAAAGCTTCTTTCACATTTTTTCCTCTTATTAAATTAAGAACAACTTCAATTTTGCTAGAAGAAATTCTTACATATCTAGCTATAGCTTTAGCTTCCACTTTAAGTTACCTCCTTCCGCGTCTACTTAAGTTTAGTAGATTTTTCGGTTTTTTCATGACCTCTATATGTTCTGGTAAATGCGAATTCACCAAGCTTATGTCCTACCATATCTTCTGATATATATACTGGAACATGTTTTCTGCCATCGTGAACTGCTATGGTATGACCTATCATCTGAGGGAAAATTGTTGAACTTCTTGACCAAGTCTTTATAACCTTTTTCTCTCCATTTTTGTTCATTTCATTTATCTTCTGTATTAAGGATTCTTTTACATAAGGTCCTTTTTTAACTGATCTACTCACAAATTGGCCTCCCTTCATAAAACCTTTGCCAAACAGTGAAGAGATTTTTCCTCTTCATTCTATTTAGCATTCCTTTTTTTAACTATCATGTTATCTGAATATTTCTTGTGTTTTCTTGTCTTATATCCAAGAGCAGGTTTTCCCCATGGAGTCATTGGACCTGGGTGTCCGACTGGTGCTTTACCTTCACCACCACCATGTGGATGGTCATTAGGATTCATAACTGATCCTCTTACTGTAGGTCTGAAGCCCAAATGTCTGTTTCTTCCGGCTTTACCTAATTTAACTATCTCATTAGTTAAATTAGAAACAGTTCCTATGGTTGCTCTGCATTCTACTCTAACATATCTCATTTCTCCAGAAGGAAGTCTGAGTATTGCATACTTATCTTCTTTAGCCATAAGCTGAGCTGAAGATCCTGCAGATCTTACCATCTGAGCACCTTTACCTGCCTGAAGCTCTATATTATGAATTATAGTACCTACTGGTATGTTTTTAATTGGCAGAGTGTTGCCTATTTTAATATCTGAACCTTCTCCAGATACTATTTTGTCTCCAACCTTAAGTCCATTAGGTGCTATTATATATCTCTTTTCACCATCTGTGTAGGTTACTAAAGCGATATAAGCACTTCTGCATGGATCATATTCAATAGTTGAAACTACTGCATTTATTCCATCCTTGTTTCTCTTAAAGTCGATTATTCTGAAGTTTTTCTTATTACCGCCGCCTCTGTGACGAACAGTTATCTTGCCGTTATTATTTCTGCCGGCATTACTTTTCATTGATACAAGAAGAGATTTTTCCGGTACATCTGTGGTTAATTCTTCAAACGTACTCATAGTCATATTTCTTCTTGAAGGTGTGGTAGGTTTAAAACCCTTAACTGCCATCTTATTCCCTCCTTTAATTCGCTTATCTGGCAATCAGCCAATAACTGCTTATTTTATAGTCCTTCAAAGAACTCAATAGCTTTACTGTCATTAGTTAATTTTACAAATGCTTTTTTAAAGTCAGCTCTTTTTCCAATGTGTACGCCAACCCTCTTTGTTTTTCCAATAAATCTTGCTGTATTTACTATATCAACTTTTACGCCAAATATTTCTTCAACTGCATTTTTTATCTGAACCTTATTAGCATGAAAGTCTACTATGAAAGTGTATTTTTTGTCTCCCATTGTTGCCATGGTTTTTTCAGTGATAACAGGTTTTCTTACTATATCATAAGCTGTCATCTTCATTATGCATACACCTCCTCTATTATGGATACAGCATCCTTTGTAGTTATTAAATAATCATACTTTAATAAATCATATACATTAATGTTGTTAACTGGTATTAATGAAATCCCAGGAATGTTTCTTGCTGATTTATAAGCATTATCATTCTTTTCTGCTACAATTATCAATGCCTTATTTACATTTAATGCATTTAACATGCTAATAAAATCTTTAGTCTTTGGAGCATCTAAATCAAGATTTTCTAAGACTATCATTTGATTGTCTGTAACCTTTGATGATAAAGCTGATTTTAAAGCAACTCTTCTCATTGACTTTGGAACTTTAATGCTGTAATCCCTTGGTTTTGGTGCAAAAACTATACCACCATGTGTCCACTGAGGTGATCTTGTTGATCCCTGTCTTGCATTTCCTGTTCCTTTTTGTTTCCATGGCTTTTTTCCGCCGCCGGAAACTTCAGCTCTTGTCTTTGCAGACTGAGTTCCCTGTCTTTTGTTGGCAAGCTGTGCAACAACTACTTGATGCAAAGCATTTGTATTTATTTTGAAGCCAAAAATTTCTTCTGATAAAGTGAAATCTCCAACTTTTTGACCTTCTTTGTTAAATAATCCTACTATAGGCATTTGTGCATCCTCCTTTCTTATAAAGTTAAGCCTTTACGGTATCCTTTATAACAACTAAACTTTTATTTGGTCCTGGTATACCACCTTTTATAAGAAGTAAATTCTTCTCTGGCATTACTTTAACTATCTCAACATTTAATAATGTTCTGCTTACATTACCCATATGTCCTGGTAAATGTTTATTCTTAAATGTTTTTGATGGATCTGATGAAGCTCCCATTGAACCAGGCGCTCTATGGAATTTAGATCCATGGCTCATAGGTCCTCTGTTTGCATGCCATCTTTTGATAACACCTTGAAATCCCTTACCTTTTGAAACTCCAGATACATCGACTTTATCTCCTGCTGCAAATAAATCAGCTTTTATTTCCTGACCAACTGCATAAGAACTTATGTCTTCTAATCTGAGTTCTCTTATATGTCTTTTAAGTGGAGCACCTGCTTTTGCAAAGTGTCCTTTTTCTGGCTTGTTAACAAGCTTTTCCCTTATATCTCCAAATCCAATCTGAATAGCTTCATAACCATCCGTTTCTTTTGTCTTCTTTTGAAGAACAATGCAGGGGCCTGCTTCTACTACGGTAACAGCTACAAATCTTCCATTATCATCGAAGATCTGAGTCATGCCCAGTTTCTTGCCTAAAATACCCTTTTTCATTACTACACCTCCTAATATTAGCGGATCGGCTTGCGATCATAATATGTAATAGAAATTCTATTACTATTAAAGTTTAATTTCGATATCAACGCCGGCTGGCAGATCAAGTCTCATAAGAGCATCTACTGTCTTTGGTGATGGGTTTATGATATCGATAAGTCTTTTGTGAGTTCTAATTTCAAACTGCTCTCTTGAGTCCTTATATTTGTGAGGAGCTCTAAGTACCGTAATAATATCTTTTTCAGTTGGCAGTGGAACTGGTCCTGCTACCTGGGCACCTGTTGATTTTGCAGTTTCAACTATCTTCAATGAAGACTGATCCAGGATTTTGTGATCAAAAGCCTTTAATTTGATTCTGATTTTTTGTTTTGACATTCTTTTCCCTCCTTTTCTGGCACGCTTTGACTTCTACGTACAACAGCGGATAATCTATAAACTGTTCCGTGTGTTTCATAATAGAAAACACAAAATACTCATAAAATAACCCGTCGCCTAAGTTCTAGACTCGGCTAATTCAGCAGGAACTACCTGAAGTCCAGCAACCTCCTGCTTCATCACTGCTATAACACAACTGTTATATTATAACCTATTATTGTGCTATTTACAATATCTATTTGTTATTTTTTTAAGGGGTAAAAACCCCTCATAATGAGGGGCCATATATTACTCTAAAATAGTAGTAACAACTCCTGAACCTACTGTTCTTCCGCCTTCTCTTATAGCGAATCTTAATCCTTCATCCATTGCTACCTGTGTTATTAATTCTACAGTCATATCTATATGAT
>Ga0172378_10002646_pt1 | contig 16850 bp, 20 predicted proteins | sample GrowelOW332metaG_FD_119755 | JGI IMG/M metagenome (GOLD analysis project Ga0172378, IMG submission 119755) | Groundwater microbial communities from an aquifer near a municipal landfill in Southern Ontario, Canada - Pumphouse #3_1 metaG | ecosystem: Environmental > Aquatic > Deep subsurface >... | reverse complement strand
TGCAGATTACCGGCACAGTAACGCTGGCAACTGCAAATTGGAGTAGTGGCAGCATAACAGTTTATGTTGATTCGGCAAGCAGCGCAACTTATGGCGGTGCAATATTGGTATCTCCAAGTCCAGCATCACAAGACACATACACGGCGGCAGGCATTATTTGCACGGGACAAAGCGACGACTTTTTGACCTTTACCTGCAAAGTAACGCCGACGGTTGATATCGCTGTTAATGTGGTAATTTTGAGAGGGGTGGCGGACTAATGAGCGCAACGATTATTAATCAGATTGTGAGCGGGGGCAGCGGTGGATCAACTGCTGCAACCGAAAAAGATGTTAATTTTTATGATTATGATGGGACATTGGTTGCAGGGTACACGATAGCCGAAGCACAAGCATTATCCGCTTTGCCTTCTGCCCCTGACCATTCTACGGAGGATGTCCCATTAACTTTTCAGGAGTGGAATTATACACTCGCACAGGTTAACGCCACAACATCAAAAATGGATGTAGGGGCAAATTATGTACCTACCGATGGGAAAACTCATTTTATTATCCGGGTTACTGCCGTTTCCGGTGGGAGCATACCGTTTTATTTTACAAAATCAAACGCTACGGATACGCTTTCTATTGATTACGGCGACGGACAAACAGATAGCGACAGTACTAATACTAACGTTACTTTTACGCCTTCAACTGATTTGTCGGTAGGTGACCATGATGTAAAAGTATGGATCTCGAGCGGCAGTGGTGCAGTTACACTAGGACAGAATTCCAGTTCTACTGCCGTTGTTGGTCTGAAGCAAACGCTGTTGTATGCCTTTTTAAACAGTGATGTAACAATTATTAACGGTTATGCGTTTTATTATTGTTATTCTCTTACCTCTATTTCGATTCCAAGCAGTGTAACTAGTATTGGCGATAATGCGTTTTATTATTGTTATTCTCTTACCTCTATTTCGATTCCAAGCAGTGTAACTAGTATTAACGATTATACATTTTATAATTGTGCTCTTCCCTCTATTTCGATTCCAAGCAGTGTAACTAGTATTGGTAGTTATGCGTTTCGAGGTTGTTATTACCTTACCTCTATTTCAATTCCAAGCGGTGTAACAATTATTAACAGCTATGTGTTTCAATACTGCTATGGTTTTCCCGCTATTTCAATTCCAAATGGTGTAACTAGTATTGGTAGTTATGCGTTTGGTTACTGTTATTCCATTTTAGAGTATGATTTTTCGGCCTGTACCGCTGTTCCAACGTTACCATCCACAAATGCTTTTTTTCTCATAAACTCTGTTTGTATTATGAAAATACCAAGTGCATTATACAGCGCATGGTCAACTGCCACAAACTGGTCAACATATGCTAGTTATATGGTAGCAGTATAGGAGGGAAGCAAATGACAATAGTAACAGAAACCGTTGAGATCAACGGTAAAACTTTTACGCATACTTATAGTGATGCGGGATTTATGATTCAAAAAACCGGTACGGACGAGGTATATTCAGACGCTTACGATGTGCTGGATTATACCTATGAAGAAACAGCTATTCTGATTGAACCGGAAGAAAATACAGAGGGGGTGACTGCATAATGAGCGTTGAGATTATTATCGCTGTTCTCGGCGGCTCGGCCTTGGCAGCGTTGGTCAATCAGATTGGCGAATATATCCGGCAGCGCAAGAAGCACCAAGAGGACACCGCAGACCACGATAATGATAAGCTCGAAGCGGTTGTCTGTGGAATGCGCTACATATTGCTAGACAAAACTAAACACCTGGGCGAATGCTACATAAAAGACGGTTACATAAGATTTGACGACCGCCGCCGCCTAAACGCCATGCACGACTGCTATCATTCGGGCTTGGGCGGCAACGGCGACCTGGACAACCTGATGAAAGAGGTCAACGGCCTGCCGCTGAAGTTGGATTGAGGTGGGATTATATGAAAACCAGTAACATAGTTTTAATTGCTTTGGGCGTATTTGTGCTGCTGTTTATCGTCAGCATGACTGTTATATTCTGCGTGATGGGACAAGTGCCAGATACCCTTATTCAGTATACGCTGGGGGCAGGCGGTGTTGAAGCACTCGCCCTGGCCGGTATCAAGGTCAGTAAGTGTATTAAGGGCAATGCGGCAGCCGTGGTGGCAGAAAATCCGATTGTCGAAGCGGCCACCAATGCAATTGGCTTTAGTTTTGAAAATGAAGAACCAGACGATGATGATGAAGAAACGGAGGAAGAACAATGATTGATATAACAGATATTATTGGAGCAGTAGTTGTGATTTTGGGCGCTGTTATTACTCGCTATGTCGTGCCGTGGTTAAAGACTAAAATGAGTGCCGGGCAGGCAGACGCTTTGGCTTTCTGGGCGGCGAAAGCCGTGCAGGCGGCCGAAGAGCTGGCGAAAAATGGCAAGCTGCCGAAATCGGATAAGTTTGATTATGTGGTTGGCGTGTTGCAGGAGAAAGGCTTCACCCTGGACGAAACGGAATTACAGGCCGTAATTGATGGCACTGTATGGGAATTAATCAACCAGTTCAAGGCGGAGAGCGAGGTGGCTTAACATGAATACGCCATATATGGGGACTTTCCGCATTACAAAGCTCTATGGCACCTTGCCACCTGCCGGGGTACACTACTCGGCAGGCAAGCATTCCGGAATTGACCTGGTCGGCACAGCCAAAGAAGTCCGAGCGGTCAAGGGTGGCACTGTCTATCGGGCCTCAACCGATCCGGACGGCTGGGGTAAATACATCGTGATTCAGCAGACAGATGGCCTGTTTGCTATCTACTGCCACCTGAACAAGATTCTGACCGCTGCCGGCCGGGCGGTGACAGCCGGACAGTGGATTGGCAATGAGGGGGCTACCGGCCAGGTAACCGGTCAGCATCTACATTTTGAATTGCGGAAAACATACGGCGATAAATACTCGACCATTGACCCTGCGAAATATCTAGGGCTGAAAAACAAGGTCGGGACTGCGGAGGTAAGCGAAATGCAGAAAGATATTAAAATCAATCTCAACGGTAAGGACAAGACGGTTGCGGCAATCGAGAGTGACGGCTTTAACTATGTGCGCCTGCAAGACTTGAGGGACAGCAAGATTGATATTGGTTACAAAGACGGCAAGCCGACCGTCACAGTGAAATAAGAGGGGGGTGCGCTATGGCTGTTTATCGTGGTAGCAATTTTTATAACGATGTTTCCAAAAGCGGTAAATCAAACAAGGTATATCAAGATGACCCCCGGTATCGGACAGTGGAGAAGCGGTACAACGAACAGGAGCAGAACAAGGCCAATGTCCCGATTAATTACGGCGACCAGGGCAGTGCTGCCGGGTCTGCTGTCAACTGGGACAAGGTAGGAACGGCAGGCGGGGCTTTGCCGTCTGCGGGGTATTCAGCAACCGCTTCCGGGACCTCTAGTGCTTCTGGCCTACCGGCTGGGTATGATTATTACGAAAAAATGTTTGATGACAGCGTAAATAAGCAGCTGTCGGCTGTAGATGCCCAAACAGCGGCGGCTGTGGGGACGCTGAACAGCGCAACCGATAAATCCAATAGAATATACGACCAGGCCGCCCAAAACGCTTATATCGCCAAAATGCAGTCTGAACAAGCACTGCCGCAGCAGATGGCAGCTTTAGGCTTGAAAGGTACTGGCACTAGCGAGGGGGCGATTCTTGCTAATCAGGCCAACTACCAGAACAATTTGAATTCGAATGAGGTCGAGCGGCAGGCGGCTCTAGTTGACATTATGAACCAGCTCGCCTCAACTCAGGCGGCGGCTGGTACGACCAAAGCCGATTTACAGGCAGCAGCTAACCAACAGATGGCGGCAGCCTACCTTGACCAGACCAACAATGACAGAAGCTATAACTATCAGGTCGGCCGAGATGCGGCAGCAGAGAAAGCTGACCGGGTGAACGCAAAGCTCGGCATGGGATATACTGACCAGTATCTTGCGGACTATTACCAGATGCCGCTTTCGGCTCTTCAGACCGCTATTGGCGGGAGTGTAGGAAGCTCTGGTGATTCGGGAACGACCTATGTTCCAAATCCCTCCAGCACAGATAATACAGCGGCTACGATTAATTACTATGCTCAGGGGTTTTTAGACAGTATAGACCCGGAAAAGATTACCGGCGCAATGCCAATCGAGGGATATATTAACGCATATTTAGACAAAATAGGCCAAAACATAACAGATGAAGATATGGTTACGGCGATTTATGATAGGATTTTGGAGCTGACCGGTGGCGACCCTCAAGCATTCTACGCTTTTGCTGAAAATGCGGCAAAGAATGAGGCAAAGAAAAAGAATGCGTAAAAGAACGCATAAGGGGGAATTTGTATGGTTGATTGGGATTGGGCTGCTATTGCCAAAAAACAAATGATAAAAAACGGTCGGTGGCATGAGCCGAAAAAAACCACTGCTTCTGCCGCCAAGAATAACCATCCTGCAAAGGAAAAAGCGGAACTTGTTGAAAAGGCAAAGCAGTCCGACCCTTTGCAGGACTATTGGACACAGAAAATCAACAATGCAGCGGCAGAGCGTGAGTGGCAGCAAACCAGAAACCACAATCCGCTTTATGCTGAAAGACAGGCGCAAGAGGAAAAGCAAATCGAGGCAAGGCAACAGGCCAAGGTCGCAAAAAGCAGTAAAGCCGCCGAGGGCAGTTCTGATACCGTTCTGCCGTATTGGTATGATGACAGAAACGAAGAAAAATATGGCCCGAAGATTGAACAGACAGCCGCCTCCGGTATTAACAGCTGGGTGGCCGGGCAGGCTTCGACTGCCCGGGAAGCAGCAAAAAATACAAAACTTGCTGGTTATGGTATGTTACCACTTGAGATGAGGTTGGAAACGCCAATTTCCGAAGTCGCAAACAATGAATCCGGGCTGGAAAAAACTCTTGGTGATTTTGCAACTGATAAATTTGCCAAAGCCGCTGCCTATGACGCACAGTCCAGAGAGGGTTTGGGCAAGTTTGGAAATTTCATGGTAGATATGGGCGAACAAGGGACACAGCTGATGGCCGATGTGGCCACCGGCGTTCCGCTGGCTTCAATGTTTGGTCGCTCGGCAGGCTATGGTTTTGAACAGGCCAGACAAAGCGGTGCAAGCGACAATGACGAGCTAGTTTATGGCCTTGTTTCCGGTGCGATTGAGGCCGCAACTGAGAAATTAGGCAACTTCGGGCCGTTCAAAAAATATGGCAAAGGCCTGGTTGACACCCTGCTGAAAAAAATGAATGGTTCGGTAGAGGGCAAGTCTGCTATGGGCTGGCTGGCCTCTTTCGGCTCTGAGGGTGCAGAAGAAATTTTGTCTAACATCCTGCAAGTGCCTTTGCAGTGGGCAACTATTGACCCGAATGCCAAGATTGACTGGGAAGATACGCTGTATCAAGGCTTGGTCGGCGGAGCTATGGGTGCTGTTGGCGGCGGTGTGGGCTTCGTCTCTGATGTAAGCCAGGGGAACACCAAACAGCAGGCTGATGCTATCGCCGACAAGATACAAAACGGTGAAGATCTTTCGAGTGAGGAACTGACTTTTAGAGATCAGAATCGTAATGCTGTAGCGCAGGCTTATTACGAGAAAGAAAATTCCCGCATCATCAAGCAGTATGCCGATGAAACAAATGAATTTGGCGAAACCGGGCAGAGCGTATTTGCCGAAGTATATGACAATAAAATCGAACCCGAAGATTACCGGAACGGCTTTATCGACTATTACACAGCAGGATCGCATGGTGCGGCCTTCCGCTCGGTCAAATCCGACTATGCTCTGAGCAATAAGCAGAAACAGGCGGCATACAAGGCCGGCAAAACGGACGGAGAGGTGGCAAACCCTGCCGCAGGCGAACGCTTGTTCGATTCGGGTATAAACACTCCAACCGATGGCGAAGCGGCCGTCACAGAGGTTAATTTTGCGAACAGCATTCAAGAACCGGACACTATCAAAAAGTATGGCCTTGATCGCCCGGTTGAAGAGTGGGACGAAACCACGAACCAAATTATTGACCGGCTGACAAAATCACTGGGGCTGAGGGTTGATGTTGTTGATAGTATTTCAAGCGATAGCGGTTATGTAGTCAATGGCTTTTATTCTAAAGCAGAGAACAAAATCACCATTGCCAAAGACTGCAAAAACCCGGTTGGTTTTGTGATGGGGCATGAACTGACCCACAGATTGCAGGATTTAGCTCCTGAAGCCTACAAAAAATTTAAAAGCTATGTAGTCAACACCCAGAAAATCGGCAGCAATCAGGTTAATGAAATCATGGTTCGCTATGCAAAAGCCGGGGAACCGCTCGAAAATGTTGAAGCGGCGATTGATGAAGTGGTCGCCGATTACGCTGGTGATTTCCTCAAAGACAAAATCGCCGTCGAAAGCTTCTGCCGCAACAATCCCAAGGAAGCCAAGACCATTCTCGAAAAGCTGAAAGCAATCTGGCAGAGCATCAAGGCGACTTTCGGGAATGCCGATGCTCAGATGCAGAAGACGATCGAGCTGTGGGAAAATGCCCTGGGCGAAGCGCAGACAGCAACGGCGGCAGGTGTAAAAACAAAAGCCGCCGACAGCGAGACTGAGGGCGGCAATAGATACAGCATCAAGAGGGATATCAACGGCAAAAAATTTGTTGAGGTTGACCGGAATATTCTTGACGGCAAGACTTATATCAAGAATCAGCAGAAGAATACTGACCGAGGCAAGCAAGAGGATATTTTGCGCCAAGTAGTAGCACAAAAATTCAATGATTTGGTTGATGTTAATGGACAAAAAATAGGCATTAATAATGGTACTGCTCATGAATGGATATGGTCTAAAGATGCAAAGTCTTTCCGAGGTACAAAGCAAAAAGACAAAGTGCGGGCTTTTGACAATGCAGATGAACTGCTTCAAACCGCCAACAATTATACAAATACCGCTCCGGCACACTGGCCAAGGAAGGATAATTTTGTAAATTTTGGCGAAGGTACTATCCGTTATCGTTATGACGGTCGTGGTTATGAAGCGTACATTATTGTCGGGTTGGACAAGAACAACAATGCCGAATTGTATGACATTATAAATATTGAACCTATAGAAATAGCAACAGGAGATAGCAGCAATCTCCAAAACGGAGACGGTAGGGCTGCTAAAGCTGTTGCTAATTACAGTATACCCAACTCACCTGCAAAAAGCAACACTTTTGCGCAAAAAAATCTTGACAAATCTAAACAAAAAATTGACGGCAAAGCCTCCATCAGCCGCCAACAGGACGAAGAGGCAATAAGTCAGGGGATATCTTCTGCCAAGACTTCTATCAAACAGATTCCTGCCTTGTTTTTAAACCAAAATGCAGAATTCAAAGATACCAACATTGATATTGGTGGCGGCAAGTATGATTTGGCTACTAACCATTTGGCCGCCAAAGGCACAAAAAATATGGTTTTTGACCCTTATAATCGAAACGCAGAGAGCAATGAAGAAACTCTGCGTTTTCTTTTGGACGGAAACAAGGCAGACACGGCTACCTGTGCCAATGTGTTGAATGTTATTGCTGAACCGCAAGCCAGGGCAAATGTTATCCTTGAAACCGCAAAGGCAATAAAACCTGACAGCAAAGCATATTTCATGGTTTACGAGGGCGATGGGACAGGCGAGGGCAAACAAACAAAAGCGGGTTATCAAAACAATCGCAAAACAGCCGATTATGTGCAGGAAATCCAACAGTATTTTGACGATGTGGAGCGCAAAGGGAAGCTGATAATTGCGAAGTCACCCGCAGCCGATTTACCCAAGGCCGCATGGGAATTAACGCCCGGTAAAGCAGTCAGGTATTCTATCAGTAAGTCCGATAAACCGGACAAGGCAAGTGGTACAATTAAGACCATTCAAAATGTAATGAGTAAGCAGGATTGGGCAAAATATTATGCAATACTGGCCGACACGGTCAATCTTGAGTATGCCACGCCGCAGTCACATGACGGTCAGTATATCATTGATGTCGGTGACAAATTGGTATATACTGATGGTAATTACCAAGAACCCAAGGTCAGCAAGGTTATTGTTTTCAGTGATGAATACGAGACCAATAGAGCGATTGTGAAAGGGATGATTTATGATGCCGAAAGGAATGAGGCCGGGGACAGAAAAGCGCTGCGAGCTATTGAAATATTGTACGGAAAATCATATGCCAATGTCTGCTATAATGAGCAATCTAGAAGTGATGGAAAACAAACCGGACGAAGAGAAAGAACAGATATCAGCCCAGATTCTCAAGGAAATCAAGAGCGGGAAAATCAAGGTGCCGGGAAAGGAATAAGCGCACAAAAAGCCTCCATCAGCCGCATTCCCCGAGAAACCCTTGATTCGCAAATCGAGCAGTACGGCCAGATGAAACCGGGCGAGAACCCGGCCAGGGAAGTTGCCTTGCCGAAGCGGACTTCTAAAAACAAACATGTGTCACAGACTGTCCGGAACATTCTTGAAGCTAAGGCCACTCCGGAAGAATTGGTCGGGGTGCTTGAGGAAATGACCGCTGATGAGGAATTCAGCAACGAACGGTATAGCAACAAAGAGGCAGTCGAAAAGGCCAACCAGCGGATTGACGGCGGCTTTGAAACAGCCATTGGCGACTGGCTGAAAGACAACGACCGGGGAAAAGCCGGGGCAGACCATACGGCTTTAGGTATGGCACTATACAACAAGGCCGTACAGGACGGAAACCCAGGGCTTGCTATTGATTTGGCTATGGAAATGGTGAAAAACGGCCATAACATGGGCCAAGCTCTGCAGGCGCAGAAGATTCTGAAACGCTTGACCCCGGAGGGGCAGCTGATGGCCGCTGTTAGAAAAGCAGCGAAAACAAACAATGATTTAGACGAGCGGTACAAGGGCAAACGCAACAAGGCCAAGGAAGAAGCGAAACAGACTGTCAAAACTATTGAAGATTCCCGGAACGCCGAGATTGAAAAGGTTAAGAAAGTTCGGGATTGGCTAGATCCTGAGTTTGTTCAAAAGCTGCCGCTGGAAATCAACCGTTCTCTGGGGCAAATTGGCCTTAAAATGTCCGATATCCTCAAAGAGGGCGCAGACACCAAAGAGGCTCTTGCAAACAAAATTGCCGCAATGCTATCCGAACAGTATAATGTTAAACCGGAAGACGCAGCGGCTTTTGCCAAAACAGTGGTTGACCGCTTCAACAGCCTGGTTTCCTTACGCAGCCGCCGGGCTTTGTCCAGTCGGTACGGCAAAAAGAGAGCGCCGGAGCAGAAAACGGTTTTGCAGCGGATTACTGAATTAGCCAACATGGGGGCTTTCTGTGACCCCGAATTCGCACAAAAGGCTACTAAAACTATTGTCGGGGACTTGGGCGGAGAAATCGTCATCAATCCCGAAATGGCGCAGGCGGTTATTGATGCCAGCAGCGATGTAGGCCGGGATGCGGCCTTGCAGAGGCTATACATGGACATTGGCCGTCAGATGCCTGCTGGTATTAGTGATAAGCTAACCGCCTGGCGTTATGCCTCTATGCTCGGTAACCTCAGAACGAATGTGCGAAATGTAGTCGGCAATACGCTGATGATGGGAACATCTACAGCCAAAAACGCTCAAATGGTCATGTTGGAAGCTCTGTTCTCCCGGGACGCTAAAACCACAACCATAAATAGCAAGCTGCTCACGAAGCAAGGCCGGGAGATTTACGATGCCACTCAGTTGGTTTTCAACGAGATGTATGACACTGTTATGGGTGGCAAGAAGTATGATGAATCAGAAAATCAGAACAAGTATATTCAAGAGGGCAGACAGATATTTCCTGTTGCGATGCTTGAGGGCTGGCGTAAATTGACCGGCAAAGTATTAGAGGCGGAGGACTGGTTCTTCTGTAAGAAGCATTTCAAAGTAGCTCTTACTAGATACTGTCTGGCCAACAACATTTCAACGGTGGATGTACAGCGAGGAAAAATCCCGGAGAAAGGTATTTTGTTGGCTATCAAGGAAGCCCAGGAGAACACTTTCCGGGATATTAACCAGGTCAGCGAATTCGTATCCAAACTTGGGCGGCGCAGAGCCGGAGCACCCGGTATAGAAAGAGTTGCTAATACAATAGTCTCTGCCGCTTTGCCGTTCAGAAGAACCCCCGCTAACATTGCAGTAAGAGCCGTTGAATATTCCCCTGTTGGGCTTGCTAAAACGCTGTTGGTTGATTCCTTTAGGTTACGCAGCGGGTCAATTGATACCACAACCTACCTTAATAATATCGCCAAGGGCATGACCGGCGCAGAATTCTTTGCAGTTGGCCTTTTGCTGGCTAAACTGGGGATATTGGTAGGCGGAGGAGATGACGATGACAAGGGCTGGTTTGATAAGCTTCTGGGTCATCAGTCATATGCGCTTGAGATTGGCGGCAAGTCGTTTACGATTGACTGGGCTGCACCGTCTGTTGTGCCGCTGTTCATGGGTTCTATTATCTATGAGGACGCTGTTAAAAATGGGGCTGACGCAGGCGATGTTCTGAAAGCAATCCTCGTTGGCGTGACCGACCCGATTATTGAAATGACGATGATGCAGGGCATTAACAATATTTTCGAAGATTTGTCTGGCTTCTCTGACAGCGAAATGAGTAAAATGGGGCGAGTGCTGGTCAGCCTTACTACAAGTTACCTGGGGCAGTATGTTCCAACATTAGCCAGCCAGATTAAGCGGAGCGTTCGTCCTGATGAGAGGGTTATGCGCTATTCGGGTGGTGACAACTTTTTCGGCAGCGATATCCAGCAGATGCTTTATAGTGTCGGCGGCAAGATTCCCGGCGTTACCTGGCGGCAGGCTACATATGTTGACGCTTGGGGCAGAGAACAGACCGGGTCAAGCCTTGGAGAGCGGTTGCTTAATAACATGCTCAATCCGTCTTATGTCAGCGATATCAATGAATCGCCGATGGAAAATGAATTGATCAGGCTGTATGAGGCGACCAATACCGATGTGTTCCCAGAACGACCCGGCAGCACTATCACCTGGACTGATGACGGGGTGTCCAAGGAAAAGGTTTTGAGCGAGGACGAATGGGTAAGCTTCACCAAAGAGGTCGGGCAGAAACGCTACCAATACTTAACCGCCCTGACTGGCAGCAGTCTATACAAGTCATTGAGCGAGGATGACAAGGTCGATGCTGTCAACGATATTCAGGGCTATGCTCTGGCTCGAGGTAAAGAAAAGTACAGCGGCTATGAAATCGATGGTACATATGCCAAAATGAAGCGGGCTGAGCAGGTCGGTATTCCTGCTTGGCGGTATTATCTGTTGCGCCAGGATATTGCTGATATTGGTGCTGATACGGATGCGAATGGAAAGTCTATCCCTTATAGCAAGAAGAAAAAACTGTATGTGGCTATCAACCGAATGAACCTGACAGCATCCCAAAAGCAAGCTATGCTGGAAATGACAGGCTCGTACACATTCGCCAAAACTGCTGATGCACCGTGGCGGTAAAGAAGAGAGGGGTCGGAGAAATCCGGCCTCTTTTTTTGTTGTGTATAGGCCGTATATACCATACAATCTATTTTTATACATGGCGTAAAAATCAAGAATTGTTGTAGGTGGTGCAGGGGTGGTGCAGCAAATGCGTGAAATTAGGTGAAATTATGGCTTATTTTTGTTAGGTACTGAACAAAAAGCAAGCCCTGCCGAACATCAAATAACGATGTTTAACAGGGCTTTTGTATTGGTACCCCAGAGAGGAATCGAACCTCCGACACACGGTTTAGGAAACCGACGCAAAAAAGCGTATAGCTGGATTATTATATATTGTGGTGCCGGTATGGTGCGGTGTTGATTTTTGCTCTTGCGTCTTCCAGCATATGGCTGGTCACATGGGTGTATATATTTGCAGTCAATGTTATATCAGAATGGCCTAATAAATATTGGGCGGTTTTAATGTCTACGCCTTTCTCGGCAAGCTCGGTTGCGTAAGTGTGCCGAAGATAATAAGGGGTCAGCTCTTGAGATATCTTATGCTCTACAATCTGGTTGCGATATAATGTTGCGCCGGCTGCTATATTCATTGTCCGCATAAAACCGTGCCAAGCCCTCTGATTGGCCTGTTCTGACAGCATTTTCCCGGCGGCAGTATTAAACACATAGCCGTTGATATTGCGGGGCCGTGAGCGAAGAATAGCGATATACCAATCGGGCAGGGGGATAGTCCTATTCCCAGATTCTGACTTGGGGGCTTTGATGTTGGTCGCCCCGCTCTCTACTGCCTGCTTTACTGTGACTGTTTTATTTTTAAAGTCTATACAGTCATAGGTCAAGGCTCTTGTCTCACCCGGACGCAGGCCGCAAGCGTACATCATGCCAAAGTATGCACCGTGGGGGTGTTTTGGCAGGCACTCCAAAAAGAGATTCTTCTCTTCCGGGGTCAGTGACCGCCGTATCAGCTTTTTGCCCTTGGGGATAGTCAGTTTGCGTGTTGGGAGCTGATTGATAATGCCCTCCTCTTGGGCGGCGGCAAACACTGCCTTGATGTAGATAACTGCTTTCTTAATGTAGTTTTCTGACTTCCCTTGCATCTCATTGATGCAGCCTTGTATTTGCGCTCTTGTTATTGCTGATATTTTAAAACTGCCCAGCGAAGAAAGGAAGTATTTATCCAGCATCTGCTGCATCTGCTTATATGTCTTGCAGGTGACTGCCGGTTTTTTGTAGGTCGTGAGCCAGGTGCCGACCCATACGGAAAGCGGGGTATTGCTGTTGAGCGTAACAATGCCTAGCTCATACCCGGCTTTCATCTCTGCCAGGTTTTTAAGGGCTTCTCGTTCGGTCTTTCCCCTTGCTGATATTCTTCTCTTTTCTCCGTTCGCCAGCGTGATCGTGGCGAAGCGCCTAATTGTCTGTGCCATGATAACACCTCCTAACGCCTGTGTTTTATCATCCTGCCCGGCTGCCGCCGGGCGGGGGCTTTTTTGTTTTTAGTGATTATTTTTTGGTATTGGATCTATTTAAATTGTGTTAAATATATAATCCAGCATGTCAAAGCGCAAATCACAATAGATACACATAGAGAATCAATTGAACTGTCAATTTCCAAAAACCAAGTCAAAAATCTATTGATTGCACCACTACCAAATATCAATCCGCAACCAAATCCAAAGGACAAGTCAGTCGGTATCGTTTTTGTTATAGTTAAAAATGCTGGTACATAACCAAACAGTGTTAATAAAAACGGGAGCGTTAACGCTTTCCACAAATCTTTTGTTACTGCCAATATTATCAAGCCAATAACAATGTGTATTGCTGAAGTAGCACATATCATGAATAGTCCTTCATACAAATGATTCTCAGTTTTGCGCCGTTTTTCTTCTTCCACCTCGTCATTAACAGTACCGTCCGTGTCGTTTCGTCTTCGAAAGATTCTCACAATCTCACGCCTCCTTTATCTTACAACCCGGTAATAGGCTATTGCCTGCCGGATGAAGTCCTCAGTCACCCCGAAGTGCTCTGCAAGCTCATATGTCGCCGTCAAGCCGCTTTTAACTGCCGCCTTAAGGTTTTCTCGTGGCAGCAATTTTCTAATCGCCCATCGGCTTGCTCTTGCTTCTAGCTTGCCCCTGGTTATTAATGGTGCATCAGCACGGTAAAATGATATTGTCTCGATGTGGCCGATTTCATGCGCCAGGCGAACCAACTCGTCAGCGGTGTTCTCTATCTTGGCTACATCCATAATAACCGTGTTGTCCGCAAAGGCGGCAGCCGAAACTGTACGCATCGGGAAGCGATATATTGTGATATTCCGTTCTTCGGCATATTGGTATAATGCGTACAGCATTGATTACACCTCTATTTGCGTTGCGATTTCTTAAATTTGACGAAGTCTAAAATGTCCTGTTTCTCATCATCGGTCAACTCTTTGACCTCTCCCCAGAGGGCGAATTCAATACCTTGCAGCTGTTCGTCAAGAGTGAGAGTGGCAGATAAAATATTGCCTTGTTCCATGCTTCTGCCGAGCAGATAATCCATGTTTACATTAAAAAGGTCTGCTATTGCTTCAAGCGTTTCAAAATCAGGGTTTCTATTGTCATTCTCATACATACTAATAGTGCTCTTTGCTGTTCCTAGGATGTCGGCAAGGTCTTGTTGTGTATAACCTCTTGACAGCCGCAGGGTTTTAATTCTTTCTCCAAATGTTGTCATTACCTCGCCCCCTTTCCTTAATAATACACAAAGCGTGTTAGTAAGTCAAGAAAAAAAATACAAAAAGTACACAAAAAGTGATTGACAAATGTTCACGGGTCGTGTATTATTGAGATAGTTAGAAAAGGAGGTGATTAACTTGGAAAAAACGGTTGGAGAGAAGCTAACCATTTTAAGAGGTCAAAGAAGCCGCAAAGAAGTAGCCGAGGCGTGGGGCGTGAGCCCTTCCGCTGTAGCAATGTATGAGCAGGATAACAGAACCCCTCGGGACGAAGTTAAAGTTCGCATTTCTAAATATTACGGCATTTCTGTAGGCGATATTTTTTTTACTTAAATGTTCACGAATTGCGAACACAAAGAATTCAACAGCAACCAAAAAGACTATAGCACAGCAAAGAAAGTAAGTTTGACAGAAAAGAGGTGAAAATATGAAAACAGAAACTTGGAATAACAATCAAATCCGCTTTGTTGAAAAAGACGGCGCACAAGTTGCATATTGTTGTGATTTGGAAAAAATCGTTGAGCGGCTCTCCGACGGCAAATATTTAAGCGTTCACGACACAAAAGCGGAGCCGTTTCCGTTAATGCCCGGTTTGTTTGAGGCCGAGGATGGGCGAGTGTTAATTAAAACCATGTGGACAGAGCAAGTTGACGCGCCGTTCCCAGTTTTTGCAGACATTCAAAAGGCATACGGAATGCACAGCGAGCAGGATATTTTTAATGTATTGCGACCTCGGTCAGAGATTGGCAGCAGAAAACCGACCCCGCCACAAGGCGTATATGTGGTCGAAGCATATGGTTTGGGCTTATACAAAATTGGGGCTTCCACAAATTTGCCACAGCGTTTTTGCTCTATCAAAACAAGCTGCCCTGTTAAAATCAAAATTCTTGGCTGGATTTTAGCTGACAAGCCTTTTGCGTTAGAGGCAAAACTGCACGATGAGTTTGCCGATAAAAGAGAGCAAGGGGAATGGTTTCGGCTTTCGGATAGCGACCTAACCGCCATCCGAGATAAGTACGGATTAGAAATTTCAATATCGGAACAGATTTATCGCCGAAGTGATAGCCCAAGTATTACATAGTGCTTATCCCATAAGAAGGACAGAGAGGAGGTAAAGAAATGCTTGTAGATATTAAATTTGATAATGAAAAAATCCAAGACCAGATTAACAAAGTGTACGATTTATTGCACGAGATAGACCGTGAAACGCGCAAATTGTACGGAATGTTCAGTCTTGAATCTAAAACTAAAGAAGACCACCAATAGGCAGTCTCCTTTGTTGATTACTCATCGACAGTGGCTTTGAGTGTTTCGGAAATATAGCTTGCTAGTTCGTTTAGAGACCTGGCGATTTCTGCGGCTAGTAGCTTGGTGTTTTCGTCTGAGGTAATTTGACTTTTTTCTACTCTATTTAGAAAGGCATCACCAACATTGCCAAGCCATACTTGGAGTTGGTCGTATCTATCAAAATTCATTATAATCACCTCCTTTCTAAGGTGATTATAGCACTAATCAACAGCTTTAAACAACAAAACCGCAAATGTCCTATTAACCGGACAGAGGGGAGGTGAGAAAATGTCACTCAGTCCAATTAAGATTACATATACAAATGTTCCTATTAGTTGCTTGGAAAAAGTTTTGCGGGAGATCGAGGCAATGAAAAACGACCACCCCACTTTGCCGTTACAAATTGAGATAGTCGTTTCCGGAATCTAATTATCCTTTTGCTATGAATATTGCTCTTAGTCCATCCGGGGAGACGGTGTAATTTACTTGGTCGCCTGTTAAGTGAATTTCACGGTTCAGAGGGAAGTTGTGAGTTGCGAGCTCATCTTCTTCTACTGTTATCAATTTGCTTGTTTCGTATTGAACCGTAGAAATTCTTGAACACTGTATTTGGTGGCCGTCTTGGTACTCAAACATAAATGTATGCATATAATCACCTCCTTTCTATGGTGATTATAGCACAAACAAGGGGAGATGAACATGAACAGACAACAGGTTGCCGCCGACATTGTGCGGTGGGCAGCAGAGCAAGACCCCCCAAGGGGGCGGCTGCTAAAAAAGAAAGACATAATGAGCTACACCGGCCTATCCAGAACCCATGTCGACAAAATCACAAACGGCCTGCCCAAGGTTGGCGGCTCGGCAACATATTTTTATCTGGACATTGCGGACAGGCTTATAGCCCCGCTGAATAGGAGGGTGATATAACAATGGACTACATATGGGACAAGCTCAAGCCTTTATTCGGCACTCTCGCTTTCCTAGCTTTCCTGGCCATTCTTGGCTTGGTCGGCGGAATTGACAAGGGACTGCTCAGACTGGGGGACGGTACGGCCTACATCATCATGGTGGCGGCAGTGATGTTTCCGCTGCTGGTGCTGGCAGGGGCGTTTGAAGATTATGAGGGGGAATAAGGATGAGGGAGTACACGCTTGAAGATATTATGTCAAAAACAGACGAGGGCGGTAGCCTCGACCTTAGGGGTACGCAGATAACCAGTCTCCCGGACAATCTGACAGTAGGCGGAGGGCTCGACCTTAGGGAGACGCAGATAACCAGTCTCCCGGACAATCTGACAGTAGGCGACTGGCTCGACCTTAGGGAGACGCAGATAACCAGTCTCCCGGACAATCTGACAGTAGGCGACTGGCTCAACCTTAGG
>Ga0172378_10002645_pt1 | contig 16852 bp, 15 predicted proteins | sample GrowelOW332metaG_FD_119755 | JGI IMG/M metagenome (GOLD analysis project Ga0172378, IMG submission 119755) | Groundwater microbial communities from an aquifer near a municipal landfill in Southern Ontario, Canada - Pumphouse #3_1 metaG | ecosystem: Environmental > Aquatic > Deep subsurface >... | reverse complement strand
TATAATGCATCGCTCATATCTTCTATACCAAAATAAGACACATGCTTGTATGGAATACCATATTTTTCTTCCATAAGTTTGGCAAGATAAATCATGGATCCGGAACACTGAACTACATTAAGTGCTGTATTCTGAGAATTACTTATAGCATCAACCCTACCATCTCCGGTAATTGTAGCCGTAATATTAATGCCCATTCTCTTATAATAATCCAACAAAATCCAAAGTTCACCGGCAAGATTGAAATCTCCGAGTATATTTATACTGTATTTTGGCTCCGGTTTATTTATCCTTCCTACTAGTTTAAAAATTGCCTGACAGGCAATCCTGTATCCATCTTTTTTAGATCCCTGAAAACCAGGAGCCTGTATTGGGATAACAGGTATTCCTTTCTTTATCTCCATTTCTTTACAGGCAGTTTCTACATCGTCTCCAATTACTCCGACTATGCATGTTGTATATACAAATGCAGCCTTGGGGTGATACTTATCAATTAGTTCATTTAAAGCGTTATTGAGTTTTTCAATACCGCCAAATACAACATCACGTTCCTGTAAATCTGTAGAAAAACTCATCCGATGCAATTCAGGTCCTGAAGATAAAGAACCTCGAATGTCCCATGTATAAGCGGCACAACCGATAGGTCCGTGTATTAAATGCAATGCATCTGCTATAGGATACGCCACTACACGCGAGCCGCAAAATACGCAGGCTCTCTGACTCACAGATCCGGCAAGACTTTTTTTGCTACAACTTATAATCTCAGATATACCTACTCTGGCAACCTGATCTTTCCTTTCGTCCAATAATAAAGTATCCATAATTTATTCTTTTAAGACCTAAAATATGTAAGGAATTTAGGTTATATTTAACTCAGAGGTGAAACGCAAAAGCACTACGTAACACCACTGAATAAAATCTTCTTCATACATAAAAATTTAGAACTGAAATTCAAATTCTCTTTCTGCACATTCCCTGTCTTTTTTATCCAAAAGAGTATCCAATATCTGAATTGCCAGTTTCATAGCGCCTTTGTATCCTGTCTTAGCAAAAGCATTGTGTCCGGGACGATCGGCGATTGGAAATCCTATTCGTACTAAAGGTGTATTTTCATCACGTGCAATGTATTTGCCGTACGTATTAGACATTATCAAATCGACACCACTTTGTTTGATCCACTGATGAAAGCGGAACATATCGGCAAGGTTTCCACACGCATATTTTGCTTCCGGAATATCTTTCAGAATCTCTGCCATTCTCTTATTGAAATCAGTACTCGGAGTACCGCATATCACATACACAGGTCGCATATCAAGCGTTACAAGAAATTCACAAAGCGGAATAACTAAGTCCGGATTGCTACCGCATATGGCTACTCTTTTATCATAGAAATGCGGAGCATTATCAGCTATTAAATCCAACAATTGACCACGTTCTATCGTAATTTCATCAGGAATAGGTACATTAGCATGCTGACTCAGCATCATTAAGAAACGGTCAGTAGCCTTAAGCCCAATTGGAATATCGGTTACATCATACCTTACTTTGCATTTGCGATCGAGTTCTTTACATGCCTCTGTAGTACATAATAGACCAATGCCAATGCTATATTTACTATCACCTGTTAATGTCATATCCTCTTGAGTAACTCCTCCTTTTGGATACATGTTATAATGCACAGGATCAAGCGGCGCATCAAAAACACCGGTCATATCCGGAAACATAATTGTATGCGCCTCCATAATCTTGCTCAAACGCTTGATTTCCATCATATCTGAAGGTTCCATCCAACCTGCCACAAGATTTACCACATTCTTTTTTTGTAAAGTTGACTTTGAAAAGAATTTCACAAAGGCCTTTACCTGTGATGAGTACCCTGTGATATGAGTCCCTGTATAAGAGGGTGTATTGCACCATATTACTTTTTTACCTGCCGGAATTTTTCCGTCCTCATCTGCCTTGGAAATAATAGAAACCAAATCATCTCCAATTGTTTCGGACAAACACGTAGTATGTACCGCAATAATATCGGGATTATACGTCGTAAATATAGTATCTATAGCCTGATTAAGATTACTTGATCCACCAAAAACGGAAGCGCCTTCCGAAAAAGAACTTGTGGAAGCCATAACAGGTTCTTTAAAATGTCGTGTCAAAATACTTCTGTGATAGGCACAGCATCCCTGAGAACCATGACTGTGCGGTAAACATCCGTGAAGTCCCAGCGCTGCATACATCGCACCTACCGGTTGACATAACTTTGCCGGATTTACAGTAAGCGCTTTTCTATCTATTTCTTTAGCTGTCGTATGTTTTAGTAACATAATATTTATATTTAATTTGTTAAAAAAAGCGTCACACTATTTATTATAATTATAAGAAGCCTTTACATATTCTTCGTTTTGCCATGGAGCTTTCAACTCTTTCCAGATCGAACAGGTAACCATTTGTGCTATATCTCTGTAAAAATTAACCGCACCTTTGAATCCTGCATAAGGACCCCGGTAATCGTAGTTATGAATTTGCTTCAAAGGGACGCCCATTTTCTCTACTGCATATTTTTCCTTGATGCCGGCACAGAAAATGTCAGGATGAAACCTTTCAATTAGTTTCTGCATCTCATGATGACTAACATCATCTATGGCAAGTGATCCTTTTTGCATTTCCGACATCATTCCTTCATAATTCTCAAAATCCATGGTATCTCCGAATTTGTCTTCCATAGTTTTTTCCATTTGTGCCATCTCTTTCTTGCTCCTGCGTTCCTTATAGCGCTTATCATCTTTTGTCACTGTAATGACTTCGATATTACGGGCATCAGCATCCTGACGAATATTCGGTATAACACTCCTGCCTTCGTAATCGTCACGATGTGCAAACTCATAGCCAGCAACCACGGAGCTCATACCTATTTCTGCAAACAAAGTCTGATAATGATGCGCCCGTGAACCACCAGCAAAAAGCATTGCAAATTTTCCCTGTGTTTTAGGACGTACTTCAGCTACAGCCTTTTCCACCTCTACCATACTTTCTGATATAACTTTTTCGATACGTTCCGTAAGTTCCTTGTCATTAAAATAAAGTCCTATCTTCCGAAGAGACATAGCCGTTTGGGTTACACTCAGAAAATTGATTTTCATCCAAGGAATTCCGAAAGTTGTTTCCATCATTTCCGCTATATAATTCAACGAACGGTGACACATTACCAGATTAAGATCTGCTGTATGTGCAGTTTCGAACTGATGGACATCTGAATCTCCAGACATAGTAGCAACCAGCTGAATCCCACATTTTTTAAATAGTTCCTCAATAACAAAGGCATCCCCACCAATATTGTATTCTCCCAATAAATTGATACGAAATTTTGAAGTGATTTCCGAATGGTCATCTTTTCCAATAAGAAATTTAAATAACTGATTATTCGCAATATGATGACCAGCAGATTGAGAAACACCACGGTACCCTTCACAGGAAAATCCGAAAACAGTTACATCCTTATTATATTTTTCTTTAAATTCCTTTACCATCTCTCTGGAGGCACGATGCACATCATCACCGATAAGCCCAACCGGACAGGTAGAGAAAACAACAATAGCTTTAGGATGAAATAATTCGTATGCCTCACGAATTGCCTGTTTCAATTTTTTTTCACCACCGAAAACAATGTTTTGTTCCTGCATATCAGTAGAAAAAGCATAAGGAATAAAATTCTGTCCGTCTGGACCGGGATCCGTCATATTACGCCGTGAAAGCCAAGAATAGACACTACACCCAATAGGGCCATGTGTAATACCCAAAATATCACGGGTAGGTCCAATTACTACCCCTTTACAACCTGCATAGGTACAACCTCTTTGAGTAATAATACCCGGTACAGTTCTTACATTGGCCTGTATTTCAGGACGATTGCCTTTTTTAGGATCGATATATTGAATCGCTTTGGCTCGTTTTTTGGCCACTTTTTCGGGATAATCCTTGAGTACTTCCTCCTTGAAATTCTCCAATTCGGAATAATCGAACTTCATTCCCTTTTTATCTATCATATTAGTATTGTCCATAACTCGTTCCTCCTTTTTTTAATCCAATGTAGCATCACCTGTTGCACCTGTACGGATCTGATATGATCCGCTTACATCTACAACGAATATTTTACCGTCTCCACTGTTTCCGGTACTGTTCACCTTAAGCAACATATCTACTGCCATATCTTTCTTTTCATCAGAGACCACCAATGTTATCATTCTTTTCGATTTCAATCTAGGTACTTCAGAAATATATTCCCTTAACACCGGATCAAAATTTTTAGCTTTTTCCAGATCCCCTGAACCAGATCCTCTTCCTAGAACCGGCATAGCACTGAAGGATGGGAATCCCGCATCTTCAAGACTACGCTTCGTTTCGGGCATCATAGCTATCCTGATTACCGCCAAAATAAGTTTCATAATATTAACTGTTTGAATTTATACTTCCTTTTTCTTATTAGAAATGGTGTAAGTTTCCTCAACAGGAGTAACAAAGATCTTTCCGTCTCCAAACTGACCTTTTGCTCCCGTACGAGCAGCTTCCATAACCGTCTCTACAACGTAATCCTTGTCTTTCTCAGGTATAACTATTACCAGCATATCCTTCGACAATTCGTCATAAGTGATATTACCTACTTTCAACCCGCGCTGCTTACCTCTACCGAATACATTTATTTTCGTTACGGCGGGGAAACCGGCATTCAACAATGCAGTCATAACTTCATGAGACTTTTCCGGACGAACTATAGCTCTTAATAAATACATAAAATAAATTTTAAAGTTTATAATAAAACAAAAGGGGTTATTCACCGAAACCAAAATCATTCAATAAATCCTCAAGTTCAGACATCTTCATCGGTTTAGGAATTACAAAATTTGTGTTATCGTTTATCTTTTTGGCAAGATTACGATATTCCTGGGCCTGCTGATGTTCCGGAGCATAATCAATTACGGTTTTCTTATGATTTTCCGCATGTTGCACCATATTGTCACGGGGAACAAAATAAATCATTGTAGTTCCCAGCTTTTCTGCAAAAGCATTGATAAGCTCAGGTTCATTATCCACTTTACGTGAATTGCAAATCAATCCCCCCAGACGCACTGTACCAGTTTTACCGAATCGTGCGACAGACTTGCAAATATTATTTGCAGCATACATAGCCATCATCTCGCCGGAAACTACAATATAAACTTCCTGCGCTTTACCATCTCTGATAGGCATGGCAAAACCACCACAAACCACATCACCCAATACATCATAAAAAACATAATCCAAATGTTTATCATCATCATAGGCACCCAGTTGCTCTAGCATATTGATAGAAGTAATAATACCACGACCGGCACAACCAACTCCAGGCTCAGGACCTCCTGATTCCACACAACTTGTATTGCCGTATCCAATTTTCATCACATCATCTAAAGAAACATCTTCACCTTCTTCACGTAGTGTATCTAACACTGTACGTTGTGCCAAACCGTGAAGAACCAAACGAGTAGAATCAGCTTTTGGGTCACAACCCACGATCATTACCTTTTTACCAAGTTCTGTTAATCCTGCGACAGTATTCTGTGTCGTTGTACTTTTACCAATACCGCCTTTACCATAAATTGCAATCTTTCTCATAATCTTATTATTAAAAAATGAATAAAAAAATATCAACTTTAGAACACTCCCCATAAGCCAAAACGCATGCCATAACAAAAATATTCTATTGGATATACATTTTTGTAACACATAAAAGCCTTATTATAAGATATATAAAATAACTTACACTTCAAGGAGATATATCAGAGCAAAAAAATAACCCACCGAAAAGGTGGGTTATTTTTATAAAAGCTACATAAATGTATTATTCTATATTTCTAGATTATCAGTATTTTCCGCTTAATAATATTTACCCTTCTTTTTCCCAGAGGATAGCTTTCCATAAAATGTATCCAGATTAACTGTCAACGAAATATATCCCCATTGTGCAAATTTTGTATCCCCGGAAACATTCTTTAGTAATTTAGTATTGTCGTTTACAAAATACATGCAATATCCCCCTTCCATCTTGGCACATGGAAATAATTTGTATCCCGCTTTCAGATCCACCTCCGATCCAAGTTTGTTTCCCTTACTTCCTGTCCGGTTTAAATCAGCAGCAGTAAAAAAAGTATGCCCCGTAACAACATAATTGAATTTAGTTTTAACTTGTCCGCTAATCCCTCCTTGGAAATCCAGCAATCCTTCCTGTGGCAATCCAGGTGTCCAGTAATCCATATAACCGTTATAAAGATGTGCTCCACCATACAAGAAAGAAAAAGTTTTACTATTGTCGCTATTACTGCCTGAATACCTATCGAAGCCAAACGTAAATTTAAAAGCAGGAGCATAAGTATAATCCAGCATGAAAGAAATAAGATTACCTTTAGCTTTTATTCCGCTATAATTTTTACCCATTTGAAAATATGCAGAAGCCGAGACATCAAACGATCCTTCTGCGATATAACAATGTCCACCTATAGTTGTCCGGTTATAGGTAGTATCTGAATTTTGCTGCAATCCTTCATTAAGAATTAATAATGAAGTTTTCATATTTTTATTCCAATCTGCATGCAACCATATATATTCCATATTTTTATACCAAGTATTGGAACTAAGAGTATATAACATTTCTAAACCGTTTTTTTTACCTATGCTGTCATTATTATAAGCCAAACCAAAATGACCCTGAAATTTACCATCGGCATATTTCAATAAAGCAAGATCATGTAATTTTCCTGTATTGCACCAATTCGCATCACCGATAATTCTTTTATCATCATAACTCAGAGATTGACGACCTAATGACAAATCCATAGTTTTGCTCAAAAAAACATCGATATATGATTCAAATACAGACAAAGAAGAAGCATCAGAAGATGTTCCTCCTGTACAATTGTACTCTCCAAACGTCCTTGCATCTTGCAATGTTATTTTAGTAGACAAATACTTATTTTTGAATCTGACACTTAAACGGGAACGCTGAATAACAAAACCTATACCGTCAACTCCTTTTGTAATCATTTTGAAATATCCGTCACGATATTCCGCACGCGAACGAAACTCACCACTTACAGAAATCTCCTGAGCATACAATCCATATGAAACAAAAAAAAATAAAGACAATATCAATAATATTCTACCATACATTTTTTTTACTTTCATTATTATTATTTTTAAAAAGTTTAACATCCATGTTATCTTTAATATTTTTTAATAATTCATCTTCGTTATTGATTTTTACAACATCGCATATCAAAAAAAATTAAAATAATATGCTGTCTAAATCTTTATTCAGATCACACAAGTTTTTTCCAAAAACTTTCATTTTACTATTATAATAAGTAATCAATGATTTTCCGAAAGAAGTCACTCGGCATCCTCCCCCCTGTACTCCACCCTTCTGTCTTATAACCAGAGGAACTGGGGAGAGACGGTTCATTTTATCTACAATACTCCATGCTTGCTGATATGATATATTAGAACACTTTGCCGCTGCATTTATAGAGCCTTGCTCAACGATTCGTTTCAACAAAACATACTGGGTGATCCCGAAAAATAATTTCCGGTCCCGGTATATTGAAATATCTCCGAATATCTCAAATATTTTATCTTCCGAATTCATATTATAAAAACCATTTTTTCAAAATATTTATATAATTAAATAGTCAAAAGATATACCCAAAATATGAGAAGTCTAATTATAAGCTAGTTATATTATTTAAAACATTTATGTAAATACATATATGTAGGATATTTCCTACTAAGAAAACCAGAATGTATTTCTTTTTAAAAAAAATCAAAAAGATATATTAAATATCTCTATTGTTACTTTATGGTATTTAATTAAAACTATTCGACTCATATGTAAAATTAAACATATACATTTGTAGACAAAAGATATATTTATATCACAGGGTACAATTTCTGTTCCTCAATAATAAATAATGTAACAGATTAGTAAAAAGCAAAAAAGATGAAACGTGTTTGTAGTATAAATCAGGATTTACCATGCATTCCTCAAATAGGACTGGATTTTCTTATGGATGTTAGTGGAGAACTTAGCAAAAAAAACATGAACATCGATTTTATCCTTGAAATGTTAAAAAGATGCATGGATGCTATCAGAGTTGTTCTATTCATTCGAGACAAAAACAATAAAAAGACATTCGTTTCCGCCGTCAACGGTCTGGGAAATCCAGATCTTTCCAAAATACAATACAATATTGGTGAAGGCATAGTCGGGAAAACCCTACTGTCAGGAAGACCTATAATAGTTCCTAAAATCGCAGAAGACAGAATATATCTCAACAAATTCAAAATGCCTCTGCGAATGCACAACAAGGACATATCATTCATCTGTATACCAATCATGGAAAATGAAGAAGTGATAGGAGCCCTAAGTATACACAGATATTTCGACAATGTATCTACAGGCTATGAGAATGTACAGCTGTTATCTATTATAGGATCTCTTATTGCCGCAAATGTACGTTTGAGACAAAAAGAGATGGAAGAAATGTCGCTCCTAAAAAACGAAAACGAACAACTAAGAGAAGAAGTTAAAAACCATGCTTTCGCAAACATCCAAGGAAATTCCAGCAAATTAAAACAAGTTTTTTCACTTATAGATAAAGTCGCCGGAACAGAAGCTACCGTACTGATACGAGGCGAAAGCGGTGTCGGAAAAGAACTTATTGCAAATGCCATACACTATATGAGCGCACGCAAAGGCAAACCATATATAAAAGTAAACTGTGCTGCATTGCCTGAAAATCTTATAGAAAGCGAACTCTTCGGATACGAAAAAGGCGCCTTCACAGGTGCAGATAGTCAGCGTATAGGCCGTTTTGAAGCAGCCAACGGCGGTACAATATTTCTGGACGAATTCGGAGATGTATCGAAAACAATACAGGTAAAGCTTTTAAGAGTTATACAAGAACGCAAAATTGAGAGGATAGGCAATACAAAACCTATAAAAGTGAATATAAGAATCATATGTGCCACAAATCGTAATCTAGAAAAAATGATGGCATGTGGCGCATTCAGAGAAGATCTGTACTACCGTATCAATGTATTTCCTATATATGTTCCGTCTTTAAGAGAACGATTGCACGACATTCCTACTCTGACTGACTATTTTATTCATATGTACAATAAAAATAATCAAAGAAACATAAAACGCATTACATCCTCTGCCATCGACTGCCTTATGCAATATCACTGGCCTGGAAACATCAGGGAGCTGCAAAATTGCATAGAACGAGCATGCATTCTCTCCACTGACGACGTTATCCATACCAGCAATTTGCCACCAACAGTACAAACTGCAGCCAGCAGCGATACCACAACAAAAGGATCACTTAATGTCATTCTGGGTATAGCAGAAAAAGAAATTATAGAAGATACACTTAGCTCCACAAACGGGAACATCGCAAAAGCAGCAGACCAATTATCTGTAACCGAACGTATTATGGGTCTTAGAGTAAAAAAATATAACATAGATGCTGCCAAATACAAAAAAACTAAAAACTATGAAAAAATGGTTTGAAGACAACAATACATTCATAAACTGCGATTTTACCAAAGCTAATCATTGTCAAAAAGTTTGCGACCTTATAAACGAATACATAACTGATAAAATGGGAGACGGTCAACCCATTGTAGGTTTACGTAAACTTCATCTTCTGGACGGACTGGAGAGTCATCCGCGCAGCATTGTCTATTTTATTTTATACCATAACGAAATTGCCGGCATACTGGTGGGTTTTATGAATTTTTCCACTTTTCTTGTAAAACCAATGATTAATATACACGACGTTTTTGTCCGTCCCGACTTCAGGGGAAAAGGACTGGGACGGAAACTTATTGAAAAAATAACAGAAATTGGTATAAAGAATAATTGCAGCAAAATAACACTTGAAGTCAGGAAAGACAATAAAAAAGCACAAGCATTGTACTGGTCAGAAGGATTCGGGCAAACAAATCCACCCATGTATTTTTGGACTAAAGAATTATCAAACTAAAAAACAGAAAAAATGAAAGAAAAAGACGAAGAGTACACAATGGAGGAATTATCCTCCCACCTTCTGGAAGAAGGAATAGGCTATATGAAAACATTGAAAAGATACCTTACCAAACCTAGCCGTTTCGACGACGAGCTATTGTTCAACATGACGGTCATCTGCTACGAGAAATTTCTTACGGCACTTATCACTCATTACAATGAAATGCCGCTAAGTCACGAACCTTCGGCACTGTTCGAAGACGCCCAAAAACAAGACGGAGGCCTAACGAAAGAAATGGGGGAAACCATGAATCAGATTAAAAGTCATGAATCCATTTGCTCTTTTGAGAACAAAGGATACAAAGTTCCAACATCTGAAAAACTCAAAGAAATAATTTCGGGTCTTATACCTATAGAACAATATATTTCGAAAAAAGTTAAACAACCTGTGATATAAAAAAGTCAAAAGGAATAGGATTAAAATCTAAACATTAACATTTTAGTTAATTGTAATAAATTTTATCCCCTATTCCCAACTCTTTAAATTATAGGGTTACAAGTAATTTCCGAGATTTTCCGTTTGAAGTAAATCCTTCGATTATCTCAATGGGCGTATTATATAAATCAGTTAAAGTATTTGATTTTAAAACCTGTTGAGGATCACCTATATTTGATATTTTCCCGTTTTTAAGCATAATAACTTTATCGGCAAATTGTAAAGCCTGATCAGGCATATGTGTATTCATAATTACACCATAACCCTTTTGTTTAAGTAATTGTGCTACCTTCATTACCTTAATGCTGTTTCCCATATCCAGATTCGCTGTTGGTTCATCCATAATAATAAACGATGGTTCCTGCGCTATTGCTCTGGCAATAAACACCATCTGTTTTTCTCCACCGCTTATTTTTGAAATATTTTTGTACATAAGACTTTCAATTCCCAGTACTTCCATACACTTAATTGCTTTTTCGATATTTTGTCTTTGAGGTTTACCAAACATACCTGAGGTATGTATGTACTGCCCCATTAATACCACATCAAGTACTGTAAAGGGGAATGGCGTACCATGGGCCTGCGGAACATAACTAATTAAACGGGCAACGCCTTTACCTGAATAACTGGTTAGAATTTTCCCATCATATAATATATTACCACCCATTGATGGCAGTAAACCTAAGATAGTTTTAAATAAAGTAGTCTTCCCTGATCCATTTTTACCTAAAACGCATGTTAACTCACCTTTGTTAATTATTAAATTAACACCAGATAATATAGGCTTCTTTCCATATCCACAACTTAATTCTCTTAGTTCAATCATATCAGTGTTTATTAGAAGATTTAATTAGAATAAAAATAAAAAATGGGGCTCCAATAAGTGATGTCGTTATGCCCAACGGTATTTCCATACTTACAACAGTTCTACTAAAATCGTCAACAATAAGCAGGAATATTCCACCAATAAAAAATGATGTTGGTAATAAAACGGCATTTTTAGAGCCAGTTAACATGCGGGAAATATGCGGGATAACTAATCCTACCCAGCCAATTATTCCACTTATACTTACAGCTGAAGCAGTCATTAGTGTGGCTATTGAAATAACTAAAAACCGAAATCTCTCTACATGAATACCCATTGTACGAGCTTCTTCATCACCAAAAGAAAGCATATCGAGTTTCCATCCGGAAATACTTAATAGTATTAATCCTACAATTGATACAATAGCAATAAAAAATAGGTCCGGCATTTCAATATCAGATAATCCTCCCATAAGCCAGTACACAATTGAGGGTAGAGTATCATTGGGATCAGCTACGTATTTTAACATTGATATCAACGCAGCAAAAACCGTTGCAACTATCATTCCCGAAAGAATAAGAGTAAGACATTTTTCATGTTTTTTACCAGTAACCAGACTAATAGCATATACTGCAATAACAGCACCTATTCCAAATGCAAAAGATAAGGTTTGCATCATAAATGGACTTAAAGCTAATAAAATTGCTAATGCAGCACCAAATCCGGCACCTGATGACACTCCTAATATAGAAGGTGATACCATAGGATTGCGAAACATTCCCTGATAAGTTGCTCCGGTAATTGAGAGTGTCCCACCCACTAAAAATGCTGCAATTATACGTGGTAAACGAATATCTATTAATATCGTTTTTATTTGTGGTTGCACCTTTATATCTGCATTAAAACACGATTGGATAAATAACCACAAATCTTTTATGGAAATACTATATCTACCTAGTATTAACGAAAAGGATATTATTAATACACTTAGTATTGCGAGCAGCATAAAAGTTGATATGGTAGCTTTTTTATGCATATTATTCAAATAATAACTTGTATTCTTTTTCTGTTAATTTGTATTTGTAAAAGAGTTTATAGAATTCTATAATTTGCTTTCTCGTTTCATCTTTTGAGTTTTTATAAAAAAGCTGACTTAACCATAAAATACCCGGTATTCTATTTATAGAAGGTGGATGATCAAACCATCCGAACGGTTTAGAAGGTACTTTGTATACATTCTTTTTTTTAACAGCCGATATCGTTTTCCACTTATTGCTGCTTAAAATTGTGGTGTAAGCATTTTTGTCACCTTTATAGCCTGCAGCAAAAATATAATCCGGATTCCATATAAATATTTGTTCCATATTTACATTAGCATGCCCGCCTGTTGGAATTAACACTTTTGCTACATTGTTTAATTTTAAATAATCCAAAACTTCTGTATGTTTGGATCCTGAAGGGTCGGTAAGTAAACCTGATAGACCAAGAGTATAATACACATTAGCTTGGTTGGTTGAATTCTTTGTAATAAGTTTTTTTGTGTTATTGTATATGTTTTGTAAAAATAGGGCTCGTTCTGAACACTGCTTTTTGTTGCCAATTAAAGTGCCCAGAAACGCATATGTTTTATCAAGTCTATCTATAGATAAATCTATAATTACTACCGGTATATGCGTCCGTTTTTGTATTTTTTCGAAGTATTCATAATTATTATCGGAATTGTAAGCTCCGGCAATAATTATTTGTGGATTACTGGCTAACACCGATTCAATATTTTTCATATCAACCTCAACCATTTTATTATATTTATCTGAAATAAGCATAAGTTGTTTACTGCCAGGCAATAATGATTTAGCAACCATTTTATCGTATGCAACCGAAAATAAGAGAATTGATGTTTTAACATCATAAGGTAAAATACGTTCTATATTATCAGGTATATCAATAGATCGTCCGGCCATGTCGGTAATAGTCTTAGCCGATAGATTTAGTCCGACACATATAAATAAAATGGATATCATTAGTTTCATTTTTTAAAAATTAAAAGTTAAAAAAATCCTAACATCACGCCCCGCACTGGGCAGGTAAGATAAATAGCTATAATATTCTTTATTTGTAATATTGTTTATAGAAATATTTAACGATGGTTTTGTCTTTATTTTGAGCATACTAAGTCTCAGATTACCTCCTAAAATAAAATACTTTGGTGTAGCATAATTAGATTCTCCCAATCGTTTTTGTTCAGCATAATATATCGATCTAATAGCAAGATCTAATTTAATTTTCCCGTTAAGAGAACATGTATAACCAATATCCGATTTTACATTTAATGGGGGCACATAATCCAATGGAGTACCATTGGCAAAAAATGATTTAGAATCAGTAATATCTGTTCCGTTAAGATAAGCAAGTCCTACCCTCAATATTATTTTACCTGTTTTATCAAATACATTATTAAAATTTAAACTGCCGGATATCTCACCACCAAAGATTCTTGTTTCTCCAATGTTTATATAAGTATAATTTGTGCCAGGCATCCCTGTTATTTCTTCTTTGGAAATCATATCATTCATATACCATAAAAACGGGCTTACTTCTATTTTAAATTTCTTTTTTTTGTATGAGTATAATAAATCAGTACTATAACAAAATTCAGCCTTAAGACTCGGATTACCATATATAATTCCGTTAGAGGTATAATTATCGGAATACAATTCTGTATTTTCAGGCATCCTGAATGACCGGGAAAAATTTACTTTAATTTCTGATTTTTTACTAAGTGTAAATATCGTAGCTGCGTTTCCGCTAAAAGCCTTTTTTTTATCGTTACGCCCATTTTCCAGTTCTAAGCTATATACTTCGCCCTCGTATACAGAAGCGTAATTGTACCGAATTCCAATTATTGCTTTTATATGTTGTTGTATCTGCCAGTTATTCTCTATAAAAATACCTGAGGTAGTAGCTCTTGCATTATTGCTAACTCTATTGCTATATTCAAGGTCGTAAATATAATCAGTGGCATCGGTTGGTGTTGAAATATTAAAACGATATATTTCTCCACCTGTTGTAATTTTATAATGGTCGTTTACTTTTATAACTCCTTTTATAAGTGCACCATAATAATAATCTGAAAAATGTGTAATCCCAGTATATGAAAGCATATATCCGGCCGCTGTGTAGTAATTTTTCACCAGTTCGCGACTTTCATTCGAAAAAAAAGTACTTATCTCAATATTATTGAAAATACTCAGTCCCCCTTGCTTATATTTTAAAGAATAATTATTAGATTTTTCTTCCTGAGTTTGCACTCGCATATAATCGGAACCGTTAAAACCAACAGGTTTTCCCCAAGGACCACCATCGTGAATATCGGCAGTAAAAATGAGGCTCTTTAATTCTGAAAATTTATAGCCTGTTGTTATAAATAGATCCTTATCGGAATAAAAGCTGTTTTCGGCTATTTCACCTGAAGGATATTTAAAATTATCAGCATCACGATAACGCATACCTGCTTTTACTGCAAATTTTCCATTGCTCCATCCACCACAGGCAAGCAAGTTTTTTTCGTTATTTATTGATCCGTATCCACCGGTAAATTTTGAATTTAAACCATTTTGTTTAAATGACGATTTATCAATTAAATTAATAATACCCGCAATAGCGCTTGAGCCATAAACAACCGATGAAGCACCTTTTTCAACTTCAACACATTCAAGGTCGTATACATTAATAGTATGAGACATAAAACCTGCCGGATAAGAACTAAATCGTCGGTTACCATTGCGCAATACCAATATGCGTTTGCCGGACATGCCACGTAAAGTTAATGGAGCCTGATAATCTGATTTATTAGTAAAACCTGCTTTGGTTTGCAATATCTCATTAACATTTTCCGGATTTAACCGCTCCATCTCCTTTTGGTATGTTGTAAAAGCTGAAACAACACTTTTACTTTCAATATTTTGGTGTTCTGTTACAGCTATTTCTGCTATTGAAATTAAATTTTGGCTGAGATTAACATGTACTTCTGTTTCATTTTTAACTAATATTAGCTTTTTAGTATTATATCCTAATGATTGAATGTAAATAGTGTTTTCAGTTGTAGGTATTTTAAAGCTAAAATTACCTAAAGAATCACATATTGTACCAAAACCTGTGATTGTATATATTGATGCAAATACAGCAACACCCTTATCATCGGTAATGGTACCATGTATTTGCTTTTGTGCAAATATTGGCAAGCATATCAGGGTACAATATGTAAATAATACATATTTTTTCATAGCTCTATTTGTTTTCCAATATTGTAATTAGAATAAATTTATTCAGAAATAACCTGCCAGCGAACAAGGGTTTGCTTATTATTGGGTTCATCGGGCTTAAATTCTCTTACCATAAATTTCACGTAACCATTTTCAGCTGTTTCTATCAAATAAACTGGTTGTACTTCTTCTTCTGTTTCACCTTCAGGAATAGCTAGTACTGTACCTCTAAAGTCATCACCTATAACACACTCTTCGAATGCAGCATAAAGCAATTCACTATCATAAAAACCCGTTTCTGAATTTAAATATAGACTGTAATCCAAAATTGGTTCACTAACAAGCTGATCTATCATATCTTCGGTTACAACTTTAAGTGAATCAAAAAAATCTATCCCTTCACCTATTTTACAGGCTTTAGTATTTGATGAGAGTAATATTGCCGGTGCACCTTCAACTTCCAAATCACCATCATCCGCATAATAGTATGCTTTTACAGTGTAAAAAATAATGTCGTAAATAAAATCCTCTGATTCAGATAAATAAGCTAAATCATCTGATTCGGTTAAATACGCATAATCCAGATCTGTTTCAGTTAAAGAACACTCGCTATTAATAAAGTTTATACCGGCACCCCACACATTAACTTTTGGGTCACGTTCTAAATAATATTCTTTAACAGAATAGTCACCTTGCGTAATAGTTTCAAATGATTCGTCTTTTTCACATGATATTAGAACTAATGCAAGTATTGAAATTGATAAAATTAGATTTCTCATTTTATGATATTTTAATTGTAATTATTAATATATACTGCATAATATTTTATTCGTTTATAGTCGTTATACTTTACACAGATAACGTGCCAATAGAATATTCATAATGAGAATAACCTCATTACTTACAGATTATCAATAACTAGCATCTTTATATCATAAATATGATCTTTTTAAATAGTTACATTAAGGTAGAATTTGACTGCGGGATTTAACATAAATGTAAGTTAAAAAACCGCTTCTATAATTTTTTTTGTATTATCTGAACGGCCCTTGGTATAAATATGCAAACTCGGCACATGATGAGCAACAAGTTCTTTGGCCTGCTGAATGGCCCATTCAGTTCCAACAATTTTTGCATCATCATTATTTTTGCATTTTTCAAGCTCATTAACAAGATCCTGCGGGAGATCAATTCTAAATATTTTAGGTAATACAGTAAGCTGACTTAATGTA
>Ga0172378_10002642_pt1 | contig 16859 bp, 14 predicted proteins | sample GrowelOW332metaG_FD_119755 | JGI IMG/M metagenome (GOLD analysis project Ga0172378, IMG submission 119755) | Groundwater microbial communities from an aquifer near a municipal landfill in Southern Ontario, Canada - Pumphouse #3_1 metaG | ecosystem: Environmental > Aquatic > Deep subsurface >... | reverse complement strand
TCAAGCAAATTATTGAAAAAGCGGAAAGAGATGGGATTATAGCATCCAACCCTATACTGAAAATTGAAAAATCGGACAAACCTAAAACTCAAGAAAGCAAACGAGAATATTTAACAATTAGTGAAATAAAACAGTTAATTGCCACTCCTTGCAAACAAGATCAGATCAAAAAATCATTCTTGTTTTGTTGCCTTACAGGGTTAAGATACGGCGATGTATCAAAAATAAAATGGGGTGATTTTCAAAAAGATAGTAAAGGTGCCACTGAATTGCGATTTAAGCAACAAAAAACTAATGGAATCATGTATTTACAGATAAGCAACGAGGCTATAAAATGGTTGCCAAAAAGGGAAGATGCCAAGGATTCGGACTTAGTATATAAGTTGCCCAAAAACGACCATGCAAACAAAGTGCTTAGTAAGTGGGTTTATGACGCTAACATATCTAAAAAAATAACTTTTCATTGTAGCAGACATACAGCGGCAACGTTAAATTTAACTCTAGGAGTCCCCATTGAAGTGGTTAGTAAACTTATGGGGCATACTAAAATATCAACCACACAGATTTATGCAAAGATCGTAAATGACGCCAAACGAGAAGCTGTAAATAAACAAAATGGGGCATTTGAATAATTGTCAGCTTATATGCTCATATAAATCGAGCTTGTAAAATGGATTGACTTATGGTTTATATGTCAATTCTGAATATGTGTAAGCTGTCTGAACTGTATTATTTTATTACAGTAATTTTTTCGGGTGACTTATGAGGCTTTAAAATGGTTTATTCTGACTTGGTCGGGGTTATTTCATTTAAAAAAGCAACCTATTAAGATCGCTTTTGTGAGATTATCGAGATTCTTGTCAAAATAAATAATCTTGTGACCGCCAACGGTTGGCGCTATGGTTAGTTACCGATTTCGAAGCACTTTCCTATCAAGTTACAACTTCATTCAGAAGAGCTGTGACATTTGATAACCCACTAACAACCAAATGTTTTATATACAGTGTTATGCACTAGCAATTCATTCTACTTTTTGTTCAATAAATAGTCCGTTACTGAATTCCAATCGGGAAATTTTTCCGAACCAAATTGTATTAATTCGCCAGTAAATTCTTTTGCTCCATTTTTCTCTCTATCATCAATCAAATAATCGCCATTATTTAAATTCTTATGATGAGAGATAATAAGTCTTTTGTAAAATATACTGTCATTCCCATCGCCAAAGTACTTTTGTATCCATTCTACTTTATCAGACCAAGCACTTGAGTTTTTCCACGGAGCTGTTGATAAAACATATAGCTCAAATTCAGTTGCAAGTTTATTTACAGATTCTAATGCAAATGGCATCGGCTCCATTAAGCTAAAGATACCCGGAACATTATCAAAGTTCCCTTCATATTTCATTTTTATTTCATCACTTAGCTTATTAATTCCAGTTCTAAAGTCCACCAGAACATTATCCATATCAATATATACAATTTTTTTCATAAATCTATGGTATTCAATATTTATTCGTACTTAAGCTTAAGTTCCATGATGCTATCAGGCAATACTGTAGTCATTGTCATAATATGCTTTAGTTTATTACCTGCCGATTTGTCACTTGCCTTTTCATAATCTACACTTTTAGTTATTTCGTCAATATAAGGAATTGTTGTTGGCTTAGATAGTACAAAAGAATTAACTGATTTTAATAGCCATTCTCTACATAACCCCCACTTGTCTGCTAAGCTACCAACATCAACTTTTAGCTTACTAAGTTTCCAATTATCAAAAGCATCATCAAAATTGATATCAGATTCTAAGTTACCTTGAACCAATTCTGTATCAACGAATTCTCTTAGCATATTTGCTTTAATATCTTCACCAATATCACTGAGTTCTTGAATTTGTTCGTGGATGATTCTTAGGGTTTCATCATCTACTGTTTGAACACCATTAATATTACTAACTTTAGATCCTATTAATTCCAGAATATGATTTGCATCGATGACCTGTGTACCCGCAAGTTTAGTTCTACCAACCAACGATCTTATTACAACAGGATTAGGATCAGGACCTTCTATTCTGACTAGATTTTTATAAGCACCAACATATTTAAGCCAAGTATGCTCATCCATTCCAAATGACTTATCTTCCCATTTATACTTATAATACTGTTCAACAAAATTAAGTTGTACAGCTGCATCTCTAAATGCAAGAAGGAACTTTTCCAACGCTTCTTCATCAGCCTTTAAAGTTTGCCACTCTGCCGGATCTGGTAAGGTCGTAATCATTTCTTCAATACATAAATTGAATTTTTTAACAGAATTTTCATATGTATCAACAATTGCCTTACTGCTCTTACCACCACTACCATATAATTTTAAGGAAATATCTACGATTTCTTTTGTAATTTCTGGATATTGGAAATTGATAATCGTACCAAATTCTTTTTCTTTACCATAAACACGATTTGTTCTAGAATAAGCCTGAATTAACCCTTGAAGCTCTAAAGATCTATCTACATAAAGCGTGTTTAGTCTCTTGGAATCATATCCGGTTAATAACTGGTCTGCAACAATTACTAAATCTATGTTTTTTGCATTCCTGCCAACGGATGGCGGTATGAAATCGTTGGGGATTGCGGGTTACTTTCCTGTCCAGTTACACCGAACTTGATGCGGGGCAGAACGCTCGAATAACCACTTAAACCCCAATGTTTTATACCGCTTGTTAGGGGCTGGTGTTCTTTGTTTTCTGTCATTTTTCCTATCAATTTGCTACGTCGTTTCTGTCTGCAGTGTGGTTGGAAAGGCATACTCTTTTGCAAGCTTTGGACTGTGCGTTGGCTTGTGTGGCTTGCAAATGTGTATGACTTTAGCGTTGGCATGATTAATTTTTTACGAAATGGTCCTCTATTGCTGATTGTATTAGTTGCATTGATAATTCATTATGTTCTATAAGTTTTCCTTCAATATTTTTACATTTATCCATTAAGTGTTTTACTCTTTTAATTATTTCTAATTGCTCTTCGTGAGGTGGTATTGGAACAATTAAATCTGTTAATGATTTGGAATTAAATGTCTGTCCCATTAATACTTTTTTAGAAATGGAAAGTTTTGTAACGATAGGTAGCAGATAAAACAAATAATCTCTCTCAATCTGAGTGTATGGATAAATAGAAATTATTGCTTCATTGTGATAAGTTGCAATTTTAGTAATTGACATTTTACCAATAGTTAATTTAAAGCTCATTAACAATGTTTCAGCAGGACTTGGAAGTTGACCGTTAAAGACTTCTTTAACAGCATCTTTTGTTATTTTTTTTGAAGTATGTAAGATAGAACCATAATGCTCCATGTCGCCAATGCTTAGCCAATTAAATTCGCCTTGTGACCAATATTCCATTTGTTTAGTTGCTGGTGTTTTACCAATTTGGAAATTTGAAATATCATTAAAGTATGCAAACTGCCATTCATTAGGAATTTTGTATGGAATTGTAGATTTGTCAATAGTTCTTTTTTCTTTGTCTGGTTTTATTAATTTGTCTTTAATTTTTTTATCCTTTTCTAATTTTACTTTTTTTAGTAAATCAATTACAGTTTCTTTGGTTTTGTTATTCTCTCTCCAATTATTTGTCAAGTTGCCAGTTATTGCTTCAAGCAGGATTGCATCACGAAGAACTGATACTGATTCTTTGGTTTTGAATAAATCTATATTTTGATTTACTATTGATTGCAAGATTCTTGTTGGCTTTTCCAGTATTTCGTTTGTAAGGTCTTTAATTTCCTTGTTTATATTGCTTTGAGAGTTTTCAAAGAGAGAATATAATTGCTTTGGGGATTTTTTTTCATCTTCCTTTTTATTGGGATTGGTTACATTTAAATCCCATTCTTTTAGGTCATCAATATTTACCTTGTATGCAAATTCACTTTCAACACGATTATTCCACCATTCAATAATTGGATTAAATTCCTCAAAACGAATTGGTTTTAATTTTGAATAGCTTTTTTGTCCTTCAGGTAATTTGTGTTCATAATACCATATTTCTTTTGTTGGTGAACCCTTCTCAAAAAACAATAAATTTGTTGAAACTGTTGCAGGGAAAAAGGTGCTTTGTGGCAAACGAATAATAGTATGAAGATTGCATTCTGTCAATAATTTTTCTCTAATTCTTGCTTTGATACCTTCGCCTGTGATTGAACCATCAGGTAAAACTATGGCACATTTGCCATTGTCTTTTAAAAGTTGAATCATTAAAACAATAAACAAATCTGCACTTTCTTTACAACGATAGTTGGCAGGAAAATTTGTCTCTACACCGTCTGCAATACTGGCCCCGAATGGCGGATTTGCAAGAATTACATCAACCTGGTCTTTTTTTCCAATCGTGTTATATTCTTTCTTTAAGCTGTCAATGTAATGGTAGTCTGGCAAGTCCATTTCATGAAGAATAAGATTGGTCAAACCTAACACATAAGCAACAGGTTTTAATTCCCAACCAGTTATAGAGTTTTGCAAAATCGCTTCATCATCAACTGTTTTTACAAAATGTTCGCGAACATGGTCAATTGCAGCAGTTAAAAAGCCGCCTGTACCAGCCGCAGGGTCTAAAACTTTATCTCCTAATTTAGGATTTGTCAGCATTGTCATTAATTGAGTAACAGCCCTTGGCGTATAGTATTCGCCTTTGTTTCCTGCATCTCTTAACTCCTGTAAAATTGTTTCATATATATTACCGAAAACGTGTTTGTCTTCTGATTTTGTGAAGTCAATTTCATTGAGTTTGTTAATCACTTTGCGTAATTCATACCCTGACTTCATGTAATTATTATTCCCTTCAAAAACCTCTTGAACTAAAACAGCTCTTTTATTTGTATTCTTTTTAGTTAAATTTCTTAAAGCAGAAAAAAGTCCTTTTTCGTTTTCTTTTTCACTATTATTATCTATAAAGTTGAGAAGCTCATCACCAGTAATTCCTTCAGGATTTGTAGCCCAATTTCTCCATCGAAATTTTTCTGGAATTACTGAAACATAGTTGTCTTTTATTACCTCTAATTCTTGGTCTTTGTCGTCCATTATTTTTAAAAACAACATCCAACCCAATTGCTCTAATCTTTGAGCATCGCCAGAGATTCCTCTGTCTTGTCTCATTATATTCCTTATTCCGTTTACTACTGCACCTACATTTGCCATTTTTTATGCTGCTTTATAAAGTTCGTTTTCCAATTCTTTTAATGCTTGTATATAATTTTCTTTCCCACCAAAAGCATTAATTATTTCAAGTGGTGAACCTAATTTGTTTAATGGGTCAAGTTTTAAAACATCTAAACTTTCAATAGTTAGCAAATCATCATCTGCGTATTTGTCAAGCAAACTTTTGATTACAGATTGTGCTTTCTCACCGTATTTTGTAAAATAGTTTCTTTTCTTCACATTGTTTACTCTTTCCTTTCTTGTCAATGGTTTTGCTTCAAAAGCAACATGACAAATCAAATCAAAAGGGTCAAAGTCTTTTCCTATTTCTTCCTTCAAAGATTCAAAGAAAATTCCTTGTTGTTCCAAAGCTTCAACGATTACTTTTTTCTTGTCAGCGTTTTTCCATGAATTCAAAAACGTTTCAAGCGTTGCGTATTTTTCAATTACATTTTTCTTGGTGTAATCTTTCAAACTTTCGGTTATTATTCTTCCATCAGCACCTAAATATTGCACTCTTTCGTTTAAAACTTTCACTAACACACCATCAACTCTAATTTTTTCTCTTGGGTTTGGTTCAGCTACAATAAAACCACCGCCAGTAACAGTTGGATATTCAGGTGTTGGAAATTCTACATCACCGCCATCAACTACATCAACAATTGGTTCGTCTGTTATTTCATCATCTGTTCCAGAAATATCATCATCTTCCGTAACATCTTTAATCATTACAGGGTCGCCATCAAAATTAGGGTCGGCAAAAAGATTGGTAACATTTCTAAAATCCATTATTGTGAAATACGTTTTTCCGTATTCTTCATTAATTCTCGTTCCTCTGCCAATAATTTGCTTAAACTCTGTTGGAGAACCGATATTACTATCCAATACAATGAGTTTACAAGTTTGAGCATCAACTCCAGTAGTCATTAATTTAGAAGTTGTCGCAATAACTGGATAGCGTTCGCTTGGACTTATAAAACTGTCCAACTCTCTTTTTCCTTCTTCATTATCGCCAGTAATTTGCATTACATACTTATTGTTTTGTGCAACCAAATCAGAATTGGCGTTAGCCAATTCTGTTCGCATGCCTTCGGCATGCTCTATGTCAATGCAAAAAACAATTGTCTTGGCGTAGCGGTCATTTCCTTTTAAAAATTCCGTTATTTTTCTTGCGACTAATTCTCTACGTTCATCAACAACAATGTTTTTATCAAAGTCGGTTCTGTTGTAAATTCTATCCTCAACTGGGTTTCCGTTTTTGTCTAAAAAACCTTTTGTTGGTCGCCAACCCTCTGCATCAATGTCAAGTGTAACTTTAATTACTTTGTAAGGAGCAAGAAAACCATCGTCAATACCTTGTCTAAGCGAATAGGTGTAAACTGGTTCACCGAAATAATGAATGTTTGAAGTTTCTGTTGTTTCCTTAGGTGTGGCAGTCATGCCCAAATGCGTTGCAGTTTTGAAATAATCTAATATTTCACGCCACTTGCTATCTTCTTTTGCACTACCTCTGTGGCACTCATCAACTACAATTAAATCAAAAAATTCTGGACTAAATTGTTTGTAAGCATCGTCTGATTTACTGTCTGACAAACCTTGATATAATGCTAAATACACATTATAAGCGGTGTCAATATTTTTATGTTTAATGATTGTCATTGCATCTTTGAAATGTCTGAAATCACCTCTTGCCGTTTGGTCTATGAGTGAAGTTCTGTCTGCTAAAAACAGAATTCGTTTTTTTGCTCCGCTTTTCCAAAGTCTGTATATTATTTGAAAAGCCGTATAAGTTTTTCCTGTTCCAGTTGCCATTACTAAAAGAATTCTGTCCTGCTTTTTTGCAACTGCTTCAATGGTTCTATTAATAGCAATTTGTTGGTAATACCTAGGAGAACGACCAGAACCGTCTAAAAAATAGTCGGTTGAAACAACGCTTTCAACTTCTTTGGATTCAATTCCTTTAAATTTTTTGTATTTCTCCCACAGTTGTTCAGGACTTGGAAATTCGTCATTTGAAAGTTCAGTTTCAATGTTTCCGCTTGTTACGGTCTTGTCATGGAAATAAAAGCCGTCTCCGTTGCTGCTAAAAACAAAAGGAATATCCAATGTGTTGGCGTAACCTAATGCTTGTTGAATACCTGCTTTTACAGAATGGTTATTATCTTTTGCCTCAATAATAGCAATAGCTACGTTTGGTTTGTAAAACAGAATGTAGTCAGCAAATTTTCGTTTTCCTCTTGCTGTAATTTTACCTTTCACATAAATGCGTCCGTCAGTAAAAAATATTTCACGACCAAGCTGAGTGTGTTCGTCCCAACCAGCCTTTGTCACGGCAGGAGTGATAAACTTCTCTTTTATGTCGGCTTCTGATAAGTCTTTTTTATTCATGTTTTTAGTTTAATGTCGTATGGTGACTTATATGTTTTGCAAAAGTAGTCTTTTGTCCGTTGTCTTTTTCATTTCTTGTCTAAATGATCAAAATTTATTCCTTGCAAATTCTTCGTCTTATTTTTTTTTCGGCTTGCTGCTAACGGTAAATTGTATGAGTAGTGGCAGATTGCGGTGTGATTTCCTGTCAAATCGCTACGCAGTTTGAGCGAGCTACAAACCTTGATATTTAGCACTTTGCCTGCCATTACTTATACAAAATGTTAGCGGTTGTTATTCCTAAATCTTGATTCTATTTTTCTTTTTAACCGATTGATATTCCCTTTTTCTTTCTCTTTAAATCGTTTAAAGATTTTGCTGAAATAATAATCATTCGTTTCATTATCATCTACGAGTTTCTCTAATTCTTTACTGTAATAGTAAATTGGCCTCTCCTCGTCATCAATAATTAATTGAAGCAACTCATCACCTGTCAATTTTGATAGTTTGTGTCTTTCTTTTAAATCAGAAATTTTATTTTTTTCTTGTTGCAACTTATTTTTTAGTCCCTCAATCTTTCTTTCTAATAATTTGATTTCGCTATTTCTTTTTTCAATTTCCTTTCTATAAGAAAATCCCTGTTTCATCAAGAAATAGTCTACCACATTTTTCTTGTTATGATTTAAGGAACCAAATGGAATATATTCGTTATTTGTTTTATTTAAAGCCCAATTGGCAATTTGATAATCGGCATCTAATTTTCTTTTCGCTATTTCTTTATAAATCCAAACTCCACCAGCAACCGAACCTCCAGTCCATTTTAATTCACGTTCAGCTGTAACCATACCTTTAAATAGAAAAACAATATCTGAATTACTGATGCTTTTAAATTTGGATTTCCATTCATTAATTCCAAGTCTATTTATTTTCTCATAAGATAAGAGAATCTTAAATTGCTCTGAAGTAATCAGTTCTGTCTTTCCAATCTTTATTAGAATATCAACTGGTATTTCCATTTATAGTTTACTATTTTTTGTTATTAGATTATCAATCTCTTCTTCAAGTTTTTTCCATTCTTTTGATTTATCAATAGCCTTTAATTTTTTATCATAATAATTCCAGAATTCTTTAATGTAAGAAAAAGAGAAGTCTTCATATGGTATTTCAAGCAAGATATTATCAACCTTAGCGGTTAAAATAGATATATCTTCTCTTTGAGGATATGAAAGATCAGAACTTATATATGTTTCTAAATCAACACTATCATCAAAACGAAGTAAAACTTTGCACACTATATATGCTGGGATATCAGATTCTATGAATCCCATCGGTCTGCCAGCTCCTCCAAGTCTTGAAAAATAATCTCCAAGTTCGCATAATGCTCTCCAAGTAATATTTTGAAATGTTTCTTTCATATCTTTTATTGCGACTTCAAACAAGCAACTGTGTTGTCAATTTCTTGTACCAAAGCTTCAAGATTAATAATATAATTTGTATAAACATTTAATCAATGCTCATAAATGCTGTATGTTGTTTTAATAACCGCTAACGACCGAGGCTATGGGCATTTGGCGGTTTGCGGGAGCGTTCGCTGTCGTGGAACGACAAGGTGAATGCGGGCGCAAAACCTGCTAATTGCACGTCAACCAGCCAATGCGCATAGGCGTGTGTTAGGGGTTAGGGCTTTGAGCATATCAATTTAAATAATTTGAAATTAACTGGTCGTAGAAATCAGTGTAGCTATCACATTCAATTGAGATTGGAATAACCTGAAAAGCTTGTAATACTTCTGCAATTGCTTTTGATTTTTGAACAGAGTTGCGTTTCTTTATTAAGTCGTTAATATCTCGTAAGGCCAAAATGTCTATCATTTGCCCATTCCTCAAAATAGGATAGAAAAACCTAATTGTATTATTTATACGCACCCCATTTTTACTATTTCCTTCTTTTATGAGATTCGCCCTGTAGTTGAAAATCCACCATAAATGATTTTCGCTAAAATCAATTGCTTGTCCAATTATATCAAGATTATGTGTAAAGAAAATATCTGTCCAGAATGGACTCTCTTTAGAATTTTTGATTCGAATTGTTAAGCTTTGATTGTCTGTTCTTTGTGTACCACTTTTTCCTTTTATATTTTCTTGTATTTTTTCTAAATACTCAGCATAATGTTCATATCCTATCATTATTGATTCCTCAGCGTAAGATTTTGAATCTAAACTGTGTTTTCGAGAATCAAAGAGCTCACCGTGGATATGCCAAAATTTTGTTTTTGAGTTGATTTTATAGCATCTTTTAAGGCTATATTTTCTTTCTTGATTGTTTTGCGCATATTTCTTTTTTAGAGTTATGAAATTTGAAGATATGCTTTTTTCTAAGCTATAATCATAGTTAGTAGTCAAAATGTCATCATAATCTAATTGAGCAATTTTCTTATGATAGTCATTAAAGCCGTCTTTACCGGTTAATTGATTTTCAATGTTTCGCCTGATAGCTTTCTTTAGGGTTTTAAGTTTTTCTTTCAAACTATTGCCACCTAATTTTGTGTGTTGCATTTCATCGAATGTGAGTGGAAATGGTTTAAATATATTATCCAAGTCAACGCTTATTCCATAGTCACTCTTAATTTCTTCCAATAATCCACCCCAAGAAAAAGATTGACTTGAATCAAGCAAGTTTAATCCATTTCCAATTAACATAGCTTTTTTGTTTTGATAACTGTCAATCATTTTATTCGATATTAGTTGTTTTGTTTTTTTTTAGCCTTACCCCTAACGTTAAATGTATGAAATGTAGGCGAATAGGAACTACTGCCTTATCCACCTGCATAAAACTAAATAGAAAGTAGAAAAGTATAAATCTGCACTGAACCGCCTATATTTTATACATTGTTAGCTACCGTTATTTATTAATTATTAAGTTGTTGCCCAAGCATACCAATTGTCGATAATTCTTCTCCATTTAATAATTTTTCCGCAATTATTTTCAACTGGAGATTTTTCTTCTTGAGAATATGCAATTCCATAACAGTTATCAATTATTCCACCTTTTGTTAAAAATATAATTCCATCTTCAGATTTTGATATACTTCTGTATTTGATTGATTTTAACATAAATCTTAAATCCTCATATTCTTGTTTGTCAATATTATAAATGGCAAGAATACTATCAAGTGGATATTCTGGTTCAAAACCCCAATTATTTATTGGATATCCATTCAGATTTTCGTAATCATCTGTCATTATTCTTATGTTACTTCCACTTATTTTGTCAACAAGTTTTCTTAATTCTACTTTATTTCTCTGATACGAAAAGTATTCAGATAATCTTATTTGTTGACCATAGGTCAGGAAGAATATTAAAACAAAACTTAAACTTACAATTTTATAAATGATAGATTTTTTTTTAGATTCTATTATGGTGATTTTTCTAGTTGATACAATTAATCCAATCAATGAGATTAAGAATATTGGGATTAATATTAGAAAACTTAAATCAAATTCTCTTATCAATAAAATATTACTTACGTAAGGTGTAATAATTGATAATACAAAAATAATGATGAGTATTTTGTTTTTCATATTGTCGATCTTCCTTCAATGGTAGCTAACGTTCGAGGCTATGGTGTCGTGCGGTTGACTGTCAAAGCGAAGCGACGACCGTCAAACCGAAAACGACAGCATGCTGAAAAATGCATTTACAAGTTAAAAGCAACCGCATGCCCCATAGCCTTTGTTAGCAACTGGCATTTTTAAATTTGTAATAGCTATCAAAAAGTTCTGCAATTCCACTTATTAGCTCTTTTTTTTCATTTACTCTAATATTGTCAAGAAATGAGTTTGATAATCTAACTGTTGAAAATGCTTTAAATGTGTCGTAATTACCATTGTCCCCTCGATACAGGACGCACTTAAAATATTGAAATTTGTAATATTGAGTGAAATTTGAGTCAAAAGCATCAGCCAATTTTCTAGACAATATGAAAGTTATAGCAACAGTGTTGTCTGCTTTATTTATTCCTAAGTTGAAATTGTTAGATAGAGTATTAATAACAAATTGTCCGTTTTTGTAATAGATACTGGTTCTACTTCTCAAGAAATTAGCTAAGTAATTTTCTAGTGCAATTATAAATTTCTCCTTTGAAAGATATAAATCATCCTCATTCGGTATACAATCTGACTCGTTTGCTTCAATAAAATCTGTCACAAACAAACGTAATTCTTGCAATTCTTCAGGAGATTCAAGTTTACAACCTATCTCGATAGAGTTACTATTTGAACTACTTAAAAGATTCATTGATGAGATTAAACCGTTTTTTTCATTGTAATAAAACTTTGCGTGTAAATTTGAAACTAATCGTGGGGTTATTCCTAATTCTGATACTTGTTCCCAACTTCTCGAATTTTCAGGTTCATTACGAACGAAAAAATCAATCTTTACTCCTTTTTTCAATGCATTCTTTAATTCAGTTGCAAGTCTATCCCAATTAGCAAAATTCACATATGGAGAAACAATAACAAGGTGCTCTTTTGCTTCGTAGATGATGTCAATAATTTCAGTACTAATCTTGTGTGGTTGTAATATTTTCATAAATCATTAAAATAGTTCAGTGTTGTTTTTTCTTATGCTTGTTGCTAACGAAAAATAATAGCCGAAGTTGCGGGATTTCAACCACTTATGTTTCATTTTTATTCCAAAGTTTCAAATTTGCACTTTTGTTTCATAAAACCACCGAAGCCCGCAATTTTCGGCTATTATATGTTACAGGCATTTTTTTCATTGGATATTAATATTTTACAAATCATTTTGACCATTTTTTTTAATTGTAATTAAACATAAATCAAGTAATGATAACATTCTGAAAAATAGATAATTTAAATGTTTATTTTCAATTATGTCCTTTTTATCAGTTTCGTGATGTCTAATTCTAAATTCGTTTCCAATCTTTGTTAATATTTTAAATTCTTCATTTATTACTTCTTCGCTAAAATCAACAGCGATTAGACTAATAAGTTTATTTGATGATGATTTTTTATCCGTTCCGAAATATGTTTTTATTCGTTCAAATGCGTCCCAAAGTTTCTCAATTGCAACTTGTTTATCCTGTGGTATAAAAAATCTATCTTTTGCTTCTTTTATTAATTTATTTAATTCTTCATCTTTTGTTTGAGGTTGATTATCAAATAATAGTTCAACATTAATATTTAATTCTAAAAGATAAGATAAATCTATACTGTTTTCGTTTAAACAATCATTAATAAACAACCTAAATTCTTGAATTGAGTTTTCATAATTATTTGCTTTCTTATTTTCTAATAACTTGAAATCTTTTTTATTAAATAAACCTTTTTCAATTAGAAAAGAAATCTGTGAAATATTTAACTCTTGAAGAACTTCTTTAACCCAAAATCTTCTGGTTGAACCGTTGTGCGTATAATTTAAACCTAAATCTTTGAAAAATTTTGTCAAATAATATGAAGAACGATAAGGAAAACTATTTCCAGGTTCTCCACAAATGAAATCGGATAATTGAGTTTCAAAATCCAGATTATACTCTCTCGCTTGTAATAATTTTATGTTTTTTATGTCTTCACTGTTATTTTTGTCACAGTTAGCCTTAAATAAAATATCGTCAAATATTACTTTTGCTTTTAAAAATGAATTTCTATTTTCTTTAATTGTCATTTTTTGAGAATTAAAATGGTAAATCGTCTTGATAATTACTTTCGTTTTCTGGAATTTCAGAATAAAATTCTAACTGACTAAATCTAATTTTCTGATTTTCTGGTAAAACGGCAAGAATTTTATTTTTAAGTTCTTCAAATCTATTTACATTTTCAGAATTCAAGTTTCCTTCAAAACCGTTAAATTCAGTAATTAAATCTATAAAATTATCAATGTTTTTATTATCAATCATTTTCTGTTTTTTTATTGCCTGTAACGGTTTATGTAAGTGGAGTGCGGGATTAAAAGCGATGAACTTTCAATTACGCACTGAGCCAATTCGTTTATTCATAATTTCAAATTTTCCGTCAAGTCGTCAAAGACGAATTGGCGGTGTTGCAACGAAGAGCTGCGGTTGAATTACCCACTGAAACCCGCATTACATTTACATTTTGTTATGTGCTGATTTTTATTCATTCTCTTCAAGTCTGTTTATTTTGTCTAAAGTTTCCGAGATTAATTCAATCCACTCTTTTTGAATTTTTAAATAATCTAAAACGCTAATGTATTTCCCATCTCTTTTAACACACCACTGCCATTCTTTGTACGAGTTGTCAAATTTGCCATTAACTATTTGTGCAAGTTTTTTTAAGTAATCAATTCCAATTTGTTTGTCACCTAATTCTTCAGTTTTATACACAATCCCATAAAACCACACTTCTCCATTTTCTTGTATTGATGCAAAATTATAAGTGTCATTTGAAGATTTCAGATTTAAAGAAAGTCTTTTCCCACGCCCAAGTTTGGGCGAAATGTTAAATTCAGAATTTAATCTTTCAATGAATTTTTGAAAAATTTCAGATTTCTCAATTCCAATTGATTTTTCCAACCTTTCAAAAAATACTTTTTCTGAAACACTTTTACTTACAATTTTTTCTTGACTTACAATTTCTTTATTTTCATTTTCAAGGTCAGAGAATCTATAAATTATTCTTTCAATTTCTTTGGTTTTTGCTAAGACTCTTGGCGTAACAATTAATTCCCCATTCTTTGGGTTTTTATATACTGGAAGTTCAATTAATCCAAGAGTAAAATTTTGATTTCCATTTCGATGAATATAATTTGCAAGTTCTTCCATATTGCCACGAATTCCGTCTCCAATTATTGTTAAAAGAAAACGTCCTTTATTTAGGTTGTTTTGTAGGTTATCAATAAAACTTACTTCTTCAATTTCTGGATAATAATCTTGGACTATTTCAAAAAGTGTTTTCCCGTTTTCTTTTCGAGCTTTTAAGCATTCAATCTCAAATTTTGAATAATCCCATTTTGCAATATCTTTCGCATAGTCAAGAATTTGTCCTATAACTTTTCTTCTTGCTTCTGGATTTCTCCATAATTTACATTCTCCAATTGTAATGAAACCATATTCATTAACATAAACCAAATCAATGAACCCCGATTCTGTATTTAGTTCTCTGCAAATTGGAATCATACCCCCAAATGTTGGTTCCAATTCTTCAACAGGTAATAAATTTGGGCTACGAAAACAAATATCTTGAATCCAATCTTCATTGTAAGATTTTGAATTCAATGATACTTTTTCAAGTGTCAAAATCTCTCTTTCTGTTATAATTACTGGTGTAGTATGTTGTTTCATTCTTGTTCTTTAAATTTGCACATAACGGTTTCAGCTATGCCCAGTAAGGGATTGCGGAGAACTTCATTATCAACCGACACAAAATTTGATGCGGGTGATAATGCTCGAAAACCTCTGAAACCCTTATTGGGTATAGGTGTTGTTAGCTGCTGTGTTTATTTTTCATATTATCTTCTTCAATTTTATCCTGCAAAATCGCAACTTCAATTAGCATTTTAACTTTTGGTATTGGCATTACCCAAATAGAACGAGAATTCTCTAATACAACGCACAATACACCAATACACTCTCCATCTTCACTAATAACAGGAGAACCGCTTAATCCTGCCCAATCTTCTTCGTCTGCAATTAATTCTGGAGTATTGAATAGATAATAGTCACCTGATTTACAAACAAATTTTAAAGATTCTTTTAGTGTATCTGTCCATTCCATTCTTATGTTATTAATAAGCTTGGTTCTTATTTTGCCAAAAACAAAATAATTTTTACTCTCCACTATTTCAGAAAAGCACTCCTTCTTAATTGTAAATTTTTGTTCACCTGCTTCTACGGTCTCTCCATTTAGAAATCTTACTTCATTAGTTAGAAAAGGAAACTTGAAATTAATATCTTTCATTATGCAAACGCTTATGTCAACTGGTTTTGGCATATCGTCAGGTTTGTCCAAATTAAATTGCTCCATATAGTGAAATCCATCTAATGGAGTTATCCCAGTGGATAAAAAGTTATCAGGATCAGTGTAGTTATTAAAAATCGAAATCACATAATCTTTCCAAGTCCTTTGCTCAACTCCTTTTGCATAATCATCAATATGAACAGTATGGTCAGCTGTTACAAAAAATTTATAATTATCGTAATCTACAATGAAACCAGAACCAAAACCAACCGGATTCTCTAAATTCTTGTCGTTTGGCTCAGTTATCTGTGTTAAATATGAAGTCTTAACTAAAACTTCATTCAAAGATACTTCATCTTCCATACTTCCGTTGTTTATTGTGTTTTAACATAGCAGCTAACGTTTCGTATATGCAAAGTAGGCAATTGCGGGCTTCAAACCTATCAAACCGATACAATTTTGAAGCGGGCTACAACCCTTGAATTTACTACCATTTCGCCTATTTTGTATATACATTGTTAGCAGCTGTTATTCTATTGACTGTATTTGCTTTCATAATCTAAATTAAACTCATATTTCTTTCTATCAGCAGCTAACTTATCAGATAAAGGTGTAAATGAAACATTTAAAAGGTCAACAATATTTTTATAGTAAGTCATTGTTTCTGTCTCATATTTAAATGGCTGCACAGAATAAAAATTTGCAAAGGAAAGGGAAGAGTTAGAAAGAATTTCTACAGTGTAGTATGTTGGTATACAAATCATATATTTCGAACAATCGATTTCATCTGATGAATTAATCTCATATATATTTAGTGAGTCCAGACTATTCATAAATTGTTGCCATCCTTGAACTGGTGTTAACTCAACTTGACTATAAGTATCAATTGATTTTGATTTTCTTTTTGTCCAGAAATAATGTTTGTGATTTATGCCATAAGTAACATATTCGCAATAATAATCACTTTTATATTTTGCAATAGTTAAAATTTCTAATGGCTGGAATTCTCTCTGTATCCAGAAACGAATAACTGTGTCTGCCTTTAGTCTTGATATATGTGGAAATCCCCATACGCTCGCATCACTAGCCTCAAAGGGTTTTAACTCTATTGGTATTAACATTCCTGATTGAATTTTCTGACCTGTTCGACAATTTGTCAAGGAAAAACAAACAAGAAAAATAGCCAATATTTTAAGAATCGTTTTATTCATATATTCTTGGATACGTGTTTGATTTAATAGCTGCTAACGGTCAGCGGTATGAAACGTTGGGGATTTCGGAGCTGCGAACCTATCAACCGATAAGAACCTTGCCAGCGAGCGATGCACTTGGCATACCACTTAAACCCCAATGTTTTATGACCGCGTGTTAGGCAAC
>Ga0172378_10002641_pt1 | contig 16862 bp, 18 predicted proteins | sample GrowelOW332metaG_FD_119755 | JGI IMG/M metagenome (GOLD analysis project Ga0172378, IMG submission 119755) | Groundwater microbial communities from an aquifer near a municipal landfill in Southern Ontario, Canada - Pumphouse #3_1 metaG | ecosystem: Environmental > Aquatic > Deep subsurface >... | reverse complement strand
TGATAATAAATTTGGAATAAAATTTCAAATGAAAAAGGAATCAAAGAATGCCATTTTTTCTTCAGCTCAGTATGAACAGATTGAAAGCACTTTTGTATGCGACCCGCGTCTTTATAGTTTAGGGGTTGTTAATGACGACAGCTCTGAAACTAATGTTCTTACAATTTCAAGAGGAAAAATTCTTCGCGTGCACGGCCGCAACATTTCGTTTGACATTTCAGATGCAAAGCAGGGTGTGTTCCTTGGAACTGGTGAAAATGCAGTTCGTCTTTCTTCTTATTCCAGAATTGGCTCAAACATAATTGACGTTGTAATTCCTTCTGACGCTACTGCAGGTGAATACAAAGTTAAGCTTACAGCAAAGCCTGGCGTTGGCAGGTACAAGAGCGACTACTTGGATTCAATTCTTACAGTTGTTGAATAAAAAAAATCTGTCTTGTTGAACATAAGGGCTGGTAGAAATACCGGCCCTTTTTTTATCTTCTTTTCTTATTATAAAAATAATTTTCTTAGCAAGTCTCTAAAATCTTTTAAGCAAGGCTCAATGTTCCAGCAAGCACTATTTGATAGTTCTGCTAACCTTATTTAATAGCAGAATTAACTACATTCAATCATGCAACATTGTTATCTAGACTATTGAACAAACACTGCTGGAGTATTCAACAGTGCTTGTTTTATTATGAAACGCTTGTTGAAAGTGGAATAAAGTGTTGTATGGAGGTGGTAAATGAAAGATATTGAAAAACTTGTACAAAACAAGCTGCAGTCTTTTTGAAATTCTCGTTTTTCTAAAGATGGTTATGATCTTGTTTTGCTTTCTGATAATATTCCTGAAGGTAAGATGTCGGAGTCTGAAAAACAAATTCCACAATTATTCTTATGCTAAAATGATAGATTATGTTTACGATAAAACTAATTGCCCAGAATGGAAAAATCCAGGAGAGTCTAGAATAGAAATTTCAAAAGTTTCAATTTTAAAAGAACTTGGAAAATCGTCAGAAGAAATAGAAAACATACTTGAAGAAGAACAATCGCTTGATGATGAAGATAAAGTTTTAAACAATCTTCCTGATACTATTTCAAAAGAAGCGTAAATTATAATGAGCTAAGAACATTCCATGAACTTTGGAACGACCAGGATTTTATACTGAGCCCGTAAAATAATACAATAAAGAGCAGGAAAATAAGGTGTTGGCAGCCGATAAAAAAATAAGGCGGTTAGCACATGGCAAAGAAACGACAGTCATTCAGCAAGGATTTCAAGGCAAAAGTTACACTTGAAGCATTACGAGAAGAATCTACGATTCAGGAAATTGCAGTAAAATATGGCGTTCATCCGAATCAGATTTCCCAATGGAAAGCACATGCAATTGCCGGAATGGCTGACATTTTTGAACGGCCGAATAAGAAGTCAGAAGAAACGAGAAAGCAGGAAGAGGAAAAAGACAGTCTTCTGAAAACAATCGGTGAACAGAAAGTCGAAATTGATTTTCTAAAAAAAAGTACAAGCAGATATACGGCTACGATCCAATCTTGTAGACTCTGCCTATAAAGTTTTAAGCATTTCAAGGCAGTGCAAGCTGCTTGGGATTTCTCGAAGCCAGTATTACTACGAGCCGAGTATTAAGAGATAATTAAAGATGTACAAAGTGAGCTAAATAAAAATGTACAAAAGAATTATTATGAAGTAAAAGGAGGACTTCATTGATAATCAATAAAGAAGTAATTACAGATATAAAAATAGAGTCTGTAAATGATTTGTACAAATTAAAACCACTAATAGAAGGTACATCAATGAGAATAAACAAAAGTCAAATAGCTAGAGAGCTAGGAATTGACAGAAGAACCGTTGGAAAATACATTAACGGATTTCAGAAATCTAAGACACGAAAAGCGAATAATTGCCTAAAAACACATTACAAAACGGTTTCAGATCTTTTAGATGAGAATAGCCAACAGATATTTTATTACAAAAGATTTTTACATAGTTACTTAGTGGATAATTGTGGATACAAAGGAAGTTACAGAAATTTCTGTACTATACTGCGTAAATATCCAGAATTAGAACAATATTTTCACAAACGAAAGCCATCAAATGTCCCTCTGTGTCAATATAGTTGTCGCCTAAGGAGGGCACAATTATATGAAATACAGCACGAGCTTCAGAAACACAATTCTACGGAAAGTCCTGCCGCCTGAAAACAGGAGCGTCTACACAGTAGCGAAGGAGACAGGAATATCACCAATAACAATACACTGTTGGATAGCCAAGCTGAAAGATGGTACAATGCGCATAGAACAGGATGGAGAAGAACCATCGTCAGAGCGGACAATGTCAGAAAAGCTGAACCTTCTTCTAGAGTATCAGAAAATACCAGAGGACCAGAACGGAGAGTGGCTCAGGCAGAACGGACTTCATTCAGAGCACATGCGCCTGTTCCAACAGGAGATAACCATGAACATGACGAACAGAACAGACGCGAAGGACAGGAAAATCAGAGAGCTGGAGAACACAGTGAATCAGCAGAAGAAGGAGCTGCGCTTGCGGAAGTCGTGTCAATTTTGACATTAAAAAAAAAGCTGGATTCGAATCACGGGATTTCGGACGAGGAAGGCTGACAAGCGAAGATGACCGCCGCTCTATTCTTGAGTTCATCAAGGAGAACAAGCATGTGCGAATTTCTACACTGTGCTTTTATCTTGGGCTTAGCGAGCGCACTGTGCAGAGATGGAAAAAAGAGGGGCTTAGGGACAGGCGTAAAAACTCAAAGAAAAAAGTAGCGCGGAAGCTGTCAGCGGAAGAGGAGCAGGAAGTGTACGAGGCGCTGTGCAGCGACAAATGCAAGGAGATGAATCCGCACGAAGCTTTCAACTATCTGCTGGACAAGGGGATATACATTGCGAGCGAAAGCACTTTCTACAGGATTCTTTCAAAGAGGGGCGCGCTCGCGCACAGGACAGAGGAGAGGATTTCCGGCGAGTCCAGGCACAAGCCCGACGAATTAAAGGCGTTCGCAAAGAACCAAGTGTGGATGTGGGACATCACGTGGCTAAAAAGCCCTGTTGCAGGAATCTATTACTACGCCTACGTCATCGAGGACTTGTTCGACCGCTCGATTGTCGGCTGGGCAATACATGAAAATGAAAGCGACATTCATTCAACGGAGCTTTTTGAATCTGTATGCATGAGGGAAAGGGCCCATCCTCTGTTCGTCCATTCTGACAATGGGAATCCTATGAAGGGCATCACGCTAGTGGCGTTCTACTACCGGCTTGGAATTATCCCCAGCTTCTCACGTCCAAGAGTCAGCGACGACAATCCCTTCATTGAGTCATTCTTCAAAACCTTGAAATACACATGCGGATACCCGAAGTGTTTCAGCGGCATTGACCATGCAAGAAAGTGGTTCGCTGATTTTATCAATTGGTACAACTATGAGCATTCACATTCCGGTCTGCAGTATGTGACACCGATGCAGAAGCGCAACGGCGAGCATATCATTATTTACGCAAAAAGAAACAAGACTCTTGAAGATGCAAGGCGGAAAAATCCTCTGCGCTGGAATAAGGGCAGTATAAAGAAATACGTTGTGCGAGAATCAGAGATTTTGAATCCAGATGAAAAGACTGCATGAAATTCGTTTATTTTACCCGACAACTATATTGACATATTCCGTGGAGGACAAGCTGACTTAATAAAAAGAAATACGCTGAACAAAACGGACTTGTATACAACAGTTTCAAAACCTGTAAAGACAAAACAAAAGAAACACAGGAAAAAAACTTTGTAGAGATACCTTCTATAAATTCTTTACAAGAAGAGAAAATCAAGGTTAGAAATTAATTGACGGTTACTTTATAAGATGTAATCCTGCCTATTTCACCTTGCTATTTCAGTCCTAAAGCGTTATATTTGTAGTAATCCTACAAAAAAGAGGTGTTATATGCTTTTAGAAATGAAATTCAGCAACTTCTTTTCTATTAAAGATGAGGTTTGCATTGATTTTAAGGCTGCAACTATAAACACAAAGAAGTCCAAGGAATTGTCAGACAACATATTCAAGGCGAATGGTGAAACCTTGTTGAAGGTTCAGGGACTTTTTGGACCAAACGCTTCCGGCAAATCAAGCATTTTGAAGGCGGCATCTTTTTGCAGACAGCTTGTATTGGATTCTCATCTCAACAATGAAGGAGCTGTATTCAACTTCATCCCATTTAAATTTGATGGATATTCTGAAAAGCCAAGTTCATTTTTCATTGACTTTGTAACTGGCGGAGTTGAATATGAATACTCCTTTACGCTCACCAGAAAAAAGATAATCAGTGAGGAACTTTATTATTATCCAGGAAAAAGAAAGGCGAATATATTTACAAGAAATGAAGATGCTGGAAAATCAAAATCAGAAGTCTACAGTTTTATTGACGGCCAGTTTGTAAAGCCTATGGATGTTGCACAAAGTACAGGCAGAAACACTCTTTTTATAAGCAGAGCCAGCCAGATGGACAGAGACCTTGCAAAGAAAATCTACAACTACTTTAGAGAAGACCTTCTTATAGGACTTCCTATGCTGACTGGAAAATATGCCTTAAGTCTGTTCAAAGAAAATAAGGAACTGATTTTACAGGCACTTAAAATGGCAGACAGCGACATAACAAATATCGATGTGAAAATTGAAAAGGCTGTGATGCCGGCTTTTACAAATATTCCGTCACTGGAACAGCAGAATTCAAATGTTCCAATGATGCAACAGATTGATGTGATAAAATTCTATACATCGCATAAAAGAAATCCAGACATAAAGTTTGAGCTTCAATCAGAAGAGTCCGCTGGAACAAAACAGATTTTCAATCTTCTTCTAATTCTTCTTGATGTATGCAAGAAGGGCAAGACACTGTTCATTGATGAATTTGACGCAAGCCTTCATACGGAACTTGCCCAGTTCATTATTGATATGGTCAACTCTTCTGAAAGCGCTCAGTTCTTGTTCACAAGCCACAACACAAATCTTCTTGACGTTCAGAAACTTAGACGCGACCAGATATTGTTTACAAATAAAAAGGATGACGGTTCAACAGAAGTTTACTCTCTGTTTGACTTCAAAGATTTTAGGGAAAACATGGATGCTGAGAAATGTTATCTTCAGGGGCGTTTTGATGCAATTCCGTTTACAGCATCTTCAATAAATCTTCTCAAAAAGATGATGGGAGAGTGAGATGGAAAGAGAACGAACTTCTAAACCTAGAAAGATGCTTCCTCAGTTTCTTGTCCTTTGTGAAGGAGAAACAGAAGAAGCGTATGTAAATTTACTGCGTCAGAATTATAGGCTTCCAATTAAAATTGTACCTAAAATTATCGGCAGCAAGATTTCACAGAAGATTATAAACCGTTACAAGAAAGAACTTTCTAGCAAGCCCGAATCAATAAATACATTCCTTATGTATGATGGCGATATAGATACTGTAGTTGATAATTTAAAGAAGTGTGAAGGTGTGCTTCTTTTAAGCAGACCTTGTATAGAGATCTGGTTTGTAGCACATTTTAAGAAGATACCTGAAAAAGAAATTTCTAGTAATGATTGCGTTAAAATGCTGACATCAATTCCTGATTGGAATAATTATAAGAAAGCATGTTTCACAATCAAACAAGGAACTGCACTTTGGGAAAATAAAAATGTTGCTGTGGAATGTATGAAAAAGAAAAGCAGTGAAAGTAAGACTTATAGTTCTATTTTTCAATTCATAGAAACTCTTGATAAAGAAAAAGTAAGAAGATAATAAAGTAAATACAACACCTCAACTAATTTCCAATCCAAGAGCAGAAAAAATCTCTTCGCATATTTCAACTTTCCATCCAAGATTCAGAATTTCATTGTAGAACATTGTCAGCTAAAATCAGGCTTAAAGAAAAATCAAAAACAGCACCGCACAGTCTCAAGTTTGGAGAAGCAGTTGCATACACACTTGAATATATTGATTGAAAACGCAAAGCTCTATGGTCTCAATCCCTACGATTATCTGCGTTGTCTGTTTGAGCGTGTGCCTTCTGTAAAAAAACAATGATGACTTTGCAGCTTTACTTCCCTGGAATATAAAAATTTCTCCATTCGTAGAAAATTGTAAATGGGAAAATTAATTGACGGTTACGACAAATTGCAGTCTTTTTGGAATTCTCGTTTCTCTAAAGATGGTTATGATCTTGTTTTGCTTTCTGATAATATTCCTGAAGGCAAGATGTCGGAGGTTGAAAAATAAATTCTTTTTTCTGTTGAAAAAAAAATTCCACAATTATTCTTATGCTAAAATGATAGATTTTGTTCACGATAAAACTAATTGCCCTGAATGGAAAAATCCAGGAGAGTCCAGAATAGAAATCTCAAAAGTTTCAATTCTAAAAGAATTTGGAAAATCGTCAGAAGAAATAGAAAACATACTTGAAGAAGAACAATCGCTTGATGATGAAGATGAAGTTTTAAACAATCTTCCATACTATTTCATAAGAGATCAAGAAAAATGTCATTTGCACAAATCTTTAATGGACTAAAACAAAGACTTCTTGTTAGCAAAGAAGATATGAATCCAGAAGTAATAAAGCAAATTCAAATAGGCGCAAAGAAAACCAAAAATATCCCAGAGGAATTAAAAAGCTTTTTTGATTATTTCTAATGACCATTCATTGTTGTTCGTGTAACTCTTTTGTGTTATATTGTACTCACTGTTATGGAACCCAACACAAGCAACACAGGTTTAGACCAAAAAACTCTTAGCACAATATCCTCAACATTAGAAAAATATCCACACGTTGCAAAAGCAATTTTGTTTGGCTCAAGGGCAAAGGGTAATTTTAAAGAAGGCAGCGACATTGACCTGTGTTTAAAAACAGACGAAGGTTTTACACATTCAGATACTATTCACATTATGCAAGATTTTGAAGATTCATATTTGCCTTATGAATTTGACGTTCTTGTGTACAAAGAGTTGTCAAATGAAGAATTAAAAAATTATATTGATAAAGTTGGAATAACAATTTATGCAAGGCGGTGAACATGGAAGGTGAAAATCAAATAAGATGGAAGCAGCGCTTTGAAAATTATAAGAAGGCTTTGGCAAATTTAGTAGATGCAGTGGAGCTTTCAAAAACACGCGAACTTTCAAAACTTGAAAAAATTGGACTCTTAAAAACTTTTGAATTTACATATGAGCTTTCTTGGAATGTTTTAAAAGATTATCTTACAGAACAAGGCATACAAGGAATTGTTGGCAGCAAGGGCGCGTTTAGAATTGCATTTCAAAACGGTCTTATTCAAGATGGTCAAAAGTGGATGGATATGATTCAAGATAGAAATTTAATTTCTCATGATTATGATGAAAAAACTGCGGATGATGTTGCTTCAAGAATATCTGGATATTCCCAGATGTTTAAACAGCTTGCAACAAGCGCAGAGGAGTGGAAATAAAATGAAACTAACCCCAATAATTCTAAGTGGCGGCTCCGGCACTCGCCTGTGGCCCCTTTCTACAAAAGAAAAACCAAAGCAGTTCCTGCCACTGGTGAGCAAGAACACTATGATTCAAGAGACTCTTCTACGCCTTGACGGACTTGAGCTTAACCCAACAATTGTTTCCTGCAACGAAGACCACCGTTTTTTAGTTGCCGAGCAAATTGGCGAAGTGAGCAAGCAGAAGCCTACCATTATTCTAGAGCCTGTTGCAAAGAACACCGCGCCTGCAATTGCCGCCGCATGTTTTGCCGCAATGAAGAATGACAAGGACGCGGTTGTGGCGGTATTTCCAAGCGACCATATAATCACTGATGTTGTGGCTTTTAGAAAGGCTGTGGCGGTTGCCGCAAAAAACGCAGAGAAGGGCTACCTTGTGACATTTGGCATTGTGCCAACATTCCCTTCAACAGGCTACGGCTATGTAAAAACTTCAGGAGCAGAAGAAGACGGCGCTTACACTCTAGAAAAATTTGTAGAAAAGCCGTGCCTGGAAAAAGCAGAGGAATATCTTGCAAGCGGCGAATACAGCTGGAACAGCGGCATGTTCGTGTTCAAAGCTTCAAAGTTCATTAGCGAACTAGAAAAGTTTGAGCCGGAAATGTGCAGGCTTTCTAAAGAGGCGTTTGAAAACGCGGCTGTTGACGAAGACTTCATCCGGCTTTCAAAATCTTCATTTGAAAAAATTGAAGGCAACTCTATAGACTACGCTGTAATGGAAAGAACAAAAGACGGCAAGGTTGTAAAGCTTGACGCTGGCTGGAACGACGTTGGCTCATGGACTGCGTTGTGGGACATTCAGAACAAGGATGTGAACGGCAATGTAATTAAGGGCGACGTTCTTTCTTTTGACACAACAGGCTCTTACATACACGCGGGCAAAAGGTCAATCGCTACAATCGGGCTGGACAATATTGTTGTTGTGGACTCCGACGACGCGCTTTTAATTGCGGCCAAGGGAAAGATTCAGGACGTTAAGAAAGTTGCGGCGGAGATGGCTAAAAGAAAATAAGTTTGTAATTTTTGATTCAGTGTAAAATAAGTACAAGGGCTTCTGTAAGCAATGTTGAATTGTTTACAGAAGCCTTTTATTTTTTTAGTTCTTTCGTCTAACAATAAACTCCACTTCTGGCATTTTGCTTTGTGTGTCATTTATTTTTTTGTATTTTTTATAGAGGACTTCCTGCGCACGAACGGCTTGCTCTTTTTTTCCAGGAGCATTTGCTTTCCATGTGCCATCAGACTGCAGAACGTGGCTGTGGGTGTTGTCTTGAAAGTAGAGCATGAGTGTTTCTTTCACTGTCTTAAATACATCTTTGTCCACTACAGGGAACATCAATTCTATTCTACGGTCTAGGTTTCTGTCCATCCAGTCTGCGCTGCTTAAGTAAAGTTCTTCTGAGCCGCCGTTTTGAAAGTAGAAGATTCTGCTGTGCTCTAGGTAGCGGTCAACTATGCTTACAACTGTGATGTTTTCACTTACATTTTTTAAGCCTGGTATGAGCATGCATATTCCTCTTACGTTGAGCATTATTTTTACACCGGCGCTTGACGCTTCGTAGAGTTTTTGTATTATTTCTTTTTGAGCAAGACTGTTCATTTTTGCAACAATAAGACCTGGTGTGTCTGGAGTGCTTAATTTTATTTCACGGTCAATCATTTCAATAAGATGACTTTTTAAATTTACAGGAGCCATAAACAAACGGTGCATTGTTTGAAGTGCGCTGTATCCGGAAATTACATTGAAGAATAACGTTGCGTCGTTTGCTATTTCATAGTTTGAAGTAAAGATTGAAAGGTCTTGGTATAGCTTAGCTGTTTTTGGATTGTAGTTGCCAGTGCTTAAATGCAAGTATCGTCTTATGCCGTCGCTTTCTCTTCTTACAACAAGACATATCTTTGCATGCACTTTAAGGTTTTTAATTCCGTACACAACTATTACATGAGATTTTTCTAATTCATCTACCCAAGAGATGTTGCGTTTTTCATCAAAGCGTGCTTTTAATTCCACAAATACTGTGACTTGCTTTCCATTATCTGCTGCTTCTTTTAATGCTTTTACTATTGGACTGTCAGAGCCTGTTCTATATAGTGTCATTTTTATTGCAAGCACTTTAGGGTTTTTAGCTGCATCCGATATGAATTTTACCACAGGATCGTAGCTTTCGTATGGCACATTCAGAAGTACATCATGCTGTCTAAGAGTGTCCCAGTATGTTCCATCTTGTGGCAAGTCAGACGGGTAAAAATTATTCCACTCTTGATAAAGAAATTTTGGTGCTTCTTCTATTGAAGTTAAATCTAATAGTGTTGTAGGGTCTATAAGGCCATTTACTTCATATATGTCATCATTTTTTATGCAGAGCTTTTGCTGAATTATTGTAAGTATAGTTTTGCTTTTGTTATTGCAAATGAGCCTTACAGGGCTTGATGAATTTCTGTTTTGTAGAACTTCTTCCATTGCTTGAATAAAATCTGAGTCAGGTGCTTCATCAACTGCAATGTCAGCGTCGCGTGTTACTTTGAAAAGCATTGTTTCTTTTATAGTGTACCCAGGAAAAAGTTCTGTTCCGTAAAGAGCAATTATATCGTCTAGAACTGCAAACTGCTTTGTGTTGTTGTCTCCAGGAAGCCAAACAATTCGTGAAATTCCTGTTGGCAGCTGAACAAGAGCCAGAAGAGGAGCGTCGCTTTTTACAGTAAGTGCATTATCTTTTGTGTGAACTCCTGGTATTTTTTCTAGCAAGAACACAACGTTTAACTTTAAGTTACCAATGTGCGGGAACTCTTCAAGGTCTGTTCTTAATGGTGTAAGAAGTGGAAATATTTCTTTTCTAAAAAGATTTTCTGTGAATGATTTTTGCCCTTGCGAATATTTTTCTGGGCTGACATAAACAATGCCTTCTTTGCCTAGCGCTGGAAGTATTTCATTTGTAAGTGTTTCGTATTGAAGTTTTGTTATTTGATGGCAGCGTGTTGAAATTTTTTTTAGTAGGGTAAGTGGTGATAAATTGCTTGAGTCTATTGCGTGTGGATTTGTTTTAAAGAGATTTTTTACAGCAGCAACTCTTACTTGAAAGAATTCATCAAAGTTGCTTTCTACAATCGCCACAAATTTTAATCTTTCTAAAAGAGGCACTTCTTTTCTGCATGCTTCATGCAGTACGCGCGCATTGAATTCAATCCAGCTAAGCTCTCTATTTATAACTTTAACTTCCGCCATAACTTCCTCTTCAATTTCTACACAAGAACTATTTTGTAGCCAAAGACATTTTCAAACAAATCGCCTTTTTCTTCAACAGCCATTTTTTCAAGCAGCAGGTTGTTGCTCCCTTTTACACGTATTGTTAAGCTTTCTGTAGAAAAACTCAATGTGAAATTAGTAAGCTTCTGCAGGTGTCCTCTGTCAAGTGCGTCTGCCACGCGAAGAATTGCACTTAGCTTTAGAATAATCATTCTGTTTGCTCTTGAAAGAAGTTTAAACTCAGGGTCGTCCTGTGGCATTTTAGTTCCCCTGTGGTAGCTTACAATTTGCGCTATTAAAGACAGGTCATCTTTGCTTAAGCCAAAAATCTCGCTATGAAGAATTATATACTTGCTGTGAAGATTGTGGTCAACTGCCCTTATGAACATTCCGCAGTCATGAAGAATTGCGCTTATTTCAAGCAAGATTCGCGCCTTTGGCTCAAGCTCTAGTTCGTCTTTCATTGCGTCGTACAGCTTTAAACTTGTTGCTCTTACATATTCGGCATGTTTTTCGTCACCACGGTATTTTCTTAAAAGAGTAGTTGCGCTTGCAGTAATCTGAGAGTTGAATTCTTTTTGCAGCTCCTCGTTTGGCAGAACCGATTTGCTTATTAAAACACCTTCTCGAATTGAAGTCTCTGGCACGATTATATTTTGAACATCTGTTAAGTTGATAAAAAGCTTGTATGCCATAAGTGAAACATGAAATGTCTGTGCGTCGCTGTAGCTTAATTTAAATCTTGCAATACATTCGTCAATTGTATAAGACTGAACCTGCTCTACAAATTTATCAAAATCATTGCGTTTTATTTCCCAAAGGTATGTTGAAATTGCTTTACCGCAAAAGAGTGCCGCAAGCCTCATGTCGCCGCCTACTGCTATGAACTGTTTTACTTTAATTAAATTCAACTCGTTGTTTATGCTGCTTCTTGTGTTACGAATAAATTCATCAATGTAACGCCTTGCATCAGACAGATTTCCCATCATGTTTTTTAGCTGCTGCTCTATAATTACAGTGCCAAGCCTCATTGTGTGAGCGCCAACCATTTTGCCTTTTTCCATGAGCATCATTTCTGTAGCGCCGCCCGCAATTTCCAAGATAATGCTGTCGCTCTGCCTCATGCTTACGCTTTCGTCTTTTAAGCAGTCTGTTACTGCAATGTACATCAAACGGTTTTCTTCAATGCCGTCAATTACTTTTACATTGAAGCCAGTTTTTATTTTTATTCTATCAACTACAGGGTCGCGGTTGTTTGCCTCGCGGATTGCGCTTGTTCCAATTACTGTTGTTTCTTCTCGTGTTATGCCCCAGCCTTCAAGCTGTTCTCCAAAGCGGTTTAAAATTTTTATTGACTGGAGCAAAGTGTCACGGCTGATTGTTCCAGTTGTGAAAACATCGCGTCCTAATGTAACAGGAAGTTCGCTTCTGTCGAGAATGTTTCTTTTATTGTCTTCTGTGATTTCGGCAACTAAGAGGCGTATGCCCGTAGAGCCAATTTCAATAACTGCTTGCGGGGCTGCCATCTAAATTTACTCCAGTTTATAATTTATCAATAAGCATAGAACATTTGCCAGAAGGAATAGGCAATGTCTTTTTCTTCTGATCAAGAATGTTGATTGTGAAATAGTAAAGTTTTTCGCTTTCCATTTGTATTTCCCAACCACGGTTGCTCTTGTTGCTTAAGATTGTAATGAGATTCCGTTTAAGTGAAAGTTTTTCAATTCCCATAATCTCTAGGTTTGGAATAATCCAGTCAACTGTTTTTCTAGGCAGGCTTATGTTAAGGCCAATTACGTTTTCAATCATCAGGGCAATTGTAGAAAGGCCTACATAATGCAAATATCTTTTCTTAGGGAAGTCAGGTTTTCTTGTAAGAGAGGCTGGGCCTTCTTTGCAAGGAAGGTAAGCTTCGTACAAGTCGCCTTTTTGCTTTGTGTCAACAGGGCTTAGTCCTTCTAGAATAAAGTACAAATGCCTTATAGCACATTCGCGTGCAAAAGCGTAGCGCTGATATTTTTCAAGTCCTTTGATGACCATAAAATCAAATGGCGGATAAACTGAGCCGCAGAAGCCTTCGCCCTTTTCTTTAAAGTCAGGGCTGTCTGCGCTAAGTGTAGGGAACGGATGGTCTGTGCCAAATGTCTTAGGGTTGCTCAAGTGTGCAATAAGAGTGTCCGCTTTGTCTGCGTTTGGAAGCTCCGCAAGCAACGGCCAGAAGCCAGCAATTGTTTTTTGAGGCAATCGTTTTTCGTCTTTATCTAGATCGTGGTAGAAGCCTGTGTCGTTGTCCCACATCAAGCTGTTTATTCTTGTCTTTAAGCTGAAGTACATTTTTTTGTACTGGAAGCCCAAGTCCTTGTCGTTTAAAATATCACCAAGGGCAGACATGTGCGCGGCGTTAATTGCTACAGCGCAGTTGAAGTCTATAGGGTAGAAAGCGTCTTTGCGTGGAGAGTTGAACATTGTTGTCGCGGCAATAGGAACAGAGTAAAGTCCGTTTGGCTGTTTAAATGTGCGCTCAAGCCAGTCCATGTATTTTTGCAGGACGGGCATAATTTCCTTAATGCGTCTTTTGTTAGCGCTTTTGTGGTACAAGTTAAATTCAGCCCAAGCAAAGAGAGGCATGCCAACGCCTTCTGGATTTGAACGGTCAGTTATTGGCTTGTTTGTTTTTACATCGTACTTCCAACGTATAGCGCCGCTTTCTTCCTGACGCTCGTAGAAGTAATCAAGGTTCTTGTTTGCAGGATAATTTCTATTTGAATAAACAAGAAAAAATGATGAGAATATAGATTCAAACTGATCAAGAATCAGCTCGCCGTTTTGCGGATAAATAAAATATCCTTCTGGAGAAACTGAACCGTCTTTTGGATCAATCCAATAGTCGGCCAGCCAGTTCCATGTTTTATCGTAAATATCTACGAAATCCTGATCGTAGAAGTGAATCTTTGGAAAATCTCGCTTGTTCACATTTGCTCCTAACTTCATAAAAAGCAACTTATTTAAAATACTGCTCTATACGAAGTTTTATTATATCATAAAATAATAAAAAACGGTATAATTTTGAAGATTTTTTTGTTAAATTCGTCATTTTACTATTGAATTTGGAGCATATTTATGTTTCAGTCTTATGTTTATCTTGAAATAAGAATACTGCTTTCTGCAGTGCCTGGTGTTTTTGTTTGCCAGTCTGAAAGTTCCTCTAAAAAGGATATTCTTTCTGCAAAAGCTGAATTTCTTAAACGTAACAATTCTCGTGCTCCTTTGGGCAAGATTTCAATTCAACCTTCTGCTCTTCATAAAGTTGCAACTCTTGTAAACGCTCTTGGCGGCAAGATGATGGAAACTTCAACTCTTGAGCATTTGACTGGCAACATTCAAGAGCCTCCTGATGACAAAAATTTCACAGGCTTTTCTGTAAAAGTTGCGACTGGCGGAAGCATGGAAATTATGTTCCATCAAAAAGCAAAAAAAATTCAGATAGAAGAATTTCGTATTGAAGAGGACAGCGGGCATTTGACACGCACTGGTGGAAAAAAGGCGCACATGGACTGGACTTACGCGGGCTGCCCAAGTGTTAGGCTTAGAACAAGCGCCGCATTTGAACTTGGAGAAGAGGCGGAACTTTTCTTAGACGAGCTTTACACGCTCATTGCATATTTAAAACTTACAACAGGAGACTTGGGCGAAAGCAGTGTCAGGTGCAACGCTTATGTTTCACTTTCAGAATATCCAAACAAGCCTGATTATTTTGTAAAACTTCGCAACTTGAATTCATTCAACTTTGTTAGAAAGGCAATTAACAGCGAGCTTACACGGCAAGAGGAAATCTTAAGCTCTGGTGGAAAGGCTGTAAGCGAAAGCCGCTTGTGGGTTGAAGAGCAGAACACAACTGAATCTTTTCAAGCTAGAAAAGAAGACTTGAGCCGCTTTGAAAAAATTGTTCCAGAGCAAGTTGTTGCATTTGCGCCAATTGCAAAAGACAGCGATGCTGCTGTGGAGCTTCCTTCTGTTAGACGCGACAGGTTAAGAAAGCAGTTTGGGCTTTCTAGTTTAAGGGCATTATTTATTTGCGCGGAAAAAGACAGGGCTGATTTTTTTGAGCAGACAGTTTCTTTTGGCTCTGAGCCTCTTTTGACTTCCCACTGGATGGCAAGCGAGCTTATGAAACTTCTTAATAGAAAAAATGAGTCTATAAAAATTTGCAAGCTTACTCCTAAAAAATTTTCATCAATATTAAGAATGCTTTCTGCTGGCACAATTCACAGCGGCATTGCAAAATCATTGATGCAGACAATTTGCGCTACAGGTGAAGACCCTGAAGAACTTGTTAAAAAATCTGGCAAGAAGCTTATCTCTTCAGAAAAAGAGCTGCTTCCTTTTGTAAAGACCGCTCTTGAAAAAAACGAGGAAAGTGTAAGGCTTCTTCGTAACGGCGACATGGCTCCTCTTGAATATTTAACAGGCTGCGTTATGCAATCAACTGACGGCTGCGCTGTTCCACAGAATGTAAAGTCAATTATAAAAAAACAGCTTCAGATTAGCGTTGTGTATGTTCTTACAATGGGCGGCTCTATTACGGCTCAAAAAGAATCTGACGGCACAATAAGGGCGGGCAATGCAGAAACAATAAAAACACTTCTTGAAAAATCGGGCGAAGGATTCCCTGTTCAAGTTGTGCCTGTTTGCAATATGCTTAGCGAAGAAACAGAGCCTGCTGACTGGGCGGAATTAATTTCATCTGTCGCGGAAAGAATTGAATCTGGAACGGCGAACGGAATTGTAATTACACACGGCACAGACACTCTTTCCTACACGGCGGCTTTAATGTATTTTCTTTTTAGCGCGGCGGAAGTGCCTGTTGTTCTTACAGCGTCTTCTTCTATTCCAACAGATTCTGACGAGGCTCAAAAAAATCTTGCGCTTGCGGTTCAAACTGCACGGAACAAGAAGAAAGGCGTTTATGTAGTTTACGGCGGAAAAATTCTTTCTCCTCTGAACTTAAAATTTATTTCAAACAAGACGGACGGTTTTACAAACTGGAATTTGTCAAAGCCAGTTTTCTCTTCTGAAGATTTCTTAAGCAAACAGTTCTTGTCTGTTGCAGAGCCTGATTCAAAAAGCATTGCGGAACTTTTAAAAGAGGCCGCCTCTCACATGACAGTTGTGCGCCTTTACCCAGGTCAGCTTGGTTCAAGACTTTCACATCTTCTTGACGATGAAAATTATATTAAGACAATAATTGTGGAATTATATTCAACAGGCACTTGCAATATGAGGAACAGTGACTTTTCTTTAAAGACTCTTTTGCTTAACGGCAGAAAGAAGGGCTGCAAATTCTACTGCACTTCCCAGCAGGAAAGCGTTGTGGACTTTTCTAAATATTCTACAAGCGCGCGTGCATGGCGTGAAGGCGCAGTTCCTATGGGCATTCTAACTACAGAGTCTGTTGTTGCCCTTTACTTTGCTTCTTACTTAATTGCGGATAATGAAGATGAACTTAGCGAGCTTATGGAAAATGAAGTTTGATTTGTGAATCATCATTCACTTTTCATAAGCTTGTAAACTAGTTGCTGTTTGGCCCGTGAGGCACGGTTGGTGTGGTGCGGGTTCTCTTTTTTGTAGTAGTTTTTGTGTCAGTTGCTGTCGTGTCAGTTGCTGTCGCAGAGGAGTCTTCTTCTTTTGCAGCTTCTGTATTTGATGTAGTAGATTCCGCTTTTTCTGATTCAGTTGATTCGGCGGTTGTCTCTGTTGTTTCTGTGGAAGTGGCGCTTGACTCTTCTTTTGTTTTTGTTGATGTTGTTTTTTCTACAGAGGAAGCGCTTTGTGTTTTATCAGCTGTGGTGTTTGCAACAGGTTTGCTTGACGTATTTGAAGCAGATGCCGCTTTTTCTGAAGTTGTATTTGTGTTGTTTGCAGCAGACTGTTTTACAGAAACAGTGTTTTCTTTGTTTGAAGAAGTTGTTTGCGCTGGTAAAGCAACAGGTTTTGTTTCTGCTACAACAGTAGATGCGCTTGCACTGCTTGCAAGAACGAATGTGTTTTCTTTGTCGCAGAAAAGACGAATAAGCTCCACTTGAGACTTGTGGCGTGATTTAATAAACAATGTCTGTGTGTCT
>Ga0172378_10002640_pt1 | contig 16864 bp, 15 predicted proteins | sample GrowelOW332metaG_FD_119755 | JGI IMG/M metagenome (GOLD analysis project Ga0172378, IMG submission 119755) | Groundwater microbial communities from an aquifer near a municipal landfill in Southern Ontario, Canada - Pumphouse #3_1 metaG | ecosystem: Environmental > Aquatic > Deep subsurface >... | reverse complement strand
GAAATAGAGCATATATAGCACAAAAGCAAAAGATATAGACTGCATATGAGCCTATATTGCTCAAGAATAAGAATGGCAGAGAATGTGGTAAGGTTTTGCAGAGGTCTCGATTTATTAATCTTTGTTTTCTGGTTTGCTACTTATCGTTTTTGGGCGTGTTGCAATAAATCGCTCACCCTTACCCTACTGTTCGTTTCATTATTTTGATTCAATATGCAAATAATACTTTTCTGGTTTCAAGTCGGATGGCAGTTGATGAAGTAATAATATGCGTGTTCTCTTGTTTTCCCAAAAAAGCTCAGCTTCAACACCAGAAGGAACACATTTGAATTGATTTACCTTATCAGATGCTTCTAGACTTTCTCCTACGTTATTTTTCATCAAGGCTTTGAGTGCATCTTTAGAAGTTTTTAAGAATTCTGACTCGGGAATATTTGCATTACAAAAAGTAATTTTTGAATATCTAACGTTGTCTTGTCCTTGAGTATACAATACCTGGTATTCGTATTTTGAATCTAATGGACAATAGATATTAACACTCTTAGGGTCAGTTAATAACACACTACCCTCTTCCCAGTCAAAACACAGGAAATCTCGCTCGTAAAGAGTTATGCTCAAAGTGTCAGCAAACTCAACTCTACCATTACGATAACCTTTAAGATAAGTATATACTGTGCCATTCTTGAAAAAGTGAGAACTCCATTGCGAACTTAAGCGTTCGCCATTGCTGTCCTCTTTTTGCATCTTATCGTATATTTTAAGTGTATTGGGTAAATCTTTTCCACTCCAAACAATAGAGTCATAATGTTGAACGTACTCTGGGAATCCTAAACTACTATATTCACCATTGTAACCAGTAATTCTAAAAGTCAGAAGATCAAAAGGAGCAGGCAAAGCAAAATCGTCATTCATAAAGGATGTGAATCCTGCTTGTGTCAATTTGAATTTATACCTATCTGGTAAATCTTGCTGAGTATAGTCGAAAGTTCGAGCAATTGAAAGAATTGATTCTATTACTTTATTTCCTTTTTGGGCAGATATTGTGATATGTTCCGTAGCCTCAGGTGATCCTGAATCATCATATGGGAAGTGACATTTTACCTTATTTGCCTCAATAGTGATTATAGCCCATCCACAATCATAAGTCTTAGAATTACCCTTGATAGGGTTAAGCAAGTCGTAATTCTCGCAAGTCAACACCACATCTCCGCCACTATAATCTGCCTTAACGCATATTTCTGGTTGCGAACTTCCTGTAATACTAGTATGTATTTGTTCGGTCGAGCTTTGGGTTGACCAACACATTGGTTCTTGAGAAAGATCGTCATTATCACATGATGTTATAAATAAACAAATGATAATTAATACAGGAGCAAACAATTTATTCATATTTCTTTTTATTCTATCCATAGAAATTTTCTTTCCATTATTTGCAAAGATATACAATAGTATTGGTTTTGTAGCACACATTTAAAGAGAAAACCTATAAATTATTTTTTTTTACATATTAATAGCTATTGTATAATATTCTCATATTTGTTACATATAATCATAATGCATTGATATACAAGCATGATAACTTTGTGTTACGAAAAGAGCACCTCACCTTTCCAGATGAGATGCTCTTTTATATTTATTGCTCGATGCAACTAACCCGTTACGATGCACTTAACACCTCAAACGATGCTCCTATCACGAGGCCGTTTTACGCCACAAGCCTCTTGTCATCTTTTCTATCCAACCGTCATGGCGCCAACGAGAGATGGTCTTGCGTAGAGTGCTTTCGGGGTAGCTACTGCCTTTGACGGCTCGTAAGTCGTCCATGCCGAAGGGGGAAGGAAGGTGGGCCAGCACATTCGAGTTCTTATCTATTTCAAGCGCATCAGAGGCTAAGCGCTCATCGGTCAGACCTTCGCCAAACAGCTTGCTTTGCTCTTTGAGGACATATTCGGCCATCATCTTGGCGAAGGCAAGGCAGGCGTCGCTCTCAGCCTCCCCCGCCCCCTCCAATAGGAGGGGAGAAGTATCTGGGATTAAAACGCTATCTGGGTGGGGAGCATTTTCTGGGAGAGAAGGGTGTTCTTGCTGGGTCTCTGTACTCCCCCTCCCATTGGAGGGGGAAGGGGGGAGGCTGCCGGGGTGGCTACTTTCTAATAAATGAAATATCACGCCACATCTAAATCCGATCACGGCGGCACGCTTGCGATAGGTGTCCTTGATGTCGTCAATGGCTTGGAGGGCTTCCACACGTTTCTGCTCCACCCATTCCGCCATCGCCTCGCGCAGACGTGGCGTGTCGATATATCCTGATGCACTTCTCAAAGCATCCACGGCCTTCTGAATCTGCTCATCGTCGGCTTGCTCCACGTCGGTAAAAGTGGTGAGTCGGGCGAAACGGTTGTCCGGCATCTCGGCGATCATCATGCGCGAAGATAGGCCGTTCTCAATATTATCCACTCTGAAGCACTTCTTCAAGGCTCCGTAGGTGCCAAGGATAGTCCAGTTGTAAGCCACCTTGACCATGCCACTCTCGGCTTGGTCGGAATTGTAGTCCTGACCCCATTCGCCACGGTCGAAGCTGAGACGATAGACATCATATTTGCTCGACCACGATCCCGCCCCGTTGGTCTTCCGCAACGTGTCCAGTTCCTCTCCGAAGGAGTAGAGGCAATGGCCACGAGAGTTCTTCAATCGCTTCAACAACGTTGAGCATGAGGTGGTGACGGGTATCTCACGTATCAATACCAGTGGGTCGGGCTCGCCCTTCTCGTTGGCCTTCTTGTTCTTACGGCGTTGCTTCCAGTCATCCTCCATCTTGCGCTGGGCCATATCGTCCTCGTGCATAAGTCGTTTCCAGATGTCCACAATGTCCCGACAAGTGCTTTTCTTCGATGCCTGCTCACCAACGATGATTGACATCAATCCAAGGTGTTGCCTCTTGCCGTCTGCATAGCGCACTTCCACTTGGTCGGCGTATGCACCCGCCAATGGCATGATGGCGCAGAGCACAGGCATCATGAGGTTTTCGGGAAGACCGGTCAATGATTCTTTCAAGCCGATAGGTAAACTCGAAACATCCAAGGCAGCCTCCCCCGACCCCTCCAATGGGAGGGGAGAATCCTCCGTGTCAAAATCCCCGTCTTTTTCGGACTCCCCTCCTACTGGAGGGGTAAGGGGGAGGCTGGTCCCGTTGTCATCAAGATTCATCACCTCGGCGAAGGTCCAGGCAAAGTCATTGCTCACGGGCTTGTTCTCGTTCAGATAGTTCTCATACCAGTCGGCCACCAGTTGCCAGATGTTGTCCGTATCCGCAATCCTTGTCACCTTCTTCAGACCGCCCATCAACTCCTCCTTCGTGAGAAGCCGACAGATGCCCGTACTCAGAAGGTTCACGAACATATAATGCCGTTGCCCCCTTTGCTCCATCGCCGCCTTGGTGATGTTGCGCTTCTCCATGGCCTTCTGGATGATGAGCATCACGCGCTTCGTAGGCCTCTTGCATTTCCAGCAAGCGCACACACGCTCCCCAGGCGCGTGGTCTTTCGTCGACTTTTTAGAGTTACCATTTAACTTATGAGAACTTTTGGAAGCCCGATGGATTTTGAATGGCATCTTATAATCGTCTGGCGTAGGAGTAAATAACTCTTTAAAGGGTTCTGCGTCTTCCTCACCCCTCCCACTGGAGGGGATGGGGGAGGCTAATATATAATCCCTTGGCACGGCGAACGAGATCCTTGCCATATCCTTCACGCTTCCGTCGTAGTCATCATCACCCAGTGCCTTAGCCAATGAATACTGGGCATCGGCCAGTGACACGTCCTTGGCAATGCGGAACACCAACCGTACTCCCTCGCCACTCGGCGTGATATGTGCCAGCACAATGCCCATCCTCTTACAGAACTCTGAGAAAGCCCTATGTCGCTCTTCTTCGGGTATCGTCTTTCCTTCCCTATTGGGGAGGGCCAGGGAGAGGCTCCACTCTTCCGGATCGTTCACGTGGTCCTTGTCATAGATGCAAAGTCCCGATGCCACGGCATTCTTGTCCAGTCGCCGACCGCCGTTGATGTAGTGTGCCTGGAAGTTGAATCCCGGCAACGCCTTCTTCCTCTCCGCCTTGAACGTCTGGAAGTCTTCCCTCGACATCTCTCCGCGGAGGCATTTCTCGCGCCCGTCCTCAATCTCTGCACAGATGTCGGCCACCTTATCCGAGTCGATGATCTGGGCGAAAAGAGTGGGCGAACACTCGTGCGCCCAACTCTTGATAGATGTTACATAATCAAACATACTCGTTCGTCTCGTTTAATCGTCGTATTCTTCAAAGAATTCGCCGGCTTCTCTCAGGTCATCTTGTAAGGTCAGCACAGGGAACTCCACAAACTCTCTGTCCACATTAAGCGTCAGATGTAGTTTCTCTTTGGTAGCCACCGCCTTGCCACATCGTAACATGATCTCTGTTCGGTCGGGGTCTTTGGGGTGTGCATTACGGCGGTGAGGATGAAAGTTTCCCTCTCTGGCATTGGCCAGGCTGATGGTGCCCTGAAGGCGCTTAGTCGTTGCCAGCATGGTCCTTACGGCATCGTCTGGAATCTGAATTTCTATGTTCATATCGATAATAATTTATTAAATTTTGTTTTGAGGTTAAAATAACCCCTTGAAATAGTTATTTACTATCTATGTGCTGTACCATCGGCACAGATACAAGATGGGTTCTTATTCCCCGGGCACGACTCCACTTCGTTTCGCGGTACCTGGTTATTCTATGCTGTACCTTCGGCTCTTTCATTCACGAATTATTGATTGTGCATTAAATAGTCATATTCGTGTGCATCAAAGCTCGGACACGCCTTGTTGGCAAAGTCGCAATGTCCGTAGAGCCTTGCCTTAGGGTACTCGGCATGCAGGCATCTCAGAAGCCTGACGAGGGCGTCTCTTTGAGCCACGGTGCGCGTGTCCATCGGCACCATGCCGTATTCGTCCATTCCACCCACGTAGGCTATGCCAATGCTCTTGAAGTTGTGCTTCAGGCAATGCGCTCCCACGAGGTTCTCCGGTCGTCCCTCGCAAATCGTGCCGTCGCGCAGGATGAGGTAGTGATAACCCATCTCCTTCCAACCCTTCATCAGGTGCATGTTGCGAATCTCATCGGCCGAGAAATCATGTGGTGTCGGCGTTGCCGTACAATGGAGAATGATCTCCGTGGTCTTTGTGCGCCTCTGGATGCTCTGGTCGAGCTTCCATGATTTCGGGCGCGGAGTGATGTGTGAATCTAAATTGTTATACATCTTATTATTATTTTTATTAATTTGTAGCCTCTTCCCATGATTGCCCAGCCGTTTTCTCTAACAATGCGAAGCCGTTTGCTTAGCAAACATCTGCGTAATCCGCGAGATCTGCGTGCCCAAATGAGCGAAAGGTGTTTATCTGCATGCGAGTGGTTTGCAAGTGATGGGAGGTTTTCTCACGCAGATTGCGCAGATGACGCAGATCTACCATTCGGATAGGGACATTGGAACGTGCCGGTGTCACGGATGGCGCAGATGAGAGAATATGAAAAGCTTGAAACATGAAATGATGAAAATATTAAAAGGTGATTCGACGTAGTCAATTACGATGGACTAACAACACGAAGCCGTTTGCTTAGCAAACATCTGCGTAATCCGCGAGATCTGCGTGAGAAAAGAGCGAAAGGTGCGTTGTTTGAAGATGCTTTTATAGTCTGAACATCCTTGTTTTTTTTCATTTCTATTTAATTATGAATTATGCATTATGAATTAACTACGGTCATCCAATATCAATGTGAGTTAAGTACCGGAGGTACTTCATTTTCGTAACCGGTGTACAACTGAGAAAATTCGAAGTTGTGCCCGGACTATCATGAGAGTGGGAAATCAGTGCCGGAGGTACTGAACAAGTTCTAATATCATTTATTCTATGTGCTGTACCTTCGGCACAGATGCATGATGGGCTCTCGTTCCCCGGGCACGGCTCCACTTCGTTTCGCGGTACCCGGTTATTCTGTGCTGTACCTTCGGCACTTTCACATTCAGCATTGTTCATTATGAAACGCAGTTCGACGTTAGTCAATTTTGCATTATGCATTATGAAACGCAGTTCGACGTAAGTCAATTATTCATTTTGCATTCAGCATTGTAAATTATGCATTATGAATTAACTACGGTTTCCCTAGACATTCAAAAATGATGGTTACTTGTTTCGGAGTGAACGACCGCCGCCGTGGGTCATACCCAGCTTGCTTTAGTGCGGCGGTCAGTTCCTTGCTATAGGCAATCCACTCCTTCAGTTTTCGCCATGCCGATTGAGCGTCAAGCGATGGATTATACGCCAGCGCCAATTCCGTGCGGCCATAGCTTCGAATGGGGTAATCGTCCATAGCTCCAATGATTAGTCAGGATAGCCAAATGGCCTCGCCTCCTCATGGCGCATCAGGTGAGTGACATTGCGCACCCTCACCTCGTTATAGAAGTGGTCGTTATACTGGCGCACCCTCATGAATGACGAGCATTCTATCCGGTCGCCGGCTCTCAGATCCAACTTCACGTCGTTGCCTTGTAGCGAAGTCGTGAAGCTCTCCGGGTAAGGTGTCTCATCGGTCAACTCCTCCAGCACCACCTCCTGTGCCTGCCAATCCTGGTTCGTCCGCTCTGAATGTCCGCGACGGATTTCGCCCACGTTTAAAATTCTAAATTTTCGTCTTATCATTTTTTATTACCGCTCCTTTGGCGGGGTCTTAAAATTTTATGGCCAACCTCAATTCGTTTGAAGCCATCCATAATCCGCCGCCATATTCTTTTTCTTCGGGAAAATTCTCGGGAAAACTTTCGGGAATGGGTGTTTTTCTTTTTCAAAAAGTGAAAAAGATAGCGGAAACCCTTTATCAAAAAAGAGATTCCGCTAACTCAAAAAAAAATAAAAAAAATCGAGAACTTCCGAAGAAATTCCCGAAACGCTAATAATTGCCGTGCTTGTTATGAAGTTTCAATTCTGAATCATAGGGATCGTAATGCTCCTCAAAACTCTCACTTTCACCCTGAAGCTGGCTCATTAAATCTTCAAGATCGGTACCGAGCAACTTTATACATTCATCTATGAAAGGCTTCGCTTTGGCATTCGGTTTATCACCTTTGTCAAGACCTGTAATCCACGTTCCAGTATTATCTTTGAAATGCCCTTCGAGTATAGCCGACAAGGTAAATCCATCAGGAATACTGATAAGTCCAGCTTTCAATAACTCTTTAAAAAGATATACAAGCGTACCCTTTCCATATTTCCCCAACCAAAGAAATTCGCATGAATCATTCTTTCCTGAAAAAAGATGCTTGAAATCAGCTTCATTACCCTCTATCCATTGGTCTTTCGTAAGTTTTGAGAACAACAATTCTAAATAGGCATCAAGCACACTACTTTTCCTCCTGAATGTCATCTTCTCTCGCTCTTTTATATTTGCGGTTTTCACATTTGACTTCTTCTTCTTCGCCGGTTGCTGAGAAGGCACAATGATCTCATCTTTCGCCTCAAGTTCCCTCACGTATTGTTGAACTTCCAGTATTCCCACTTTGTCGATGTACGTTGATAGGCTATTCATCTTCTCATATATATTTCCATATTTTCGAGACTCAAGATCAACTTCACCAGCGACTTTTTGAAGTTCGGGATCATCGCACAATGAGAGACAAGTGACAAGCAACTGACACACAAACAAAATACATTGATTTTGTTGTCCTATCTCGGCATAAGTAAATTTTTCAATTACATCCTCAAAAATCTTAGAGGGCGATTCTGAGGCGGTAGTAAACTTATCCTCGGAGTACTTTATTTCGGCGAATCTCTTCTCTACAATGTTCAATACCTCGTCGCTTTTAAGATGTGCCATCTGGCGCATATTATCTTTTTCTTTGGGAAGCCATAAATTAATGACTTTAAGCAACGGATTTATTTGACTTGACTTCGACATTGCAATAATTTTCACTATTGGTTCTTATATAGTCTAACCAGTTCACAAGTTCCAGACTATTATCCATTGTCCGAGTATTATGCTGGAAATTGTAGATGAAACTCTCAGACAGAGGAAACGTAGCTATGGTTTGTTTCTTGCTTCTATAAACGCTATGGTCGGAGAAGTGCACCTCCAAATCATATCCATTGTTTGCAATTACCTTAACGAGGTTTACGCAATCTTCATTTAGTTCGCAAAAATCCATGTCGGTCTTCGAATTAGCAAAACTCTTAAACATAGCTCCCGCACCACCCATAATCTGATTATATTTAACCAGGGTCTTCACCAGTTCAGCTTCAGGTTCGTTAGTGGCGTCTACCTGTTCCTGAGAGCCTATTTTGAATGATACGCTTGTTACGTTATGCCCATTCTTCCTAAATTCGTTTACCGTTTTCCAAACATCGCCTACAAGCACTTTTTTGCTCATCTTCACGGTACATTCCAGTTCAGCATATTGTTGGTCGATGTAATTTTTTATTATTTTGATTGGCCCATCAGGTTTACTATTGAAAGCCTCATTTTTCTCAACCAATATTTGCTGGACGCCTTTACGGTTATCAACAATCACTTTACAATGAGGAAAAGATTCTATTTCATCAGGCTTTTCAGCCAGTTCACGCCATTGTTTAATGCTCTTCACATTATGCACCATCAGAACGAATACGTCCTCTTGCTTGCCGATAATATAGCATGATACGGGTACATGTTCGCCTCGTACCATTTTGTTTAGTAACAGAGCTGCTCCATTCGAAAGCGTTTCGCTCCACTTCTTGCGCATTGCTTCAGCATCCATCGGCTCGCCATTTTCCTTAAAAGCCCATCTTTGGTTCGATAGCTCGAACTCATACTTGTAGTTACAATAGTCTGACATTTGTGTTGTACGATATTTTTATGGTTATTTTGTTTAATTACATTTAGCGTTTACTCCTTGCGCCCTTTATCTTCGCTCATCAAGAAGCTGATAAAACTGATCTATTAATTTTTTATTGTTACTTGACCATTCATCAATAGGGGAAGAAGAGAGTCACGCTGGTTAGTTAAAGATTTGATTTCTATAGTCTTGCTTTTTATTTGCTCAAATATAGAATGGACAATCTTACAAAAAGCAGTTACAACTTTCTTATCGCCGATACATAAAATGGAATCTTCTATATCTGATGTGGTTATTGATTTAAAAGTAGAACCAGACCCTTTCAACTTTAAATACTCTATCAATTGAATTGTGAGTAAATACAAATATTCATATTCTCCATGTTTAGCTCTCAATGCATAGCAAGATTGGTTCATAGCCATAGGAGTGCCGACAATAATCAATTTACCAATAGAACCACGTGCTGTTATGAATATTGTTTTTTCTTCATATAAAGCAGAAGCACAATGTTTTAATCCTTCCTCTGTTATATGGTCAGATGTTTGTATCTGAAAAATATTGCCATCTACATCAGTAGGTCCAAAGAATGGAACATTACCTCCATCCCAGTATTCAGACTCACTTTTGCTTGGTGTACCTCCGCTTAATATATCTGCTATAATACATACATTTGAAGCGTTCCATCCTTCGGGAATTTCTCTTTTTAGCTTTTCATTCCACACCATTTTGCCACCGCTTGACTTATAGGGCTTGCCATTGGCATCTGGAAAGTCGAACTGAACAAACCAATAGTCATAGAGTTGCTTTGCCATCGCCTCCAAATTGCGATTGATAGCACGATTAAGAGAAATCTTCTTATCGATTTCAGAGAGAAATCGTCCAACTCTCTTTTGGACATCGATGGTGGGTATCCATACCGTACAATCTTTAATTTTATCTGGAGAGGTGTGTCGTATCTTAGTTTGTTGTGCTCCAGCACTGAGTTGTTGTTTTACTAGATCAGAAGATAAAAGATAATAGGCAAATTGTTTATCCAATAATTCCTCATCGCAAGTTACTTTAGCTACGTCTTGACTCTGTATATACTTTCCGCTTTCAGGAATAAGTGCAGTAGAGCCTAACAGACCAATAGCTTGCTCAGTAAGTGGAGTTATAATATCTCCCTCTTCAAGCAAAAACTCTGGTTTAAAATCTCCAAGGAAGTAGAGATTGTCTTTTGATGTGTTTTCTTTGAAGCAGTTATTGTGGTAATCGAAATTTCCACATGTTAAGCGAATATACTCACCCTGTGTTGCATAATATTCCCCACTAAGGCTCGCTCCTCGTGTCACTTCAATTAGTTCTTTCAATTTATATTTTTTCATCGTTTTTTCTTAAAAGGGAAGATCGATATCGTTGGTTGCATGATTTTCTATTTCCTTGGGGTAATTAGAATGATAGAAATTTAATAAGAATAATCCAACTGATGCGGTTGCATTAATTATAAAATAAGCAACGGTACTATCTGTGATATTAAAGTCAGAATCTGTTTTCCCATGAAAAACGGTTTTACTACTCCTTAAATCTTCTATCGCTCTACCTGCTTTCATTAAAGAACTTGCAAGTGTTTTAATCTCATTTGGACAAGGATTATCAGTTTGTATCTTAAAAACTCTACATATATGTTCTACTAACTTAGTTAGAGTTTCTTTTTCATTACATTTATCTTTAAATCTTTTATCCTGCAAAATTTCCTTTATAACGCTTTCAAGTGCAGAGTTCGCTAAGCCAATAGCAAGACTTGGATCACTCTCAACGTTTTTGAATGCTTTTTCAAAAGTTTGACTTGCCGTATCAGAAGTTGATTTCAACTCATTTTTAAACGTAGGAATTGATGGAATATAATCAGGGGTTGAAATTCCTAAATCAATAGCTATTTTTAGTAATGTTTCTCCATCAACAGAATTTAAAGTTTTCTTTGTATCTATCTTTTTTCTTTCCTCATCTTTATAAAAGAAATAGAAATTCTGTTCATTACCCCAATCATCATAGCACTCATGCCATTTAAGTAAATATGCTTCAACATCTTCATTGCTTTTAAACTCTTCAAACAAGCTTTCGTTTATTTGCTGAATAAGATTTATTTGATACTTCGGAGATATTTTTGAATTCATTATTGTTGCTGTTTTAATACTACCAAAAAATATGAGGAAATAATTTCACCTAATTTTGTGCTGTTTGATTATCTTTTGTGTCTTCTGTTAATGTTGCTTCAATTTCCTATATGAAAGCATAGCTTCTTCTACCTTTGCAGGATAAAAAAGTTTTTGTCTGTGTATTCCCCTCAATAGCACCATGTTCTGTGGTTATTTCCATTTTGGAAACAACCACTTGTTCCTCAAGTTCACCCTCTTCAAAAATATTCTTCAGATATTTACTGATGGCGGGCACACCAACGCCGAAGAGTTGTGCCATCGCTTTTTGGGTCATCCAAATGGTTTCATCCCTTACTACGACTTGAACATTCTCTCCACCATCAGGAGTATTGTAAAGTAAAAATTGTATCTCGTTGTTCATAATGACCTTGTTATTTGGAAAGACTATTTACTTTTCGTTCAATTCCAGACTATCCAGTTGCTTCATGATCTCTTGCTCCAGCTCGTGGCTCTCTTCGAACTGGCTCTTGAGTTCGGTCTTGTAGTCGCTCATGCGCTGGTCGAACTCCTCGGCGGTGATATCTACATAGTCTATCTTGATGTCGAAATACTGGCCTGCGGAGAGGCTATAGCCCTTCTCCTTGATCTCGTCGTAAGAGACGGCAACGGAGAAATCGTCCACCGCCCGTTTCTCGCGGAAGGTGCTCACGATCTGCTCAATCTCTTCGGGGAGCAAGCGCTTCTTCTGGTTGTTGCCTTCCTTATAGTCTTCGCCCATCTTGCTGGCATCGATGAGCACTACCTTGTCGGCCTTGGCGCTCTTGTCGAAGAAGATCACGCTCACGTTGGTGCCCGTAGTGGCAAAGACATTGCTCGGCATCGACACGCATCCATACACCCAGTGCTTCTCCACGATGCGTTCGAGGATGCGTTTCTCCACGCCACTCTTGGCCGTCACGAAACCTGTAGGGATGACGATGGCGGCCTTGCCTGTGTCCTTCAACGAATTGATGGCATGCTGGATAAAGCAGGTATAGATGGCCATCTTGGGCTTTTGTGGGTCAATATTCTTCACCGCATTGGGCACACCAGCCCAGAAGCGGATGGTGTCTGCGGCCAGCGTCTCGCGATCCTCCGGGAAGTCGAGTTTGAAGGGTGGATTGCTCACCACAAAGTCGAACTTCTTCAAGGTGCCGTTGCTCTCCTGATGGTAGGGCTCGGTCAGGGTGTTGCCCTGGACCACATTGGGCAGACTTCCCGAGAGATTGTTCAGGATGAGGTTCAGGCGGAGCAATTCGCTCGATTTGTTGCTGATGTCCTGGCTATAGATGGTGCAACGGTCTTCGCCCACCTGATGCGCCAAGGCCATGAGCAATGTGCCCGTACCGGCGGCAGGGTCATAGCAGGTGACGCCACGAAGCTCGGCATCGTCGTCTACCAACAATCGTGCCATGACCTGTGCGATGGCGCGTGGTGTGTAATACTCGGCATACTTGCCACCACCGGCATTGTTGTAGTCCTTGATGAGATACTCGAAGATGCGGGAGAAGAAATCGTACTTCTCGGCAAAGACTTCCTCAAAATTGAAGGAGGCGATGTTCTTGATGAGCGAAAGGGCAAAGCCGTCACGCTTCTGAGGGTCGGTAACGTAGGTGGTAATGGCTGAGAAGATGTTCACCTTGCTCTTCCCAGATGTGCTGATGGCAAAGGTATTGGCATTCAGATTGGCAATATCCACCAGTGTACTATCCAGAAGCGTGGAGAAGTCGCCTTGCTGGGAGGCGTTATACAGGTGAGCCAGGGTGTGCTCGGGCTTGAGACGTGGCACAGAGCCGGGGAGATAACTGAAAAGGTCTTCCACCTCGTCCTCGGTGAACGCGTCATATTCGGCATCCCATTTCTCGGTATTACGCAATCGTGGCCCATATACCTCATTGAGCTTGGCTTCATAGCCAAACTTATCGTTAAAAAACTTATACAAGAATATGTCGGTGAGTATCTTGTATTCGCTTCCATCGTTTGATAGTCCGAAAGCACCGGTAGTGGATTTCAGAGAGTCGATGAGGGCGATGGTTGCGTCGGTAATATCTTGTGTACTCATTGTTATATATATTTTTTAAATGTTAGTGTTAAGAGAGTAGCCCAGTATGGGCTTCATGGGCGTATCCGCTTCTGTGCTGTACCTATCGGCACAGGGTTATTACGTCGTTCCACACATCCACGGACTTCGTCCGCGGTTATTCGTGTGTAGCCTCTTCGAGGCATCTTGTAATCTATCAGTTCCGATAGTGGGTGATGTTACCGGCTTCTTATTCTGAGCATAGCCCAGAATGGGCTTCATAAGCATATCCGCGGACGGAGTCCGTGGTTTGACTAGGGGTGAGGTATCAGTGCCGATAGGCACTACACATCCTGGTTATCTCGGCAGGTACATTTCGTTCTTATTTTATGCTCCTACGTATTTTTGATTATATTGGTTGAGATACTCTGATGAGATCAGATTATTGATATATTTCTTGTCGGAAATGTCCGCCTTGATGTGCATGCTCATGAGTGCATGGCTGATGTTGGCAAGGACATCACTCTTGAACTTCTCTTCATTCTCCAGTTCATTGATGTTCAGGAACAGAGAGTCGTCGATGGACTTCTTCATCTTCATCAGGCTTTCGGCTATCTCATATTCTTCCTTGCTGATGATGGACCGCTCGCGCTTCTGGTTCTCTTCCTCTATGCGCTTGTGAATGCGTACATACCGCTCATCGCCTTTGTACTTATCTTTTAGTCTTCGGTTGCGACGGTTGATTTCTCGTATCTTCTTCATCACCTCTTCCATGTACTCTATGCTTTCCTTGGCTTCCTTCGTAGAGTTAGGCACAAAGCCCTTCTTGCGGAAATACTCGCGGAACTCGTCGGCAAGGAGGACATACTTCTCTTCTTTCGGGTCGAAGTTGGCTTCAAACTGAGCCTGAACCTTCTCGCAACGCTCATGAAGATCGTTGATGACGATGCGAAGCTCTTCGGGCATACCCTTCTTGAACTCAAATTCAAGCTCGGAAAGCGCTATATTGATGATGCCCGAAACATCGGTCCTGTGCTCGGTGTTTTCAAATAGGTTGATGCGCTCGATGCGATGGTTCACCTCGGTAATGAGCGTGGGTAGAGAACCGACGGACAACAGACTCACTCTATCCTTCAGCTCCTCGTCTCCCGAAGCTCTGACCATGTTCATGATGGCCTTGGCATCGCTGAGCGTGGTGCGCAATTCGTAGAGACGGTCCTTGTTGTCTATCTCGTCTATCTCCTTTCGGAATTCCTCGGCATTGTCGCAAGTGTAATTGAAGAGTACGCTCTTGATTTGCTTCATCTGTTTGACGATGGCATCCCGATCCTCAATGATGATGCTTACGGGCTGGGTCTCGCCGGTCTCGTCTGGGTCATTGGTACGGTTGAGTTCGCGCAGGTAGCGGTCGTTGGTGGCATCGAAATTCTCTTTGATGTCGACGAAATCCACCACATAGCCGTATTTGAAGTCTTTGTATGGGCGGTTGACGCGAGTCAATGCCTGGAGCAGGTCGTGACCATCCATGCTACGGCCAAGATATAGGCGCTTGAGGCGAGGAGCATCAAAACCCGTAAGAAGCATCTTATTGACGATCAGCACATCCACGGTTTGAAGTTTCTTGTATTCTTCGATGTATTCTTTGCGTTCGTTTTTATCGCCCTCATCGTGAAGGATCAGAGCGGCCCGGAGTGGCTTGACCGAGGGATGAACAAGCATGGGCTCGGCGGCCATCATTTCGCTTTCTTCTCTCTGCAACTCTATCTCCTCGGCATGCAGGAATCGTTCTTGCCACAAGCGATACATTTCGCGCGCCTGAGGATTGGTCTTGCAAACGATCATGGCACCCACGCTATCATCGGCCTGGTCTTTGCAGAACTGGCGATAATCGGTTATGACGTAATCGAGCAAGGCATTGAGATAAGTGTCGTTCTCAATGATCTTGTCCTTGTCGATGTCGCTCTTCTTCACCTCAACGCCACCGGCCAACTTATCAAGGATGCTCTCTATCTTTTCCTTGTAGACGGTCTCGATGGGTTCGCGCATCAACTTCAACGTATAGCCGTCGGCGATGGACTTGTCGTAATAGTAGGTGTCGATGTAGTCGCCGAACACGCGCCATGACTCGCGCTCTTCTTTCAGAAGGGGTGTACCCGTGAGGGCTATCTTCACCGCGTCCTTGTCTGCCTCAAGCAGGTTGGCAAGGAAACTACCCGATGGGTTGTATCCACGATGAGCCTCGTCGACGAAGAAGATGCGCTGGAGGTTGGTGCTATAGCCATTGTCAATATTGATTCTTGTGGAATCTTCCTTGAATTTCTGGATGTTCACCACCATGATCTCAGGCTTACCGTCATTGTTCACGATGGGCCGGGTATCCTTGAAGTCATCCATCAACTCCTGACGGCTGGAAGCGGTTCTGACCACCAAGCCACGAGCCGCAAACTCGTCGATTGCTTGTTCCATCAAGGCTATACGGTCGACGATGAAATAAAACTTTGCGGCGGTATCCCTCTTGGCATAGAAATCGGTGAGGCTTCTGACGGAATAGTAAGCCAAGGCGGTCTTTCCGCTACCTTGTGTGTGCCAGATGATGCCACTCTTCACGCCGGCATCGAGTCTGCGGCGAATGGCCAATGAAGCAAACAATTGCTGATAGCGCATGATGTGCTTCTCCAGCTTGGTGCTCTTGGTGCCATCCTCCAATTCCACTTTCTTATCCACGTAAGCAATGCCATATCTGAGCAGGAACAAGATGCGCTCCTTGCTAAGCATAGAGGTAAGAATTCTATTTGTGGGGGTGTCTACTTGCTTGTTGGTCTGGTATTCGGGCAGGTTCTTGATCACTACGCAATTGCGATGGCGGAGCACCTTGTTCTCTTCTTCGTCGGAAACGTGGCGATAGTGATAGCCTGAAACATAGTGATTGTCCGCCTCACGAAAGACATTGAAGAAAGCTTTTCCCTTTGACGTGCAACTATAGAATGCGCCCTGGATGGGCACGCGGTTGTCATTGTCGTACTCCTGATTATTGGAGAATATCATCAGTTGGGTGATGTTCAGGAAACGACGGAACTTGCGATTGCGCATTCGGGTGTTGATGCGCTCGCGCTCAGCAAGGATGCCATCACGATTGTTGGGTTTCTTCACCTCGATGAAGGCCAAAGGCATACCATTGATGAAGCAGGTGATGTCAGGCCGGAACTCATCGCCCGACTCTCGGTTCTCACAGGTGAACTCGGTGGTGACATGCCAATCGTTGTTGCTGGGATTATCGAAGTCGATCAGCTTCAACCCACTATTGGAGGATAGCAGATTGTAAAATTCCCTGCCGAGGTCATCATTGTCCGAGATTGCCCTGATTTTATCAAGAAGCATGTCCACGTCGAAGGCGGAAATACCAGGGTTGAGCCTACGAACGGCCATCATGAACTCCTTGATGAGGATGTTCGTGTCGGCATCATAATCGGAGACCTCTGCAAAACCTTACCACATTCTCTGCCATTCTTATTCTTGAGCAATATAGGCTCATATGCAGTCTATATCTTTTGCTTTTGTGCTATATATGCTCTATTTCATCTCATATTTCCCCCTTATTTGAGAGAATTAGACACAATGATCCCTGGAGTCCGATATAAATTGTAAGCAATAGCCTCCATGATGTGCTGTGCGTGAGTCTTAGCCAGACCTACATATCTTGCTATGCCACCATGAAACCATCTGTGAATAGAACCAAAGGTACGTTCCACTTTGTACCGCGTCTTGCTGATGGCTACATTAACACG
>Ga0172378_10002639_pt1 | contig 16871 bp, 14 predicted proteins | sample GrowelOW332metaG_FD_119755 | JGI IMG/M metagenome (GOLD analysis project Ga0172378, IMG submission 119755) | Groundwater microbial communities from an aquifer near a municipal landfill in Southern Ontario, Canada - Pumphouse #3_1 metaG | ecosystem: Environmental > Aquatic > Deep subsurface >... | reverse complement strand
TATTCGTAACGAATCTACATACGACCAAATCGATGCAGGACTAAAAGAAGCTCTCGACGAACTCGAAGCTGATCAAAAGCCTCTTCCATTCAGCCAGCCTGTTCTTCTCGACGAAGAAAACCTTACCCCTTTCAAACCTAACACAGATGTTACATTTGCTGTTAAGTATGATGTTACTCCAGAAGTTGAAGTAAAGGGTTACACAGACGGCACATTTGATATTGATGCAGCTGAACCAACAGATGACGACATCAATGCAAAGATTGAAGATTACAGACAAAAAGATGCTATGGTTCTTTCAAGAAGTAATGGCGATGCTGCAGCTCAAGATGACATTGCAACAATCGATTACTTTGAAGTTGGTGCTGATGAAGCTATGATCGAAGGTACAAAGAGAGAAGATTTCACTTTCACCATCGGTACAGGTACAGCTCCTTACGACTTAACTGAAGATGTTGCTAGCATGAAAATGGGTGAAACCAAAGTTGTTACCAAGACTTATGCTGAAGATTTCAGTGATAAAGATCTTGCTGGTACTACCAAGACTGTCAGCGTTACATTAAAAGAACTCAAGTACAATGATATTCCTGAAGTAGATGATGAATTTGCACAGGATATCAAAGAAGAATACAAGACCGTTGCTGACCTTAAGAAGGGCATCAAGGGTGAACTTGAAGTTGAAATTGCTGACATCATCAAGAACAACAAAATTGCTGCTGTTATCGACAAGATGATTGAAGATAATGAAATTACTCTTCCTGAATCTATGGTTGAAGCTCAAACTCAACAGACTCTTAAGAACTACTTCCAGAACATGGGCATCAGTACTCAGCAGTTATCTCAAATGATTTCTCCTGAACAGATGAGCAAGTTTGCTGAAGATATCAAACCACAGGCAGTTAAAGATCTTAAATCTTCTTTAATTCTTGAAAACATTGCAAAAGCTGAAAAGATTGAAGCTTCTGAAGATGAGATCAAGAAAATGCTTACTGATGAAAACATTGATACTTCTAAGTATTCAAAAGAACAGCTTGATTACACAAATGAACAGATTAAGTTCCAAATTCAAAGTGAAAAGGCTGCTGATTTTATTGTTGAACATAACACCTTCAATCTTTCTCAGACCAAAAAGTCTTATGCTGAACTCACTTCCCCTGTTGCTCCTGCTGAAGAAGCTGCTGAAGAAGCTGCAGAAGAAGTTGCTGAAGAAGTTACAGAAGCTCCAGTTAAGAAAGCTCCTGCAAAAAAGGCACCTGCTAAAAAGGCTGCTAAGAAAGCTCCAGCAAAAAAAGCTGCAACTAAAAAAGCAACAAAAAAAGCTGACGATAAATAAATTTTATTGTGCAATATATGAAGGGCTGTTGCTTGGCAACAGCCCTTTTATTTATGATAAAACATGCCATTTTACAAAAAAAGATTTTTCCTCTCTCACAGAAAAGACCTCAGTACTTTTTCCTTTTCTTCCTTTTTACTCACGCAAAGCGTGGAATACCGATAAAAACAACAAGACTTTCCCGTTTTTGAAAAACATTTGCACTGATTGATGAAAGCGATTTGCATTATTTCATAAACTTGAGTATCTTACTCTTAAAGCAATAGAAAGAGAGAAAAGGAATGGCAAAAGGTTCTCTATACATCAATATTTCTTCTTTTCAGCCTCAAAACTGTAAAATTTTTCATATGAGTATTTACGATTAACCTTTTTCTTTTATTCCTTTTCTTGTATATTTAAACAAGGATGCTTTCAACTCAACAGAAGACCATTGATTTGGCTCGTAATTGATAAGCAAAGAAAGGAATCCTATTTACAAACAGCAAGGAGCAATTTAATGGATAATAGCGATACAAGAATGCAATCCATGATTCCTATGGTCATCGAGCAGTCTGGAACTGGTGAACGTTCTTACGATATTTTCAGTCGTCTGTTGAAAGACCGTATTATTTTTCTTGATGGAGAGATTAATGAAGCAACAGCTGATTTGGTCGTAGCACAGCTCATTTTCCTCGAAAGTGAAGATCCAAACAAGGATATTAGTGTGTATATCAACAGTCCAGGCGGAAGCGTAACAGCAGGCATGGCTATTTATGATACCATGCAGTATATTCGTCCAGACGTTCAAACCATTTGTATGGGACAAGCAGCAAGTATGGGTGCATTACTGTTGACAGCAGGAACAAAGGGTAAGAGATTTATTCTTCCTTCTTCCCGTGTCATGATTCACCAACCTTGGGGCGGTGTTCAGGGACAAGCAACCGATATTGCCATTCACACAAAAGAAATTTTACGCATCAAACAGATGATTAATAGAGTATTATGCGAATGTACGGGTAAAGATTTGTCTGTAATCGAAAAAGACGTCGAACGAGATTATTTCCTCAGTGCTGATGAAGCATTAACGTATGGTCTTGTTGACAAAATTATGAGGAGACAAAAATGAGAGGAGCAAAAGTCTGTTCTTTTTGTGGAAAGAGCGCTGACAAATGCAAAAGATTAATTACAGGACCAGGCGTTGCAATTTGTGATGAATGTATCGACACTTGTAATAAAATCATTGCAGAAGATCCAACCGATAGTAAAGATGCAGCAGCTGCATTACCTGATGAAATTCCAACTCCTCAAGAAATTAAGGAATACTTGGATGAATATGTTATTGGACAAAATGATGCAAAACGTGTCTTATCTGTTGCGGTATATAATCACTACAAGAGAATTAAATATCAGAAACAAGTAAGCGAAACAGGTGTTGAACTTGATAAATCAAATATTCTTATCGTCGGTCCTACAGGTACAGGTAAAACCTTACTTGCAAAGACCCTCGCTCAGAAACTAAAAGTTCCATTTGCTATTGCAGATGCAACCACATTAACCGAAGCTGGTTATGTTGGTGAAGATGTTGAAAATATCTTATTAAAGCTTATTCAGAATGCGAATGACAACATTGCAGCAGCTGAACATGGTATCATCTTTGTTGATGAAATTGATAAAATTGCAAAGAAAGGTGAAAACGTTTCTATCACTCGTGATGTTTCAGGCGAAGGTGTACAGCAGGCTCTTCTTAAGATTATTGAAGGTACTGTTGCAGCTGTTCCACCACAAGGTGGAAGAAAACATCCAAACCAAGAAATGTTAAAGATTGATACAAAGAATATTCTCTTTATCTGTGGTGGTGCATTTGTCGGTCTTGATAAGGTCATTGAAAAAAGAGTAGCAACACAACCTATGGGTTTTGGTGCAACAATTAAAACTCTTGAAGAAAAGAACCTCAGTCAGATTTACCGCGATATGCTACCGGATGATCTCATTCGTTTTGGTTTAATCCCAGAGTTTATCGGAAGACTTCCTATTCACGTTGCCTTAGATAACCTCAGAGAAGAAGACTTGGTGAGAATTATCACAGAACCTAACAATTCTATTGTAAAGCAGTACAAAGCTTCTTTCAAACTTGATCATGTTGATCTTGAATTTGAAGATGAAGCAATTCATGCAATTGCAAAAAAAGCTGTTGAACAGAAAACTGGTGCAAGAGGACTGAGATCAATCATTGAAAATATCATGATTGCAATCATGTATGATATCCCTTCCCTTGGTGCTGTTTCAAAAGTTGTGCTTGATAAGGATAGTGTTACAGGTCTTGGTAAGCCAAAAATTTTCATGGAAAATGGGTCGTTATTAGATTATAAGCAGACTGATACTCCGGAAATTACCGCATGAACAAATACTCGTTTCCCCCATTCAAAAGTGATATCATAGATGCAATTGAATCACACAAAAAAGCAATCATCGTTGGTCATATCAGCCCCGATGGTGATTGTTTTAATAGTCAATTGTCAATGCAATATCTTTTGAAATATCTCGGTTATGAACAAGTCATTTTAGCAAACGCAGGTCCCTTTGAACGAAGTGAAGCAATTGCTATTCAAGACAAATTTACAACCGTTATTACCCCGGAGATGCTTCAAGATGATCCTCTTTTCGTCATGGTAGATTGTGGAGAATTAAGTAGAATTGGATCGTTAGCCGATACCCTGAAAGACAAAAGTTTCCTTGTTTTGGATCATCATCCAACTTCATTGAATTTTCATCTTGGGCCAAGCTACATCTTCCCTACTTCAGTTTCTTCGACCTTGATTGTAGAGAAATTATTTGAACATTTTCAAGTTCCTATTAATGAAGAAATGGCTAACCGCTTATTCTTCGGTTTTGCAACTGATACAGGTTTCTTTAACTATATTCCAAAAGGAAATGGTGAGGCTATTCGCATGGCAGCAACCTTGGTTGAAAAGGGAGCTGATCCTCGAATTGCATTTGCAAGGATGAATGGTGGAAAGAGTCGAGATTTTATTAAAAACACCGCACTCTTGATTAATCGTACAGAATATGTTGTCGATGGACATGTAGCCTTAAGTTATTTCAAGAAGGACGATGGAAGTGAGTGTCCAAGTGATAGTTACTATTCGCAAATGTTTAAGTGTGACGATACAAAAGGTATTGTTCTCTTGAAAGAAACGAAAGATGGTAAAATTATACTCGGTCTCAGAGCAAGTTATGATTGTGATTTTGATATGTCTGCCTTTGCGCAACATTTTGGCGGAGGTGGTCATAAAAAGGCTGCAGGAGCTGCGATTACCGTATCTCTTGATAAAGCATTAGAGATGGTAAAAAAATACTTAGAAGAGACATTCGTTTGTCACTAAAAGTTTTCGTATACCGTACACGAGGTGTAGCAACTGCTACACCTCGTTTTTTTACCCTACCCTTCGCTCAAACAGAAACGTCATATTTCTCCGATACCTCTATATACCAATATGGTATAAGACTCAATCAACCAAGAGGTACCTATGCACACACAACACCACACACAAAAACACCACTCATTTTCCTGGACTCTCGTTATCAGTCTACTCGCTCTTTTTCTTGTTATCGAAATCACCTGTGGTTTATTTGTTGTCAAAACACTCATCGCTCTATGCAATAGTAAAGAGTGCGTTTTTTTTCCTTTCACCATCGCACATATAACCCACGCTCTTCATCTCTTTTTTGCCATAGGAATTCTTTCCTTCGAAGCGTTTATTCTCAAGACGTGCCTGCATAATATAAAAAATTATGAAATAACTGAAATAAAAGAGCAAAAAAGAGAACAAAAATTGTCCTAAAAAACCGTCATAAAATTGATTTTATTGTCATATAAACTGTTTTTATTCCATTTTTATTTATTACCCACTCAATAATTAAAAAATCAATGAAAAATTCACCAATTCTGCATTTTTTGCTTTACAGTTCTTTTCTTATCGATATATAATTACTTAAATTTAAATTAGAATGATTCAAGGAGAACATACAATGGCAACAGTTATCGCTAGCCCTTCACGTTATATTCAGGAAAGAGATTCACTCTCACATTTGGCAAACTTTTCAAAAGGTTTAGGTAAAAACCTCTTAGTCTTAATTACCGAATCAGGTTATAAGAGAGTGGGAAAAAGAATTGAAGAGAGTGCTCAAGAAGTTGAAGGATCTCACATTTCTTTTACCTTCTTTAATAGAGAATCTTCAAAGAAAGAAATAGATAGAGTTTGTGAAGAAGCTAAAAAAGCAAAAGCTGATATGATCGTTGGTGTCGGTGGTGGAAAAACTTTGGATACCGCCAAAGCAGCTGCTTACTATTCTGAACTTCCTGTTGTTATTTGTCCAACTATCGCAAGTTCCGATGCACCATGTTCTGCTTTAAGTGTTATTTACACCGAAGAAGGTGTTTTCGATTCATATCTTTTCCTCCCTGCTAACCCAAATATTGTTATCATGGATACTGCAGTTATTGCAAAAGCTCCTGTACGCTTAATCATCAGTGGCATGGGTGATGCTTTAGCAACATATTTTGAAGCACGAGCTTGTAAAGCATCAAATGCACAAAACTGTGTTGGTGGTACCTGTTCTAAAACAGCTTTAGCATTAGCAAGACTTTGTTATGATACCATTAAAGAAAATGGCTACAAAGCTATGCTCGCTGCATCAAAGGGTGCTTGTACCAAAGCAGTTGAAGATGTTATTGAAGCAAACACCTACCTCAGTGGTGTTGGTTTTGAATCAGGTGGTATTGCTGCTGCACATGCAGTTCACAATGGTCTTACCTGCATTGAAGAAACACACAAAATGTACCATGGTGAAAAAGTTGCTTTTGGCACACTCACTCAGCTCGTTCTAGAGAACGTCGATAGAGATGAATTGGAAGAAGTAATTGAATTCTGTCTTGAACTTGGTCTTCCTGTAACACTTGAAGAATTAGGTATCAAAGAGATTAAGGAAGAAGAAATCATGAAGGTTGCAACGCTTGCTTGTGCTGAGAGTGACACCTTACACAACATGCCTTTCCCAGTTTCCCCAGAATCAGTATACAGTGCTATCCTAGCAGCTGATGCTATGGGTCACTATTACAAAGATGAAATGTAAAACAATGTCTTCTCACTGAGGACAATGTTATCATAGCAAAGAGATACGGCCCATGGTTGTATCTCTTTGTTTCTCTCAAGCCAACAAGAGTATCCCCCTGATTCAATCAGGTTGGAAAATATTTTATACTTAACAAAAGATAAGTTGTACTCTTTTACCAACACTGGTTTTGAGACCGTTCAAAAAAGTTTTATCTTTTTTCTCTCTTCTTTACCCTAAAAGCAGCAAAATCTCCTTCTCTTATTTCAGATAACTATCTATCCAACAAAGATATAACAATTATATTATTTTATACCCTACATTTGTTAAGTAAAAAGAGCTTACATAATTGGCACACAATTTGCTTATGAGTTTTCACCACAAAAAGGAGAATACTCATGATAGAGAGCAAATTATTTATAGATGTCGATAATTATGATTGGACCCGGTTATCAAAAGTCATTGAAAAGAAAAAATTGGAGCATACCCATATACCTTTAGTCGTGACAAAAGAATTAGAAAACATCATTTATAGCATGACGATATTTTGGCATATTTTGCCTGAAGAAGAGGCAGCCTCTTTTCTCCTTGTTGCCATGAAAAGCAAAGATAAACTCATCGATAAATGGGATAAAACACAAGGTTCTTTTAAAGGATATTTCATTGGAGCAATCTACAAACTGTCACAATTCTATGTATTGAGACAAAAGTCTCAAATACATAAAGAAACGATTTGCTATGCAATAAAACATCATACCGCAATTGACCCAACGCATTATTGTATCGAGACAAATAAACAAGGAGAAAAGGAATTAATTATGAGTACCTATGATAGTATTGAAGAGAATGAACCTTTATATCGCAGTAATTCCTATTCAATTCTTGAAAAAAATTTGTCATCTCAAACACGGATACTCTTTGATGCCATTGTTGATCAAAAACACTTCCCTCTTTCACACAAAGAAGAATCCCTTTCAGCAACGGAAAGAACCTTACATGCATATCTCAATAATCCTCATGCACGAAAATCGATTCTTTTGTATTTCTTAACATTTCCCTATGACAATGTATCAATTTTCCTGACTGTCATGGCACTCCTCTTCAGTGTAGAGGTCGCGGACCTTCAAGCATTATTTCTTTCAATCAGGCCATTAATTAGCGATAAGATTTGTGAACAAAATACACGACGTGATACAACCCAAATGCATCTCAATAGTCTCATGAATTATATACAGAAAGAAAAAGCCAAGAGCTTTCCTACGGAAAAAGTATTGCTACAAAGACAGGCTAAGATCAAAACATCCGAAGCGTTAATCAAGAAATCATGCACAAAAAATAAAGCCATTCGCATCTCTCAAAGTCAACTTGCTTCTGCCCTGCATATGAAAAGAGGCACCATTGCCGGGAACATCGCTCGTGCAAAAAAGATATTAGAGTCTTGTCTATAATCGCTTCTATCAGTATCTTTAGAGCTATGAAATACCTAATGGCAACAACAAATAAACACAAGTTTCTTGAACTGACAGACCTCATGCCTCTCGTTCAATTGGAACTTGCGACGAAACTTGATGAAGTGGATGAGAATGCTTCAACCTTTCTTGGAAATGCTTTACTGAAAGCTGAAGCAGCGTATAAACAATTCAACAGACCTGTTATTTCAGATGATTCAGGTTTGTGTGTCAAAGCGCTTCATGAGGGCCCTGGTGTCCACACAGCACGATATGGCAGCAAAGAATTCGGACGTATGCTTGAAAGTGAAGAAAGAAATGAATTTCTCCTCAAGAATATTGAGAGTGCACAAGACAGAAGTGCAAGCTTTGTCTGTTGCATGGTAGCCTACATCTCTCCCTATCGCATTTATACGGTATGTGAAGAAGTGAAAGGAAGTATTACGATGAAACAAGCCGGTTGTGGTGGATTTGGTTATGATCCAATCTTCCAAATTGACGGTTTAGATAAAACTATGGCTGAACTTACCCAAGCAGAAAAAGGTGAATTGAGCCATAGAGGAAGAGCAGCAAAGATTATGAATACGTTGCTCGCAAGCATCGAAGGAGTCGAAGAATGAAACGTTCTGAAATAAATGAAATGGATAAGTGGGATCTTTCCCCACTTTTTAAAAACAATGAAGAATTTTATGAAGCTTTAGAAAATTTTAAAACAACATATGCTGAAAAGGTTGAATCACTCAAGGGAACACTTCATACCAAACAGGGCATTTTTGATGGCTATATGTTTATGGAAAAATCAGATTTAGCTCTCGAAAAATTAGCACAATACGCACAACTCAAAAGTAGTGCTGATTCAAGCGATCCTGAAAATCAAAAGATGATGGCATACCTGATGAGCACCTACTCTGTTTTTGCTCAGAAACTTGCTTTCTTTGATACTGAGATTCTTGAAAACAAGAAAAAAGATCTCGAAGCATGTATTGCTGATCCAAAGTTTAAAGACCTGAAGAGAAGTCTCAAAGAACTCTTACGCCAAAAAGCCCATATTCTCAGTGAAAAAGAAGAAAAGCTCATGGCTGGTCAAATGGAAATTGGTGGAAAAGCAAGCAAGATTTTCAGAGATTTAACCACAAATGATTTCACCTTTGAAAATGTTGATGGAAAGCCTCTTTCAGAGTCCTCGTATTCACTCTTTGTGAAAAGTAGCGATGAAAAGATCAGAAAAGAAGCCTATCAAAAATTGTATGGTGAATATGAATCTCACAAATTCACCTTGGCTAATGCCTATGATATGCAAATCAAACAAGATATTTTCATCAGTAAAGCAAGAAAGTATTCTTCTACTCGTGCGATGAAACTTTATGCTGATAATGTGGATGAGAGTGTTTATGATAATCTCATTGAACAAGTTCATGCTGGCTTCCCTCTCTTACACGAATACTACAAGCTGAGAGCAAAGTTAATGGGAAAAGATAAACTACAGCACTGGGATGTTTACACACCTCTTGTAGAAGGTTTTGAAAAGCATACCACCTATAACGAAGCAGTTGATATTGTTGAAAAAGCATTGGCTCCTCTTGGCAAAGAATATACCGACAAACTCAAATCTGGATTAACAACAGAAAGATGGGTTGATAAGTATGAAAATGAAGGAAAGAGAAGTGGTGCATTCTCAAGTGGATCATATGAAACAATGCCATATATTCTTCTTAACTACAAAGAAGATGATATGAGAGATATTTTCACCATGGCTCATGAAGGTGGACACTCCATGCATAGTTGGTATTCACACAACAACAATTGTTTCTTCGATAGTGACTACACCATCTTTGAAGCAGAAGTTGCTTCAACCTTTAATGAACAGTTACTCGCAAAATATCTTTTAGACAATTGCGATGATGATAAAGAGAGAGCATACCTTCTTGGTAAGCAGCTCGATGATACTATTGCTACCCTCTTCAGACAAACCATGTTTGCTGAGTTTGAACATCGCATGCATCGTATCGCCGAAGAAGGAAATCCTCTAACCGTTGATGTCATTCGTGCCGAGTACAGAAAACTTCTTGAAGCCTATTTTGGACCTTCAATGGAATTGAATGAACTCAGCGATATGGAAGGACTCAGAATCCCACATTTCTACACATCATACTATGTATACAAATATGCAACAGGTATCAGTGCAGCAATCGCATTAAGTACCAAAGTACTCAATGGGGGAAAAGAAGATCTTGATCATTATAAATCATTCTTAAAGAGTGGCGGTTCCCGTTATCCTCTTGATTCTCTTCGCCTTGCAGGTGTTGATATGGCTCAGAAAGAACCAGTAGCATCAGCAATTAATCATTTTGCTCAATTACTTGAGGAATTCAAACAACTCATCAAATAAGAGCACCATTACATAAAAGAAAAACCCGCTTCCTTCTCTCACATGAAGGATACGGGTTTTCTTTTTTCGTACATGCGATATAAAACTCATCATGCCGATAGTCTTAATAAAGGCATTAAAAAAGACCCAGATACAATCTGAGTCTTTTTTATAAAATTGTTTTGAGCCGCACTGGAATCGAACCAGTGACCCACGCCTTAAAAGGGCGTTGCTCTACCAGCTGAGCTAGCGGCCCATGCAATGCTCAATTAACATAGCAGAATCTCTTCTTTACGTCAACTACCCCTTGTAGAAGAAGCTTTCTTATAATTACAAGTTAATTACTTTCAATATAAAGAATAAATAGTATATTCATATATATATGATTTTATCAATAATTTCATATCAACACACGAATAAACAGTAAATATAAAAAAAAAGATTTTTTTAACTCACAAGAAGCTCAAATAAAAAGATATATTCATGAAGAAAAAAGCCCAATATGATGATAAAGCATATGATAAAAAAAGATTAAAAAAGACTCAGAATATTTCTGAGTCTTTCGTATAAAAATGTTTTGAGCCGCACTGGAATCGAACCAGTGACCCACGCCTTAAAAGGGCGTTGCTCTACCAGCTGAGCTAGCGGCCCATACAACGCTCAATTAAAATAGCAGAAAGCCTCTTTTACGTCAACCACTTTTATATAAATTTTTATAGCTTTCGATATTTTTTTTATACACCGAGGCTAATGCCCAAATTCTTGGCAATATTGACCATTTGATGGCCTTTAGGAATGTATTTTGTCTTTCCTGCAATATCAGCTAATAAATTGTAAGTTATTTTATCATCTTTTATAGCAACTGTAGTACCAAATTTACCCTCTTGCGCAAGTCGTCCAGCAAAGCACCCCATCTCAGAAGAAAGAAGGCGATCATAAGCACTTGGATTTCCACCTCTCTGCAGATGACCTGGAACCACAATACGTGTCTCAACCCCGCAACGATCACCAATATAGTCTGCTAAAAACTTTGTAGAGGTTGATTCACCTCTTCGACTTGCAATTCTTTCGCTCTTCTTCATACCACTTTCAGCTTTTGTTTTTGCACCTTCAGCAATAGCAATAATATTAAAAGCACTACCATTTGCGATTCTCTTTGAAACGCTATTTGCAACAATTTCAGGATCGTAAGGAAATTCAGGAAGAAGAATAACATCGGCTCCCCCTGCAATACCTGAATACATAGTAAGCCAGCCAACCTTATTACCCATCAATTCAATGAGCATTGTTCGACCATGGCTTGCCGCTGTTGTATGAATCTTATCAATACAATCAGTTGCAATATCTACCGCAGTATGGAAACCAAAAGTAACATCAGTACCCCAAATATCATTATCAATAGTCTTAGGCAGACCAATCACATTCAAACCTGAATTTGCAAGTAACGCTGCAGTTTTATGAGTACCGGCTCCACCAAGTGTAACCAATAAATCTAATCCTAACTTTTTATAGGTTTTTACCATCATATCAAGTTTAGAAACGCCATTCCGGTCTTCGATGGTCATTTGTTTAAAAGGTTGTCGAGATGTACCAAGAATTGTTCCACCAACATTCAGAATACCTGAGAAATCTCGAGGCTCTAACAAGCGAGTTTCATTGTCGATTAAACCCGAATATCCATCAGTAATTCCAATCAACTTGACATCTTTCATTTGATTGAACACATATTTTCCAAAACCTCTTATTACTGCATTTAATCCGGGGCAATCTCCACCGCTGGTTAAAATACCTATTTTCATTCCCATAGTTTCCTCCGTACAAAAACATTTTTACTCTTAATAATAAAGCAAAAGCGCCATTATAGATAGTTAAAATAATTTTTCTTTGAAAAAGGGACCTATATTTCAACATATACGTCCCTTTTAATTCATGCATATCAATTAGAGTGCTAAGCTTCCCATTGGATCCCATGGCTGAAGAACAAGAGGTGATTGCGCAAGCAAATTCTGTTGTTCCTTACTAAGATATTTCTTTTCAACAACAATCTGATAAACAAATTGGTCAAACCAACTATCAGACATAACAAAGAAACCCTTCTCTCCTGGAACATCGCCCCAACTGTTTTCAACTTTCCAACGATTAGGTTTACCATTTTCATCAAGGTTTACCCCATTAATAACCATAGCATGATTCATTCTGCTATCGTTAAAATCTAGTCGCTGTTCTTTGGTCAAACCAAAGTGAGTGGAGAAAATGCCTTCTAAATTATGAATATTCATATCCATAACACCGGATTCTCTATCTGCACATTTACCAATATCACTACCGAACCAAACAGCTTTGCCATCTTTCAGTTGATTAAGGGCTGCTTGTTTTAATTCATCAATTGTAAGATTTAAGTACATGACATCTTTACCGCCAACAACATTACCCAAGAATTGAACCGTGTATGTTTTATTAAATGGCTTATCAGCTGTTGGTGAATTAATCAAACTGATGGTTTCATCCAAATCAGTTTTAACATATTTTTCATAGAATTCTACAGGAGTCATGGTATCAAGTCTTACGAACTTACCATCTTTATCATTAAATTCAAAAGTAAAGTTTACCGGAGGTTTACCAAGACTGATACAGAGCATACGATAAATAGTATTCATCATCTCATCTTTTCGATTTCTCAAATCAGAAACACTTTCACCGTTCTTTGCTGCGTCTCTGAGAACAGTAGCAAACTCTCTGAGTTTTGTTGTGATCACATCATCCATAGCACGAGTTTCACTTGAAGAGAAACTCTCTTTCATATACTGCTTAGGGACAACACCATATTTTCTTACAAGGTTTGCAAACATATCCCATTGTCCACCGTCTCCAAGAGGATCGGTGAGTAAGAAAGTCACAACACGACCTTCAACAGGTTCACCTTTTGTTTCAATGATATTTTCAAGAAAATAATTAGATTTTTCGAGCTTATCGAAAAAGAGTGGATAAGATTGAGATAATTCAACCGTCTTAAGATTCAAATTCTTCATTACTTCTCGACGCATGACATTTAATGCTGAGAACATCCAACAACGACCAGATTTCTTCTGGTTTGTGATATCACCTGCTAGAATTTCAATAGAGAATGTGTGTTGATCCTGCACTTCACTACCTAAGGCTAAGGATGAAGGGAAAATACCATTCTTAAAAACACTTCTCATAACAATTTCATTTTTACTATCTGCATTAAAATTTTTATCAAACTTATCTAAATCACTCAATGTAATTTCAGTCATTACTATACTCCTTACGTATCTTTGTTCAATTCTTATTTAAGAATAATCGTGAAAAGAAACTTATTCAAGCAAAGGGTGATTCCCTTTTTATCCTTCACTCATTCTTAAATATAGTCATAAAGTAACACAAAAATTCCACTTAGACAATAATGTTAGCTAAAACTTACTTTTTTATTTTCAAGGCATATCTTTCGCCCTTTTCAAAAAAACTCTACTAGCATGAATATTTATATTTAATTATACTAATTCGGATGATACAAAGTATCAGGGGGAAAGATTGAATATAACCCCCAATATCTTTTTATTTTTATTTCCAACAAAGGAACTGTTATGCGTAAATATCTTTTCATTGGCTGTGGAGGATTTCTCGGAGCTATGAGTCGTTGTGCAATCAAACTCATTCCCTATGCAAAAAGCACCGGTAATTTTCCCCTCTCGACCCTTCTTATTAATATAACGGGTTGCTTTCTTTTAGCTTTCACGCTCACCATCACCTTACAACTTTGGAGAATCAATACCGAGGTAAGGAATTTACTTACCGTAGGTTTCTTTGGATCATACACAACGTTCTCGACCTTTTCCAAAGAGATTTATAATCTGATTCTTGCAAAAAACTATGTATCAAGTGGACTCTATATGAGTTTATCAATTATTCTCGGACTCTTTCTTTGTGCACTAGGAATCGCATTTGCTGAAAAATTAGCTCATAAAACTGATGAAAACCCTCATTTTTGGAAGGAGTCTTAATATGTTACAACTATTGATTGTTGGATGTGGTGGATTTTTGGGAAGCATAAGTAGATACAAATTAGAGAGTACCATCTCGTCCAAAGCTATGACCGTATTTCCCATCGGAACCTTTATCATTAATATACTTGGATCATTTCTGCTTGGCATAGTAACAGCACTTACCCTCCACCATCCACATTATTATGCACTCTTTGGTGATGGCTTTTTAGGAGCCTTTACAACCTTCTCAACATTCATTTATGGCTCTGTTCAACTTTTTTTAAAAGATGAACACTATTTCTTTATCATTTACATTTTAGGGTCTATACTACTGGGTGTACTGGCATTTATGCTAGGCATTAACCTTATCGAATTAGCGCGATAAAATTATAAACAGGAGGCATCAAATGACTTGTTCTGATTCATGTCAAGAATTAAAAATTTATGTAAGTGAAGATACTCGTTATAAAGGACATAACCTTTATAATGAAATCGTTTTTATGTTAAAGGCAGAAGGTATTTGTGGCGTGACAATCTATCGTGGAATAGCTGGTTATGGTGAAGGAAGAATCCTTCATACCACGCGTTTTATTGAAATGAGTTCAAGTCTTCCTGTCATCATTGAAGCTATTGATAAAAAAGAAAATATAATCAAGGTGTTACCAAAGATCAAAGAGATGGTACAAGAAGGTCTGGTAACCGTTCAGGATGTTAAAGTTGTTTCGTATGGAAAAAACCATGGAGATGAAGAACCAATAAAATAGGAATGTTTTTTTTCGAACACTTTACCTCATAATTATTACTCCAGAAAATCAAATTAATTTATTACGCTAAAACAAATTATAATTTAGTTAACTTTTTACTCATTTTTTATTGTAAAAACATTGTATTTTTAGAGATTCATTGTATAATTAATTACTATATATGTTATTAATTGATGTATATGTTAAATTACTGCCGTGTAGGCAGCTTAGAAAGATTTCCATTTTGTCTAGATTATATAAGGGAAAATTACTGCCGTGTAGGCAGCTTAGAAAAAGCACTTTAAGGTTGAAAAAGAGATGTAATGAATTACTGCCGTGTAGGCAGCTTAGAAAAATATCCATTTTGTCTAGATTACATAAGGGAAAATTACTGCCGTGTAGGCAGCTTAGAAATCATGCATATCATAATGACTAGTGATATGCATGATTTCTATTGCATAGACATCTACAAAAAAAAGTATTGTTATATTACTTGATTGGTTAAAGTTCAAGTATTTCTTTAAAAAAAACCGAAAGATTAACGAGAATTATGATAACTATGAAATTCTTTTGATTTATCAAAAATTATTTATAGCTATTTACAGAGAAATACTTGTATATTTATGTGTTTTGTTTTAAACACATAGGAATATGAAAATTATAAAACAGCTAACAATTATTATTTCAATTTGTTTGATTGGAAGTTATATATCATCAATTCTACCCTTCTCATTTCCTGGTTGTATTATCTCTATGATAATGCTTTGTGCTCTTTTGATGTCAGGGTTACTTAAAGAAGAATCAATAAAAAATGTTGCAGATTTTTTATTGATCAATATGGGATTATTTTTTATTCCAGCAGGTGTTGGTATCCTTGAAAAATACACCGATATCTCATCAATGCTATGGAAATTTTTACTCATCATCATACTATCAACTTGTTTTACTTTTTTCTGCGCAAGCCAATCAGTAACACTTGTTATTTATTTACAAGAAAAATTTAAGAGAAAACAAAAATAATGCAACTCATCCTTATCTCAATTGTCTACATATTAATTACAATAGTGTGCTATTTAATAAGCAATAAAATTAGTAAAAAATGTAATAACGCAATTATCAATCCGGTATTACTTTCCATTATTATGATTCTTGCTATTCTCATCTTATCAAAGAATAATTATACCGATTATAGTCAGGGTGGTAATTTTATAACCTTACTCTTAGGTCCCGCAACAACAGTTCTTGCTCTTCCTATTTATAGACAAAGGGCATTACTCAAAAAGCATTTCTTAGCAATTATTGTCGGAACAGGCATTGGATCAATCGCTTCAATATCTTGTATCACCGTTTTAGGAAAGCTTCTAGGAATTACAACCGCACAACTTTCCAGTTTAGTACCAAAATCAATTACCACGCCCATAGCAATTGCAGTTTCTGCAAATATGGGAGGAATCCCAGCGATTACCGTCACTGCTGTTATCATCACCGGTATTTTAGGAAGTGTTATTGCACCATCCTTGATTAAAGTATTTAAAATCAAACATCCAGTGGCTCAAGGAGTTGGCATTGGATCTTGCTCACATGCAATTGGAACAAGTAAAGCAATAGAACTAGGAGAAGATATCGGTGCAATGAGTGGTATTTCAATCGCTTTCTCAGGTCTCTTTACCGTATTTTGGACCCTCTTATTTTTCTAAACTTCACGGCCTTATATTTTATGTATCAACCTTCAAAAACATCTCTTTTATTCATACAATAAAGGAGGCTTCATCAGTAAGTGTGGGTAAATTTTATAATTGAGAATTTAAAAAGAAAAGGAAAAAGGAATAAATAAAGAATACAAAAATTAGTTTTTTAAGGATTTTATTGAAAAAGTCACCAGTT
>Ga0172378_10002637_pt1 | contig 16874 bp, 14 predicted proteins | sample GrowelOW332metaG_FD_119755 | JGI IMG/M metagenome (GOLD analysis project Ga0172378, IMG submission 119755) | Groundwater microbial communities from an aquifer near a municipal landfill in Southern Ontario, Canada - Pumphouse #3_1 metaG | ecosystem: Environmental > Aquatic > Deep subsurface >... | reverse complement strand
ATATAATATTATTAGTTCTTTGGGGTTTACTACGCAAGAAAATATAGATGCCATACTAGCCTATCAAAGTGGCATTCGTGTAAACAGTGATAGACGAATAGCTGATCAATCTATTTGTGCCGCTGCAATTGATTCGGCCAGATTGGAAAATCTAGTGAAACAACATCATTTGGAGGAGTATACTCATATGGAACAATTGTTTATTTTATCCATAAAAGAGATGCTTTCTCATTCTACTGTTAATCCTGATGAGGTAGATTGTGGGCTCGTTATCTCTACAACAAAAGGTAATATTGACGTGCTCCAAAAATACGTTGATAAAGTAGACAATAAAGTTTTCTTATGGGATATGACGGACAGAATTGCTAATTACTTTCATTTGGAAAATAGAGTTACGGTGGTTTCAAATGCCTGTATATCGGGTGTTTCTGCATTGATTGTCGCCAAGAGATTGATAGAAAAAGGAATATATAAGAAGGTTATTGTGGCTGGAGGAGATATTCTTTCCCACTTTATTACTAGCGGTTTTTTATCCTTTCGGGCAGTAAGCGAGAAAGTTTGTTGTCCATATGATTTGCATCGGGATGGGTTGAATTTAGGAGAAGCTTGCGGAAGCATTCTTCTTACTGTAGAAAAACCTGATAATGCGGTTCTTTTAACGGGTGGCGCAGTTAGTAACGATGCCAATCATATTTCTGGCCCATCACGTACCGGTGATGGACTATATTATGCCATCTGTCAAGCGATGGAAGAGGCAAATATGAAAGCCGGTGATATTAGCTTTGTGAATGCACATGGAACGGCAACTGTTTATAATGATGAAATGGAATCAAAAGCTATTCATCTGGCCCAATTGCAACATGTTCCTGTTAACAGTATGAAATCTTTTTTTGGTCATACAATGGGAGCATCCGGAGTGATTGAATCAATCATTTGCATTCACGAGCTTAAAGAGGGAATTTTATTCGGAACCTTAGGCTATCGGGAATCAGGCGTTCCTATGCCTCTGATTGTGCAGGAGAAACATAAAAAGATGTCGATGAAATCGTGTATAAAGACTGCTTCAGGTTTTGCCGGATGTAACGCTGCGATTGTTTTATCGTTGCCGGCCAACGCTCAGAAACCGATTGATAAGGAAGGTTTTTTAATAAATGTACCGACAAAAGTATCGATTGAAAATAGTCAGATAAAAGTTGATGATCAAATAAAGTTTAGCTCTGAGAACAAAGAGTTCAACTTGTTTATACGTGAAGCTTATAAGAATCTGGGGGAGAATAATCAAAAGTTTTATAAGATGGATGATATGTGTAAAATAGGATATGTTGCAACGGCATACCTGTTAAAAGAGAAACCTTCTTATTCTCCAACAGAGATAGGGATTATTCTTGGTAACTCCAGCTCTTCTCTTCATACAGACATCAAACATCAGCTGATAATAGATAAGGAAGGAGATGCAGCTGCCAGTCCGGCTATCTTTGTTTATACTTTGCCCAACTTAGTATTGGGAGAAATTTGTATCCGTTATAAAATACAAGGAGAAAATACCTTTTTTGTAAGCAAAGAGTATAATCCCGATGAAATGGAAGAGTATGCAAAAATTGTAATGCAAAAAGGAAATTTGAAAGCTTGTATCGTAGGCTGGTGCGAGTTATTTGGTAATCAATATAAAGCAGAATTTAAAATTATAGAAAAGCAATAAAAATGGAACAACTAATAGAAAAGCTAAAAAAAGAATTAATTGAAGAGTTAAACTTAGAAGAGATAACTCCCCAGGATATAGACGAAAATGCACCTTTGTTTGGAAACGAAGGATTTGGATTAGATTCTATTGATGCATTGGAAATAATATTAATCCTGGAGAGAAATTATGGCATAAAGATGGCAAATCCGAGTGAAGGAAAAGAGATATTTTACTCTGTATCAACACTGGCTGCTTATATCAAGGCAAATCAGAAATAATGCGAATTTTTGTAACTGGGATAGGTGTAGTTTCGGGTATTGGGCTAGGTGTTGAAGAAAATATAGAAGCTTTTCGGCATATGAGGCACGGAATGGGGAAGGTTACACTTTTTCCAACAGAGCTATCTGTACCTGTATCTGAAGTTAAATTTACGAATGAGGAAATTAAAAAGAATTTAGCTCTTCAATCCAATAAAACATACTCTCGCACAGCATTGCTGGGTATGCTGGCAGCCAAAGAGGCATTGAACGATTCTCAGTTAGACACATCTTCTTGCAGAGTTGGATTTATATCTTCTACTTCGGTTGGAGGGATGGATTTAAGCGAGAACTTCTTTATTCAGTTTAAGGAAAACAATGCAAAGGGACGACTTAGGGAAATTGCTTCACATGATTGTGGAGACAGCACAGAACGGATTGCCTCTTATTTGGGGATACAAGGTTTTGTGACGACTGTTAGCACAGCTTGTTCTTCTGCTGCCAATGCAATTATGCTGGGTGCACGTCTGATAAAAAATGACCATCTGGATGCTGTTATTGTGGGTGGGACAGATGCGTTGTGTAAATTCACATTGAATGGCTTTAATTCTCTGATGATTTTGGATAAAGAACACTGTCGTCCGTTGGACAATTCTCGTGCTGGTTTAAATTTAGGAGAAGGTGCAGGTTATCTGGTTTTACAGTCTCAAAAAACGATAACCCAACAACCCTATTGTGAATTGTCTGGTTATGCCAATATAAACGAAGCGTATCACCAAACAGGTTCTTCTCCCGAAGGATTGGGTGCATATATGTCTATGAACAAAGCTATCCTGCAAAGCGGAGTGCCAGAGGAATCGATTGACTATATCAATTTACACGGCACTGGAACTCCAACTAATGATTTGTCGGAGAGTAAAGCAATCAAACGGATATTTGGTGAACGGGTTCCACTATTAAGCTCAGTGAAAGCATTTATTGGTCATACCCTTGGAGCTTCAGAAGGTATTGAAGCTGCTTACTCAGTTCTTTCTGTATACAAAGGAATTGTTTATCCCAATTTGAACTTTGTTCATCCCATTGAAGAAACAGGTTTAATACCTGTTACACGCTTTCAGGAAGGGTTAAAGATAAGGCACGTTTTATCTAATTCATTTGGTTTTGGAGGGAATAATTCATCGTTGTTATTTTCATCAGTGGAGGATATATGATGCAAAAATGTTATATCAATAGTGTTGCTTCTATACATCCTGAAGAAAATGAAGGCTGTTCGCTAGTGCATGCTTGTGAGCCCGACTATAAGATGATTATCACCAATGCGGGGTTAAGAAGGCGGATGAGTCGTATTATAAAGATGGGAGTGGCTTGTGCTTTGGAAAGTATGAAACATTATTCTTCGTCACAAATTGATGCTGTAATCACTGCTACAGGTTTAGGTTGTCTTTCTGATACCGAAAAATTCATGAATGCTCTGATTGATAATGAAGAGAGAATGTTGAATCCCACGCCATTTATTCAATCAACGCCAAACACCATTGGCGGACAGATAGCATTACTTTGTCAGATTCATGCCTACAATGTGACTTATACCCACAGAGGATTCAGTTTTGAGACAGCTTTGATTGATGCAATGATGCGAATCAATGAAGGTGACGAACATGTGTTGGTTGGAGCGATGGAAGAGATAAACGAGACAAGCCATCTTATCATGAAACGAATGGGATTACTTAAGGGAGTTAAGACTGGAGAAGGTGCACAGTTCTTTGTCATAGGAAATGAATCGGATGAGAATAATCCTCAGCTAAAAGGAGTTGAGATATTTATGACTCTAGGTTCCGAAGAACTTCTCGAAAAAAAAATTAACGAGTTTCTAGCGTTTTATGGTTTGAATAAAGAAGATGTGGATTGCCTGATGACAGGAAAGAACGGGCATCAAAGACAGGATGTAATCTATGTGAATATAGAAAACCGACTCTTTCCTAACGCTTTTTACAGTACATTTAAAAATACTTGCGGTGAGTATCAAACAGCGTCTGCTTTTGCTGTCTGGAAGGCAACGAAGATGTTGAACGAAGATGGAATGATAAAGAATGTTTTGATATATAATCATTATAACAATATTAACCATTCATTGATCTTAATAAGTAAAGATATATGATATATTTGATTGTTATACTGTTGTTCCTGGTATTTATGTTTTATGCTTCTTACAGTATAAAATCAAATATTTATGTAAGAGCTTTTTGTGAAAAAGAAACTTTAGAAAGAGTGGTGGCAATTACGTTTGATGATGGACCGGATACTGTGCAGACTCCCAAGATATTGGATGTATTGCAGGAATATGAAGTACAAGCCTGTTTTTTTTGTATAGGAAACAAAATAGAAAATAACGAAGAACTTATTCAAAGGATAGCCTTTGAAGGTCACTTGATAGGTAATCATTCTTATTCCCACACGAATTGGTTTCCTTTTTATGGGAAACGGAGAATGAATAATGACCTTAGATTGTGCCAGCAGAAATTAGAGAAGGTAACGCAAGAAAAGATAACCCTTTTTCGTCCGCCGTTTGGAGTGACAAATCCAACGATAGGAAGTGTGGTAAAAAAAATGGGATTTACAGTTATAGGATGGAGTATTCGTTCGTTGGATACTCAGCAATCTTCTTCAGAGAAAGTGTTGCAGCGCATCCAAAGACAATTGCATCCGGGGGCAATCATTTTGTTGCACGATACATTGCCACAAAGCGAACTACTATTAAAGATGATATTAGACCTTTTGGCAGATGAAGGGTACAAGATAAAGAGGCTAGATTTAATGTGATAAAAATAAGAAAGAAATGAAGGAATTAACCGTTTATTTATTAATGTTCTTTTTGTTTGTATTACCTGCACAGGCACAAATGAAGAAGATGAATTCTGCTCAAGAGTTTGAAAAGAGATTATTTCAGGAAGCTAAAACCATTCAATCAATTGAGAGCGATTTTACGCAAGTGAAATATTTAGATGTTTTTGATTCCAAGGTAACATCAAAAGGAAAGTTCTATTATAAAAAAAGCAACATGATTTGTATGAATTATGCTCATCCTATGAATTATCTGATTGTGATAAATGGCGGTAAACTGAAGATTGTGTCTGATGGGAAGAAAAATGTTATGAATTTGACTGCCAACAAGATGATGAAGGAAATGCAAGGAATTCTCACTGCTTGTATGGTAGGAGATTTATCACAAATGGCGTCTAATTCTCATCAGGAATATTTTGAAGATGCCAACTTCTATTTGGTGAAAATTAAGCCAACCAGTAAGGCTGTTCAGGCATATATAAGCAGTATGCAAATCTATCTTGATAAAAAAGAAATGTCGGTACATAAACTGCGGTTGTTTGAAACTGCTGAAAACTATACAGAATACACATTCTACAACAAGAAATTTAATTCATTGAAAGATGATACGAAGTTTTCGGTACGCTAGTTTTGCACTGATTGTACTTGTGCTAATTTCTTGTTCTCCCAATATTGGACAGAAAATGGTCTTTTTGCCACCCATTGTGAATGTGGATACTACTATTCAGAAGTATAATATTCAGATGGACTTTATGAAGCACCATTTTAGTGGAATACTAATGGTGAGAAAAATTGCTGATAAAGAGATTCGGATCATCTCTTCTACCTATTTTGGACTCAGTCTTTTTGATTTATCTCTTCAAGGTGATTCCTTAAAGGTAAATAGTTGCATAGAACCTATGCGAAAAAAGAAGATTGTGAGTCTGTTAGAGGCTGACTTTACGTCCATTTTTCTTCCTCAAAATACCTTTAAAGTAAAGAAAAAGAGAGAAGATTTTGAAAAGAGAACAAAAGGCTGTGGATTCTCAAAATCAATCATTGAATTATCTGGGTTTACAGGACAACAAGCTGAATGCATAAGCATAAGGCATCCTTGGATACGGATTGAAATTAAATTAGATAAGTTGAACGAAAGCACTGAAATGAATGTTACTGACTAATTTTTATAAAGTTAATAAGGTCTCTTCCAGAGTTACTGAATGGCATGTATCATTAGAACTAATGGCAGAACATCCTTTATATAAAGGACATTTTCCTGAACATCCAATTGTTCCGGGAGTATGTATTATACAAATTATCAAAGAATGCACGGCAGAGATTCTAGGGAAAGAAATGCAATATGAATACATTTCTTCTTGCAAGTTTCTCTCTGCAATCAATCCAACTGCGAATAGTTGTTTGGAATTAACCTTGTGCACGAAAGAATTGGAAAATGGAAATATACAGTTGCACGCAGAGGGTGAGTATGAAGGAATCAAATTTGTGAAGCTAAAAGCAACATTGCTAAATAAGTAATATGGAAAGCAAAGAAAACTGTTTTTGGAAAGAGAAACTTCAACATCTTGGTGTGGTTGTTTTAGTGCCTACGTATAACAATGCAAAGACGCTAAGTGCAGTTATAGAAGAGGTAAAACTATATTCAAAAGAAATAATTGTAATCAATGATGGCTCTACAGACAATACCGCGCAGATACTCTCTGGTTTTACAGAGATAAATGTGATCACTCATACTAAAAATGCAGGTAAAGGAAGAGCCTTGAATGATGGATTGTGTATGGCTAAGAAGATGGGCTTTCGTTATGCAATCACGATTGATTCCGATGGACAGCATTTTGCATCCGACATACCGGCTTTTATCATAGAGATAGAGCAAACACCCGATTCTTTAATTGTTGGAGCTCGCAACTTGACTTCGGACAACATGCCAGGAAAGAATACTTTTGCCAATAAATTCTCGAACTTCTGGTTCACCTTGGAGACTGGTTTGAAATTGACAGATACTCAGTCGGGCTATCGGTTGTATCCACTGCATAAGTTGGGCTCAATGAAATTCTATACTGCAAAATACGAGTTCGAGCTGGAAGCTATTGTTTTTGCTGCCTGGAATGATGTGTGTGTGAAGAATATCCCCGTTCATGTATATTATCCCCCCGCAGAAGAGAGAGTTTCTCATTTTCGTCCTTTTTGGGACTTCTTTCGTATCAGCATATTAAATACAATACTTGTGCTTATCACTTTTTTGTGGATAGTGCCTAAACGTTTCTGCAAGAAGTTATCGATAAATAACATCAATCGGTTCTTGAAGGAGTGCATTTTTAATTCTAAAGCATCCAATAGTAAAATAACTCAAGCCGTTATGCTAGGTATATTTATGGGCATTATTCCCGTATGGGGCTATCAGATGTTGCTTACGCTTTTCTTATCATCTCTTCTTAAATTGAATAAAACGATTTCTATTATTGCAGCGAATATAAGTTTGCCCCCGGTAATTCCTTTCTTACTATACGGGAGTTATTATATTGGCTGTAAGGCGATGAATCGTGTGCCGGACCTTAATTTTTCAAATGTATCTTTAGAGAATATGAAGAATGTATTAGAACAATATGTTGTGGGAAGTATTATACTAGCTTTTTTGTGTAGCTTAGTAGTTGGAACTGTAACATTTAGTCTGCTATCAATATTTAGAAAGAAGACAATATAGATCGATTTTTATTAAGAATATATTATGACGAAGTTTTTTATCAATTTATATAATTATTTTCAGCAACATAAAATACAGCTCTATTTGTCTCTTGTGGCATGTGTGTGCGTTATGACTTTCTTTGCAACCAAAGTGAAGTTTGAAGAGAATGTGACTAGCTTTTTCCCTGATACAAAAGGAATGCAGAACTCCACAAAGGTTTTTAAGAACCTAAAGGTAAAAGACAAGATTATCGTCATGTTCTCCGCTTCTAGTAAAAAATCAATGCTTGACAAAGAGGCATTAGTTGAACAGAGTAATCAATTTGAGAAAGACATCACAGCAAGAGTTGGGAAAACACATATCAAGGACATCTTCTCTCATATCGATGAAAAGATGGTTGGAGGGATAAGTGATTTTGTCTACGATAATCTTCCTTTGTTTCTCACTGAACGAGATTATCAGCACTTTGATTCTTTACTGAACAAAGAAAGCATAGAAAAGACGATGGAAAAAAACTATTCCACAATTCTATCGCCAACAGGAATTGCGTTGAAGAATTACATTATGAGAGACCCTTTGGGACTTGCAAATGGTACCTTGAAGCGCCTTCAAAACTTCCAACTTGAAGCAAACTACAACATTGAGAACGGATATATATTCTCCAAAGACGGCTCTACACTCTTGTTATTTATCACTCCGATATTTAGTACAGGCAGTACGGGTGAGAATGATAAGCTAATAAAAGTTATTGAAGAAGAACTATCGAACTTAAATCAGAAGAATCCATCTATCAAAGCGGAATATTTTGGAGGTCCTTCCGTGGGAGTGTACAATGCCAGGCAAATAAAGAAAGATACGATGATAACGCTGACTATAGCTCTAGTTATTATCATTGGATTTATGTCGTTGGTTTTTAAGAGGAAGAGAACAATCCCCCTTATTATAGCCCCTGTACTTTTTGGAGGGCTATTTTCTTTATTCCTAATTTATTTCTTGAAAGAAAATATATCTGCTATTGCAGTAGGAACAGGCTCGGTAGTCTTTGGTATTGCATTGAGTTATTCAATTCACATGTTAGCTCATCAAAACCATGTATCTTCCGTACAACAACTCATTAAAGAATTAGCTTACCCATTAACTGTGGGAAGTTTTACCACAATTGGCGCTTTCTTTGGGTTGATGTTTACTAGTTCGGAACTGTTGCGGGACTTTGGGCTGTTTGCTTCTTTAACGTTAGTAGGAACAACGCTTTTCTGCTTAATCTATCTGCCTCATTTCTTGAAAGGACAAGTTGATGTGGAGCAGGGAAGAGTGCTTCGTTTTATAGAGAAGATTAATGCGTACTCTTTCGAAAAGAACAAATGGCTGATTGCAGGGATTCTAATTCTTACGCTTATCTGTCTGTTTACCTCACAAAAGGTAACCTTTAACGATAATATGATGAGCCTAAACTATGAACCCAAACATCTTAAACAGTCAGAAGATAAACTAATGAACCTTTTTGATAAAAAAGAGAAAACAGTGTTGTTTGTGAGTGTGGGCAAAGATATGAATGAGGCTTTAAAATCGTACACCAAGACCAACAGACAACTGTCTCTTCTTAAAGGTAAGGGAGTGATAACTGACTATGCATCGGCTGAACTTTTTATAATTCCACAAAATGAACAGCAACAACGTTTAGATAAATGGAATACTTACTGGACACCCCAGAAGAAAGTATTCATCAAAGCGGCTATTCAGACTGAAACAGCACGTTATCATTTTAAAGATACGGCTTTTGATAATTTCTATTGCTGGATGGATAAGTCCTTTACACACTACGACTTTTTATCAGAAAAAGGTTCATTAGGTAAACAGCTAAATGATTGGCAGGTTGTTTCGGATTCTATAACTATGTTGGTCACTCAGGTGAGATTAAGCGAGACAGCAAAGGCTGCTGTTTATAAGAGTTTTAAAAGTGATAACAATCTTGTGATATTTGACCGGGCCTATTTTGCTAATAAATGGGTCTCTGCGGTAAATAATGATTTCTATTTGATTTTGTACATTTCTTCATTTCTTATATTCTTTGCTCTCTTAATTTCGTATGGACGAATAGAACTGACGTTGATTAGTTTTCTGCCTATGCTAATCAGTTGGGTGATAATTTTAGGACTTATGGGCATATTGGGTATCCAATTTAATATTATCAATATTATTCTTTCAACTTTCATTTTTGGCATTGGAGATGACTTCAGCATTTTTATTATGGATGGCCTGCAGAGTAAATACCGAACCGGACAAAAGATGCTGAATTCACATAAAACCGCAATTTTCTTTTCAGCCTTTACCACTGTGGTGGGAATGGGAGCATTGATTTTTGCCCGACATCCGGCTCTTCAGTCCATTTCGTTTATTTCAATTATTGGTATGATGGTTGTGGTGCTGGTTGCTTACACCATTCAACCTTTAATTTTCCATCTTTTAATCGTTGCACCTACATCTAAAGGATTGCCTCCATATACACTTTTTGGCTTAATAAGAACCTCTCTCTTTTTTCTTCTGTTTTTACTAGGATGTGTCATCCTTCGTATTCTTATATCTATTCTATACTTCATTCCGATAAAAAAGTCATCAAAGAAGTCTTTTATAGGTTATTTGATTATGCACACTTGTCGTTGCATCCTTTTACTCTCATTTTTTGTAAAGAAGAAGAAAATTAATGTATCTACTGAGGACTTCAAAAAGCCTTCAGTTTTAGTGGCTAATCATCAATCTTATATTGATATATTAGTGCTTTTGTCACTTTCTCCAAAGATTGTTATGTTCACCAATAGCTGGGTGTGGAACTCACCATTTTTTGGTGCGATTATCCGCTTTGTCGATTTCTATTATGTTGGAGAAGGATACGAACGCAATGTGGACGTAATGAAAAAGAAGGTACAGGAAGGTTACTCGATTGCCGTTTTTCCAGAAGGAACAAGAGCGTATGATGAGAAGATAAAACGTTTTCATAAAGGAGGATTTTATCTGGCTGAGATGTTACAATTGGATATTATTCCTATTGTTTTGTATGGCAATGGAAAGGTGATAGCAAAAGCACAACCGTTTAATATACGTAGTGGAATTGCTGTTACGAAAATTCTTTCCCGTATTTCTTATGATAATGAATTGTTTGGTAAAACCTATCAAGAACGAGCCAAACGTATTTCTGCTTATATGAAAAATGAATATGCAGTGGTACTAAAGGAATATAATGTGCCCGGGAATCCTTATTTATATAATTCGTTGATACAAAACTATATTTATAAAGGTCCTGTAGAAGAATGGTACATACGTATCAAAGTCAGGATGGAAAAGAACTACCGTTTGTTTAATGACCTTGTTCCCACAAAGGGACAGATTGTTGATATTGGTTGTGGGCTCGGACCATTATGCTATATGTTATCAATGCTTTCAGGAGAAAGACATATTTTAGGGATAGACTATGATGAAGATAAGATTGCGGTAGCCCAACATGGTTGGGCACGGAATGAACGCATCCGGTTTATCTGTGCAGATGCTATAAACTATCAATTACCCGAAAGTGATGTCTTTATATTAAATGATATGCTTCATTATATGAATGAAGAGAATCAGGAAGCCTTATTAAAAAAGTGTGCTGGATTGCTTCATAATAACGGGATGATAATTGTTCGTGACGGAAATACATCTGATGTTCAAAAGCATAGATTAACCCAACTAACGGAGTTGTTCTCTACAAAAATTATAGAGTTTAATAAGACGGCAGAAAAACTATGTTTTATCTCCGAAGAACGGATGATACAAATTGGAAAGGAGTGCAAGATGGATTTTCAAATCATTAAGAATGATAAATATACGTCCAATATGATCTATATATTCAGAAAACGAAGTTGATTATGAGCAAATACGATATAATTATTGCTGGAAGTGGTTTAGGAGGACTTGAGTGTGCTGAAATTCTTAGTAAAGAAGGGTACAATGTGTGTGTGTTAGAGAAAAACGAACTGTTTGGCGGATGTTTTCAGACTTATAGCCGAAAAGGGCATTTGCTCGATACAGGTATTCATTATATTGGAAGTTTGGATGAGGGGCAGATTATGCACCAATACTTTAAGTATTTTGGTATTATGGATAAATTAAATATTTCGAGGTTGGATGAAGATGCTTTTGACCAAATCTACTATAAGGGAGGCAAATATGAATTTGCTATGAATCATTCGCGTTTTGTTGAAAGGTTAAGCGAACATTTTCCTCATGAGAAAGAAAATTTGCAACGTTATGTCTCTTCTTTAAAGAATGTAGGTAGTCTGATAAGCGTAGATAATCTCAAGAAAGGTATTATAGCAGTAGAAGGAATGAATTATTTCTCTACTTCTGCTGCCGGTTTTATTGCGGATACGACTAAAGATATCAAATTACAAAATGTGCTTGCAGGAACCTCTATGTTGTATGGTGGAATAAAAGGAACTTCTTCATTTTATCATCATGCAATGATTCTGAACTCCTATATAGAGAGCTCTTATCGTTTTGTCGACGGGAGTGCGCAAGTAGGCGATCAATTGATACACGTGATAAGAGAGAATGGGGGAACTGTATTAAATAGAAAAGAGGTGACACGAATTATTGTTGAGGATGAGAGAGTGAAAGGCGTAGAGGTTAATGGCGAAGAGATTATAGAAAGTGATTATGTTATTTCCAATATACATCCTAAACGTACGCTTGAATTATTAGACAAAAGTCGTTCTATTAAGAATGCTTATATTTCAAGAATCAATTCTTTAGCAAACTCTTATGGCATTTTTACTATTTATCTGGTAATGAAGAAAAATAGTTATCCCTATATGAACCGGAATTATTATATACATGGTGATAATGATGTATGGTATAATCTTGATAAGGCAAAAGGAAAGACAACAAAATGTATGATTTCGATGCAAGTTTCGTCGGATAGCAATTCCTATGCTGATGTTATTACAATACTGACTCCTATGTATATTGATGAGCTGAAAGCCTGGGAACAAACAAAACCGGGTCGGAGAGGAGAGGAATATCTTCGATTTAAAGAAGAAAAAGCACGGCAAATTCTACAATTCGTTCACGAACATGGCATTAACTTTGGCGATAACATAGAAAGTATGTACACTACCACACCATTGAGCTATCGGGATTATACAGGTACGGCAGATGGTTCAGCTTATGGGATAATAAAAGATTATAAGTATCCACAAATGGGACTTGTATCTACAAAGACAAAACTTAAAAACCTGTTTCTTACAGGTCAGAATCTAAATGTACATGGTGCTCTGGGAGTTACCCTCACGGCTATAATTACTTGTGCAGAGTTCCTAGGAAACGAATATTTAGCTAAAAAGGTAGGAAATGCATAAAATTGCAAAGAAAATAATAAAGTATTTTGGCGCGGCATTGCTGGCTTTCATATTAGTGACAGTTGGCATTATTTGCTATTTGTATTATTCAGCAGATATGCTTATGCCCAAAATTGCACCAGAAAAACAAATGTATCAGGTAGAGAAAAAGGATAGTCTTCGTAGCTATGGCGACAATTATCTAAGGCATAGTGAATCTGGATTATGGGAGTTGATGGTTCGTGGAGATGCTTTCCATCGCGGAGAGGCTATTGGGAACTTATCCAAAGATTTACTTTATTATCAGGAAAAAGTTTTTGTGAATCAAATAAAGAGTATTGTACCTTCAGAAAGATATTTGAAGTTTCTTCGTTTCTTTACGGTGATATTCAACCGTAATTTAGGAAGGAACATTCCTGAAGAATTTCGAAAAGAGATTTATGGAATTTCTTTGTCTTGCACTCATGAATATGATTTTATCGGAACTCCCTATGAGCGACAATTAAATTATCATTCAGCACATGATCTTGGTCATGCAATGCAAGATTATATGTTAGTGGGCTGTAGCTCTTTTGCTTCTTGGGGAAAGAATAGTGCGGATTCTTCTTTAATAATAGGAAGAAACTTTGACTTTTATGTAGGTGATGATTTTGCACGAAACAAACAGATTGCATTTTATATTCCCGATAAAGGTTATAAATTTGCTTCTGTTGGTTGGCCTGGTATGACTGGAGTTTTGTCGGGTATGAATGAAACAGGGCTGACTGTAACTATAAATGCGGCCAAGTCTAGTATGCCAATATCTTCTGCCACTCCTATTTCTATACTCACCAGAGAGATTCTTCAATATGCCTCTACTATAGAAGAAGCATATGTTATTGCTCAAAAAAGGAAAACATTTGTATCTGAATCTATATTAATTGGATCGGCAAAAGATTCCAGGGCCGCAATTATTGAGAAATCTCCAGAGCGTATAGCCTTATTTACTGGAGATGGAGAGCAGCTTATTTGTACTAATCATTACCAATCCAAAACATTTAGCCGGGATAAAGGGAATTTGGAGAACATAAGAACCTCAGATAGTCCTTATCGTTATGCACGTTTGAAAGAACTTCTTAGGGAAAATGGTCCTATCAATGAAAAAAAAGCAGCTGGTATTCTTCGTGATTTTATGGGAATGAACGATGCTAATATTGGTTTGGGAAATGAGATGTCAATCAATCAGTTTATTGTACATCATTCGGTGATATTTAAGCCAGAAAAGAGACTTATCTGGGTGTCTACCTCTCCGTGGCAATGTGGAAAATATGTTGCTTATGATTTGAATAAGATATTTAATGGAGAGGTGAACTTTAGTCAGGAGATATGTGACAAGACACTGACAATTCCTGAAGATGAATTTCTAAAAACGTCCATGTTTAATCAATTATTGATATATAAGAAGTACACCAAACTAATTAGGGCACGAATAAACAAAAGAGAGAGAGTTGCAATAAATATTCTGAAAGATTATGAAGCTTCTAATCCTGAAATGTACTACACTTACGAAGTGCTGGGTGACTATTATCATGCATTGAAAAATAAATCTAAGGCCACTAACTATTGGAGGACGGCATTAACCAAAAAAATTCCAAAACTTGACGAGAGAATACGTATTCAAAATAAACTAACTAAAAATTTATGAGATGAAAAAAGATCAGAGTGTTCAATTCTCTTCCCCAGAGGAGATAAAGAAGTTTCAGGAACAAAGACTCATAGAGGCTTTGGCTTATCTGCAAGCTCATTCTGCTTTTTACCAAAAGATGTTCAAAGAGCACCACATTGATATTACTAAGATCAGAACTATTGAGGATTTGCAGCAAATACCAGTAACAACAAAGAAAGATCTTCAACTTTATAATGAGTCTTTTATTTGTGTTTCTAAAGAAGATGTAATAGATTATGTTACAACATCGGGTACATTAGGAGATCCGGTGACATTCGTGCTAACATCAGAGGATCTTGATCGATTGGCTTACAATGATTATCTTTCATTTACAACAGCAGGGTTGTCAAAAAGTGATGTGATGCAGCTTATGACAACGATAGATCGTCGTTTTATGGCTGGGTTGGCATACTTTATGGGTGCTCGTGAACTAGGAATGGGAGTGGCACGTGTGGGCAATGGGATACCAGAACTCCAATGGGATACTATTCATCGCATTCATCCAACCTGTGGAATGGTAGTTCCTTCATTTCTTATAAAATTGATTGAATTTGCAGAAAAAAACGGAATAGATTATGATACTTGCTCAATGAAGAAATGTGTTTGCATTGGAGAGGCTTTACGTAGTCCCGATTTCTCATTGAATACTTTGGGTAGAAAAATACATGAAAAATGGGAGTCTCTTGAATTGTATTCTACTTATGCTTCCACAGAGATGCAGTCTTCATTTACAGAATGTGAACAGTTTCATGGTGGACATCTTCAGCCGGAATTGATTATTGTAGAATTTCTTGATGATAATAATTTACCTGTAAAAGCAGGTGAACCAGGTGAAGTAACTATTACAACGTTAGGAGTGAAAGGAATGCCATTATTGCGTTTCAAAACAGGAGATCTTTGCTATTATCACGATGAACCATGCGCTTGTGGAAGAAAAACAATACGTTTAAGTCCGGTTTTAGGACGTAAAGGACAAATGATAAAGTATAAAGGCACCACTCTGTATCCACCTGCTCTTTTTGATATATTGGACAATATACCTAAGATAAAGAACTATATAATAGAAGTCTATACTAATGATCTGGGTACGGATGAAATACTTGTCAGGGTAGGAAGCGAAGATAAGAGTGTAGCTTTTTCAAAAGAAATTAAAGATTTGTTTCGCTCAAAAGTCAGAGTGGCGCCTAGTATTAATTTTGAGTCGCCAGAGTATGTTGCAAAGAAACAAATGCCGCAAATGAGTAGAAAAATAATTAAATTTATAGATTTACGTTTGTGATGTATTACTCTATTATTTTTTTTGTATTTTTGTGTGTTGTAAAATATTAAGTGTTTATCTTAAAAAATATGATCATGAAGAAAATTTTATTATTATTTGGTCTATTAGTTAGTTCATTTGCTTTTGGGCAAAACAATAAAGAACTAAAAGAAATTAAGAATGTAAATTTCTATGGTGTTGATTTTTCTTTAGCAAAAGTGTATGGAGCTGCAGAGACTTCTGAACAGTTTAAAAAAGCATTTGATGGTATTAATTTTCTTTTTATATCTGAAGCAAAAAAATATGATATTGCAAAACTGCTTAATAAGACTGTAAATAAGGTAGAACTTGATATTGCGAATCAGTTAAATAGACAAGTAAAACTGGATAAACTGATGGCTGATAATAATTATTATTCAGTGGATTCTAAAATTTTGTCTGAGCATATAAAATCATTGCCTATAAAAGACGAAAAAGGTGTGGGGCTAATTCTTGTTGCACAGTTATTAAACAAAGCAAGTAATAAAGGTACTTTCCAAGTAGTGTACTTCGATCTTGCATCAAGAGATATATTATTAAACTGTCCTTCGGAAGGAAAAGCTAAAGGCTTTGGTCTTCGTAACTTCTGGGCTGCGTCAATGTATAAGGCTTTAAAAGAAGCAAAAAAATGCTCCAAATAAGTGTCTTTTATTAATATGAATTTGAATGAGAAGAGGGTATTTCTGTAAAGAAATGCCCTCTTTCTATATCATTACCTGAATCAGATCAGTTCAGCCTTATAGCCTGCTTTCTGAACCTGGCGGATAATTTCATCGGCTTCCTTATCTGTTTCCACTGTCAGAACTTTATCTTTAGAGTTGACGTCAATAGACCATTGTTCCGGTTTTACTATATCGTTCAGACTCTTACCGATGGTGGCAACGCATCCACTGCACATGGCACTGGTTTTAAATTTTAATGTTTTCATCTTACTACTATTTTTAATTATTAAGATAGTTACTTTTTATTGCTGTCCGGTAAAACTTTAAAATGCATAAAGAATCATCCGAATCTCCTATAAAATGGAGGTTCGGAATGTTT
>Ga0172378_10002635_pt1 | contig 16881 bp, 19 predicted proteins | sample GrowelOW332metaG_FD_119755 | JGI IMG/M metagenome (GOLD analysis project Ga0172378, IMG submission 119755) | Groundwater microbial communities from an aquifer near a municipal landfill in Southern Ontario, Canada - Pumphouse #3_1 metaG | ecosystem: Environmental > Aquatic > Deep subsurface >... | reverse complement strand
ATTTAACTTTTAAAATAAATCTGACTTACTAAATGATTCTTTTTACTAACAATTTTAATTATTCTTCAACTTAAAAAAAATTTAACATTTAACTCTTAATATAAAAATCCTTTCTCACAAATGTTCGTTTACGAGAAGAAATTCTTATAAGAAAAATTGAATATAAATCTTTTTATTTACAAGTGAAATATTTTGAAAGTTGGAGAGATAAAATCATCTCATGAATAGCTTAAGTTAATTTTAAATATTGTTAGCAAAAAAATCCTTTTGTAGGTCTATACCCTAGATAGTATCACTCATGAGATATTAATTTGGAAACATATACAAACAGAAAAAGTAGATGATTATAAATATTTATTAACAGAATTACTTGAACTAGGATATACAATACAATCTGTAGTTATAGATGGTAAGAGAGGTGTATCTAACGTATTTAAAGATTATCCAGTACAAATGTGCCACTTTCATCAGAAACGTATTATTCAAAGATATATAACACTTAATCCTAAACTAGAAGCTAGCCAAGACTTAAAGAAAATCATGACAAGATTGAAATATAGTGATGAAACAAGATTTACAAAAGCATTGGATATTTGGTACATAAAATACAAATCTTTTTTAAATGAAATCACTATTCATCCTGATAGTGGGAAATATTCTTTTACTCATAAAAAATTAGTTTCTGCATACACAAGTATAAGAAACAATTTACCATATCTTTTTACTTATAAAAATCATACAAAGTTAAATCTTTCAAATACAACAAATTTGATTGAAGGTGGAGTATTTTCTCCATTGAAAATATTAATCAAAATACATAGAGGTTTATCTAAAAGTTTGAAGTTAAAGATTGTTGATGATTACTTGGTTAGCTATAAGAAAAGAGAATAATTTAGGAGCCATTTTTTTTAATTAAGCCAAATTTTTTGAGTAGTTTTTGTTGAAGTTACTTGAATTACTAATTTATTTTTGTGATCAATTGAATCAATTGCAGGAAAATTTGAATAAAAAACTCTATTTGCATCTTCTAATTGATAATCATAGGTACAATTTAGTAAATGTAAAAAGATATTCTCACATATTTTATTAATATCATATAAATTTTGCGAGTTATCTATTTCTACTTTAGAACTTAAAAAAGCAAGTTTATCGCTAATATATTTTAATTGTTCAGTTGGGTCTATCAAGTAATTTTTCCTAATTTAGAATTAAATTTATTGTTGATTCTACACATTTTAATACAAATAATAGATTAAAAAACTTATAAATAAATTTCAATAAGAAAATTTATTAAAAAATTAATATCAATTTATTATTGTAAATGACTATTAATTTGCAAGATTGTAATTTTAAGTGAATTATAGATAACCTCATCGAACAGAATAGATTTTGATGAGGTGGAAAAACACCTCATCATTTTAAACTCACATATCTAACATATCACTTAGTTTAATATTTGCAACAATATTGGCATTTTTAAAATGTGAATTCTCAACAACACCAAATGATGTTAACATTGACATTCTAATATCATATCTTTTAGTTTTTATTCCATGCTCAATAAATTTTGCTTTTTTATTTGCTAGATTTAGTACATAGTCTTTTGTTATAGTATATTCTGTATCATAAAATTTACACTCAACAATTTCATACATATTATTCTTATACTCAATTAGTAAATCAATTTGAGCACCTTTATCATGTTCATCTTTAGCTTGATATTGCCAATAATTTACACTTTTGAATAATTCTTTTAATCCTCTTTTTTCTAAATATAAATCAATGTTATTGATACAAATTAATTCAAATGCAAAACCTGCCCAAGAGTTATAAGATTGTGTATTTACTTGACTACTCCAATAATTACTTAATCTGGCAATATCATTCCTATTTAAATGTTGTAACCATTTTTTGTAAAACAAACAGTAATTATCTGCAATAATATATTTAATATCTCTATTTTGATTCCCAAATTTAGTTAATCCATTTATAAATCCACATAATTCTAATTCATTTAATGTTTTACCAACTCTTGAATCCGTTGTTTGTGTATTTATTTTTGCTGCAATCTCTTTTTTTGTTAAACCTGATTTTTTACTTGCAAGTGCATCCATGATTTTTTTATGCATTCCATTTTTATCTCCAAAAAGTGTATAAAAAAGTGTTTCATATTCATCATAAAGCTGTCCACTTAAACTAAAAAATATTTCATCAATATTTTCATAGATGCTTTTGTTTTTATCTAGATATGATAAATACTTTGCAACTCCTCCAAAAACCATATATGCATCTAATATAGTCATATCATCAGATTCATATCTTTTTTCTTTTACTAGATACTCTTTGGTCTCAAGAAGTGTAAATGGCTTTAATGAAATTACTTTATCAACTCTTTTATGTAATGAGCCATTTTTATCTTTTAAGATTTTATTTGTTACCCAAGAAGAATTAGAACCACACAGTATAAGTATGAAATTACTTTTTTTCAAACAATATTGATTCCAAAAATATCCTAATGCAGATATAAAACCATTTTTATCATCAGGATCAATCCAAGGAACTTCATCGATAAAAATTACTACTTTTCCATTATGTTGCTTTTCTTTGATTTCTTCTTGAATTGTATTCCATAAAAAAAAGAATAGATCAGTCCAATCTGCAATTGGCAAAACAGGTATTTTATTAAACCAAGTATTAATTGAATTTAATAGATTCTTTAATTGGGTTTTATTATCTTTATCGTATGCTCCTGCACAATCAAAATATAAACAATCATTTCTATGTTCTTTAAACATATAATCTATTAAGTAAGTTTTTCCAATTCGTCTTCTACCTTCAACAACAATAAGTTTACTAGATGTTTCACTGCATAAAGATTCTAATATTTTAATTTCTTTTTTTCTACCTATCATATTAACTCCACTTAAAAAGTATAGTTATTATAACATAAATCCTAAATAGATTATAATAAGTCATTTATTTTTACACTTATTATAAAAGAATTAATAAAACTGTTATAATAAGTCATTTATTTTTACACTTATTATAATTTTGTTTCTCCATAGGGATGATTATTTAATTTTTAAATAGTAGTAGAATATAAATCTCAGGAAAAACAAAATAAATTTAAAACAATTTTCTATTTAATATGCCAATAACTAACAAAGAAATAAACAATATTTTACATAAATTAAAAAATACACAACATCTTGTTGGGTTCTTTGTAAAACACTTAGGCAAATTTGTTAGTTATTCATACGAATTTTTAAGTGAATTTGATTATTGGGATGGTTTAAATGTAAGTAGTGTTGAAGATATAATTAAACTTTTCAAAAGAGAAGAAATTACATTTAACAAAATTAAAATAATTACACCTAAAAAAGCATCAAATTTATATGCTAAAAAGAATTATATAAAAAGAGAAAAAGAAGAGAAATATTCAAAAGACTTTTTCAAAGATATTAGAAAGTTTTTAAGAACAGGGTATAACCCTACAAAGGGATTTTTTTTCCAACAATATTTAAAAATAGCTTAAATCTAATTCTAATATAAAATTATCAACTTTTTTTTCTTTATTTTGTCAGAATTTGAACAAGTGACATAAAAAGCCTTTAAAGTGTAATTTATTTATATTATATACAATATTTAAGATATTTTGAATAATATATTAGTTAATTTACACTTTTATAATATAATTTACCATAGTTTTTAAAGTGTATATTAAACGTTCATTTAATATACATATCTTTTTAAAGAAGGAATTTAAAAAATGCTAATAGGATATGCAAGAGTTTCAAAATCAGATAATTCACAAGTTTTAGATTTACAAATTGATGCACTTACAAATTCAGGAGTAAAAGAAGAAAATATTTATAGTGATAAAATTTCTGGAAGTAAAGATGAAAGACCAGGATTAGAAAATTGTCTAAAAGCTTTAAGAGAAGATGATATTTTTTAATTGTATATAAACTTGATAGGCTTGGAAGAAATTTAAAACATTTAATTCAAACTGTAGAAGATTTAACAAAAAGAAAAATCGGATTTAAAGTTTTAAGTGGTCAAGGTGTAAATATAGATACAACAACACCTGCTGGTAAAATGATATTTTCCATATTTGGAGCATTAGCTGAATTTGAAAGAGAACTTATCCGAGAAAGAACAATAGCTGGAATTACTGCTGCTCGTGCAAGAGGAAGAATGGGTGGAAGAAAATTTAATCTTACAAAAGTACAAGTAAGACTTGCAGAAGCTAGTATGAAAAATAGAGACACAAGTGTTACTGAACTTTGTAAAGAGTTAAAAATCACAAGAGCAACTTTATACAAATATATTTCGCCAACTGGTGAATTAAGAGATTATGCAAAAAGAGTGCTTGAGAAATAAACAAATTAAAATCTAAAATATATTAGTTTTTTGAAAATCTAAATTTGAGTGATTTGACATAATATTTTTTCTTGTAGATTTATAAAAATATTCTATATTCTTTAAATCAAAATCAATTAAAACACTCTTGTAAAATTCTATAGTATATTTTAAATCATCCAAAAATATTTCTAATCTATCCTCTTTTTTTGTTAATCCATTTTCATTCAAATCATCTAAAATTTCTTTTGCTAATATTTCTATAGATGGTTGAAAAAAATTTGATATTTGATTGAAATCTTTGTGTTCTTTAAATTTTTGATTTTTGATTATGCCAATAAACATATCTAAATTATATTTTTCTTGGTATAGTTTCTGATGATAAGAACCACAAATATATTTATTGGTTTCAAATTCTACAAGGGGATATATTATTTCATTTATATTCATACTTTTACTATCTAGTTGAGTCATGTTCTATTATCCTCTTGTGTTTTTTATAAATATATTGTATAATCTTTTCATAATTCGCCTCACGGCAGACCCACCTAACTTGGTGGGGTTAAAATCATTTTTGTTTTTTCTATAATCTTTTTAAAATCTTCTGTATTAATTTTTCCTATTTTGTTTAATACTCTTTTAACACTATAAGTTCTTAATTGTAAAATCATAGCAGAGTTTTCAATAATCCCTCTAGTCTTATTTGTATATGAAAATTGATGAAAATAGTCATTATCTTTAAGTGTTGTAGTAATAGGAATACCAATAAACAAATCTTTTGTGAGTCGTCTTATAATAATTACTGGTCTTGTAAAATCTGCATCTTTACCAAATTCTTCATTTCCTATATTTATTCCTATTTTAACCCAATAAATTTCTCTTGGTTTAACAGTAAGGGTAAAATTTTGATTCTCTGTGTTCTTTTTTACGATATTCCATTCATCAAATTTTTTCATATTTTTCTCTTATAATTATGTATTAATTTTTTATCAAGCATTAGATTCTTCATCATAATTATCGTGTAGTGGCATTGAGCCGAATTTACCATTATCTCTTTTAGAAAAAGCTGTATTATACTCTGATTTAGAATTGTAATATGAATCAACATTTTTTAAAATATAATTTTTTTTTGGTTTAGTTTTGGATTTATCTTGTTTCCCTAAAAACTCTACACTTCCATCATCATTAGTTAGATATGCATTATCACCAGTATATTTTACTACTGATTTATTTTTTTCAGAGAACAATTCTTTTTGAGATATTTCTGGACTTTTGTCTTCTTTATAATCTTCAATATTTTTCCAATTTTTTGGGTTTTTAAAACACAAAGAATTATGGAATAATAAATTTTTTCTTAATATTTTTTCATTACAATGTTCACATATAATAAAAAGATTATTTTTACTTTTATTTTCATGATATTTTTTACATTTTATTAAATGACTATGAATCTCCGATTGATTAAATTCTTTTCTACAATATATACATTCAATATTGGTATTTGGATTTTTTCTACATTTATTTCGATGTGCTGTCAACTTCTTTATATCAAAACTCTCTTTACAAAAATCACAATAAACAATATTTGGCATTTTAAAGTTTCCTTTTTTAAGTGTCCATTTTCTTTATAATTAAAATTGATTTAGTGTTTTTTGAAACAGTTAAAGTACCACAATATTTTTAAGTATTATAAGTTATAAGTTTAGCTATAAAATTCTCATATATGGCTAAAATATTTGCAAATATATATCAATAATTATTTTGATAAGTAAGTTGAGAGTTTAATTGAATTTTCAAATATTTATCTATATTTTAAAAATGATTTGTTTATAAATATATACATTTATGATAAAATATCGCTAAATTATCAAATATCACATTCTATCAGAGAATGTGATTAAATTATTTAAGTTAGAATATCTTATAATAGCCTATAAAATGGGCTTTTATTGATATATTAGATTTTTTATAAAATGATTGAAAAAATCATTTTTTTTCAAAAATGTTTGGAGTATTTAAAAAATGGCAGAAATTTTAAAAAAACCTACTGAAACATTAAGTGATGCATTCCTTAGATGGAGTTTACATTTTAATGAAAATTTAGAACTTGATAGAAAAGATGAAAAAACTATTGAAAGTTATATGAATACAGTTAATAAGTTAATTGAGTATGTAAGTTCTGATAAAACATTAGATAAATTATCATTTGAAGAGCTTGACACAAAATTCATTAAAAAATTTTTCTACTGGAGAGATACAGAGCATCATAAGAAAACTGGAGTTGATTTAAAAAATTCCACAAAACAAAATGATAAAAAAATACTTACTATATTCTTTGAATTTATAGAAGAAGATAATAAAGATAAATTTGAATTCTTTATAAAATGGAAAAATATAAAACATAAAAAAGAACTAGTAGAGAAAGACCACTATCCCCCTATTTTAGTTAAACAAATACTTGATTATTTAGAAGAAAACTTAAAAAAGAACAGGGATGAATTCTCGTATATGTTATCTTTTACTTTTAAACTTGCCCTATTCGGTGGATTAAGAGCAACAGAGATTTGTAGCATTAAAAATAGTGTTTTTGGAAAACAATATGTATCGAAAGAAACAAAAAAAAAGTTTATACCTATTACAATATTAGGTAAAGGTAAAACAAAATATACCAACCCTCTTCCCTATGAATATATAAAAAACGAGTTGAATTTTTTCAAAAGAAATAAAGACGATAAGGAATTAATATTTCTTAGTAAAACTGGATTGCCTTTAACTAGATTACACTTATACAGATATTTCGAGAATATATCAAATGAATTAAGATTAAGTAAAAAAGGTGTACATATTATTCGTCATACTTTCGGAAGTAATTTAAGTGAACTAGGTATAGATATTAGAAATATACAAATACTTTTAAGACATGCAAATATAAGCACGACGACCATTTATACTGCAAGAAGTCAAAGTAGAATGGAAGATGCTATTTCAAAGTTATAGGTAGTAATTTGATTTTAAACGCAGTTTCCTATATAATCATTATATTTTAAAAAGGTATATATAGAGCTATGGAAAATCAAACACAAGAGTATAAAGTCAAAAGATTAGATACTCATATAAAATATGAAGATGCTAGTGAAGTACTTATTTTGGCATTTCCAACAATTAATGATGATATTATTTATTTCAAAATAATTAAAGTGATGGAATGTACACTTATTGAGATAGAAAAAAGATTAAATAAAGAAATTAAGAATAACATATTCGAAGTTTGCGTACATCCTGCTCGTAATTACATTTCTATTGATACAGGTGAGGGGAAAATCATAAATGCTGTAGGGGAAAGAAATAGAATATAGTTTTATTTCTTGAAGTGAAGATAAATTATAAAACTATCTAAAACTTTCTCTTAATAGTGATATTCAAGATACCTCAAAAGACTTATATATGATAGATTGGATAAAAAAATGGTGAAATGGAATGATTCTAACAACGGTTATATTATCTATTACATTTGCTGTATTTGAATTTAGTAATTTTATCCCAAATGTTAACTTTGCAATAGTAACAGTTATTGCAATAAACTTAGCACTTTTATTTGATCTTATCTTTTTACCAGCTGTATTAAGCTTATATCAAAAAAATATAAAATAACTAGAGTTTTAAGACTCTATTTTAATAAATATTTTGTTTGAAAATTCTCATCAGCACTAAATAAATTTTTTCTAATTATAAAAAAATTGTGATTAAATTTGATTATGAAAATTATAAATTTATTTTAAACTCATAAAATTAGCTATCTATAATAGATTTCTTATAAATTACTTATGAAAAGTATAATTTGCATATTATAATTTTTTAAATGAGAGGGTGATAAATTGTTGTAAATTTGGGTTTTTAGTACTCATTAATAAATACTTAGATAAATAATTTTTGTAATCAGACTTTTAAATATTTTAAAAATGAATTACATATTAAAAATTCATAAACTTCTTGATCTTGTAAAGACAAATTTTTATTAGTATATTTTATTTTATTAAAATTACTAATATCATTATTCATATTGAATAAATCTTGAATAATTTCTTCTTTCAAAAGATTAACTGAATTATTAAAAATTATTGAGTTTTTATCAATTTTTTTTAAAGATTCTACAGTTTCACTTTCAATAAAAAATATTTCTAAGAATTTATCAATATTATCAATACTACAGTCTTTACTACAATCTTCACATGTTGGCATTTTTAAAAAATTCTGATAACTTACTTCCTCATTGAAAAAATTGATTGAACCTCTTCTATTTATCATTGTTGGTGAAATATCAGTAAAAAGTTTAATGGTTTCATTAACTGTAAAAGTACTTGAAATTATTGCTAAGGGAGCAATATTCCCAATATTTCTTTGAGACTGTTCAAATTTTTTAGATTTTATTAAATCATCAATCTGATCATTATAATTAAGTTGTTTTTGTATACATTTAAAACAAGCTGATTTAAATGGAATGATAGTTGGACCAATTAGAGTTAAATGTAAATTATAGCCTCCAGATATTATATAAGGGATTTGTCTTTTTATACACGATGTATGAACAAATCCAGCCATTACATCAACATTTGGATAATCTGCACAATTAATAACAATTACATTAGTTGATGAAATTTTGTCTAGAATTTGATTAATTTGCTTAGTATTTGTTATTGATAAATTATATTTTTGAATAGTTATTGAAGAATTTATATTAACTAATAATTCAGCAACAGCATCAGTTTTATATTTTGAGATATCTTTATAATTAAAACAAGATCTATTTAAATTACTTTCTTCAACTTTATCATTATCTATAACTACAAAATTTTTTATTCCACTTTTTGCAAGTTGAATAGTTGTCCAACTACCGACTGCTCCCAAACCAATAATTACAACCCATGCATTTTGTAGTTTATTAAATTTAGTCATAACCTCATAGAAAGGATGATAGTCTCCAATAAAATTTAATACATGATTCCAAGGATGATTTTCTACTATATTTGCGAAATCAATACTTTGGATAATACAATTAGATTCTAGAAATTCAACAAAATTTAAAATAATTTTTTCATTAAACATATGAATATCAATTAATTCTTTTAATGTAAACTTACCATCCAAAAGTGAAATAAATTTCTTTAGTTCATCATTAACAAATATTTTTTTACTAACACGTGTATTTGATTTAAAAAATTCAATATATTTATCATGAGGAATAATACTTACTGATCCTCTTATGATATACCTTATCTCAAGTTTTTGCAATATTGACAATTTGGATCCTTATTTACAGTAAACTTATCTATTTGATAACTATCAAATAAAAATTCCCCTCTTCCTCCAGAATTATATAATTCTTCATTAATATAATATTTAAGAATTTTCATTGCACCAAATGAGGCTGAAAAAAGATTTAAACTTGCTAACCCTCCAAAAACATTTTCTCTATTTTCAACAGGATGTTTAATAGGTTTCCAATCTTTTAAAGCAGTAGAAAAATAATTTGTATAGCAATCTGCACAAGGTGTTTTCCCGGGTATAATCAATTCTCCTAAACTAGCTAAATGAGCATCAAAACCACCACAAACAAATAACACTTTATTTTTCTTTTCGATTATATATCTAGATAATTTAATACTTGTATAGCCTATATAAGGTCGATTAGCACTATTAATTATAAGCTCAAAATTATCTAAAAAATTTAAATTTGTATCAGTATTAATTGAAACAAAATGTTTTTTTATATTTAAAAATGGATTAATTGTATGTATATATTCCTCACAAGCATCTATTTTTCTTCTTCCAATATTCTTTTGCGTAAAAATAAAATTTCTTGAAATATCTTGAGCATCAATAATGCCATGGTCTACAAGAATAAAATTTTTAAAACCCATCATTACTAATTCTTGTAATAAAACTCCACCTACCGCACCTAATCCAATAATTGCAACATTTGCATCATGTATTTTTTGCTGTACAGATTGAACTTCTTTATAACCATTAGCAGTTATGTCTAAAAGATATTTAAAATGTCGATCTAGAAACAATTTATATTCTTTATCAAATTTTAATAAATCAATCCAATCTTTTTCTATCAGAACATTATTTTTATATAAATACTTTAAAAAACTAAAAAATTTTAATTTATTTTCTTCAGTTACTATATACTTATTAAAATAATCTAAATAATCATCATCATTTAATTTACTAATTAGAAGAACAAAATAATGTATAACTTTTATTTTTAATCTTTTTCTAGAGGCAAGAAAAACAAATATTACAAAAGATTCTTCATCGTCATAATATATGTCAATTCCATCTCTTAATTTTAAATTATTATAAAAATCATCCATTAATATTGAACTTGACCACCTTTAACTTCTAAAAATTTTTCCCAATCTGATTCAGTTGAAACAAAATTAGAATCTTGAGAACAAACTCTCGTACAACAATCAGATCTTGAACCAGAACACCCACCTGTGTATTGTGCATCTAATTCACCAAAACTTTCAATTTCTACAAATCCATTTTCTTCAAAAAATAATTCTTGTTCAACACTTAAAGACATAAAGTTCTCCATAAAGCTTTTTCAGATATTATAGAGTAAATAACATAAAAAATGGACATAAAAAATGGAATATATTAAATATTATGGGATTAATACTAATAATTTAAAAAATATTGATTTTTTTATTGAAAAAAATTCTATTTCTTCTTTATCTGGACCAAATGGTTCTGGAAAAACTTCATTGGCATATGATACAATTGAGAAAATTTCTAAATATGAGTTTAATAAATTATTAGGAATTACTGATGAAACAAATAATTATTTGATTGATTCATATGAAAATATAATTCCAACTATTTCATTAAAACAATTTAATTTTAATAATAATCCAAGATCTACGGTTGCTACATTTACTGGTATTGATCATCTATTTAAAATATTATTTGCTAATACTTTTAAAATAAATTATTCTTTCTTTTCCTTTAATAATTATAAAAATTCTTGCACTACATGTAGAGGATTAGGTTATATTTTAACTGCAGATATTGATTTAATTGTTGATTTAAAAAAAAGTATTTTAGAGGCACCTTTTAAATCTTGGAATAATTTTACAAGTAATCATTATTACCCTTTACTTTATAAATTTTGTAGTGATAATGAAATAAATATTAATATCCCTTTATATGAATTATCAAAAGATAAATTAGATTTAATCTTTTTTGGCAAAAATAATCAAAAAGACATATATGAAGTTAAATTTAAACAAAAATCTTATAAAACAAAAAAACTATTATATGTAGGAGTATTACAAGAAATAGAAGAAGGAATAAAATCATCTCAAAAATCAGATAATATAAGAGTTAAATCTTATATTAAACAAATAATTTGTCCACATTGTCATGGAAAAAGATTTTCAACATTACATGATGGTTATAAAATTGAAAATTTTTCTATTGGAGATTTTTATATGATGGAATTATCTGAAGTATTAGAGGTATTAGAAACTTTAAAAAGAAAAAGTTTATATAATAATATTGTTTGTAAAATTCATGAACATATATTGAATTTGATTAATACAAACTTAGAATATTTAAACCTTAATAGGTCTATTCCAACTTTATCAGGTGGAGAATTACAAAGACTTCGATTAGTAAATATTTTGCATTCTAAGATTTCTAATGTTTTATATATACTGGATGAACCGACTTCTAGTATACATGATAGTGAAATAGACAAAATGTTAGAGCAATTAAAAAGATTGAATTTAAATAAGAATACTCTACTAATTATTGAGCATAATAAAAAAGTTATTGATTTCTGTGATTATAATTTCTTTTTGGGACCAAAATCTGGTATAAATGGAGGATATTTTATAGAATCATCTGAAGATTCTATTCCGTATAGAGGGAAAAAGAAAAATTTTAATTGGTTTGAAATTGACGAACTAGAACATAATAATATAAAAAAACAAAGTATTAAATTTCCATTGAATACTTTAATTGGAATAGAGGGACTATCTGGTTCAGGAAAATCATCATTAGCTAAAGCAATATCAAATCGTGTCGATAATTCAATATATATCTCACAAAAACCAATTAATGGTAATAGTTTTTCTATAGTAGCAACATATATAGAAATTTTTGATTTATTAAAAAATGAACTATCTAAATATACTAAACTAGGAAAAGACACTTTTTCCTTTAGTAATGAAAGTACAATTTGTGAGAATTGCTTAGGTAAAGGTTTTACTTTGATAAACATTCCTTTTGGTGATACATTTAAATGTGAATGTGATGTTTGTAAAGGATATAAATACAATTCAGAGATTCTATCTTTAAAATATGAAGAATTTGCAATTAAAGAAATCATCAACATGAATATAGATGATTTATTAAATAATAAGATTTTTATTAATTCTAAGAAAATTACTTCAACTTTAAATTCACTTATAGAAATTGGATTAGGATATCTAACTTTATTTCAAGAAACACCTACATTATCAGGCGGTGAAGCCCAAAGATTAAAAATTATAAAATACTTAAATAAAAATAATAAAGGCAAGTTATATATAATTGATGAAGCTTTTAATGGAGTTGATTTAAATAATATTTCTAAAACTTTAGTATTTTTTGAGAAAATAATTGATAAAAATACAATTATTCTTGTTGAACACAATAAATATGTTCTTGATTGTTGTGATTACATAATAGAAGTAGGACCAGGAAAAGGTAAATATGGAGGTAAAATAATCAAGCAATATTTAAATAATTAATTATATTTCATTTAAAGGATATGTATAATTAATTTGTCCCAACTATTGATTATTTGTCCCAAATAAGATATAATATATTTTTGAAAGGGGAATTGAAATGAAGAAAAAGAATATATTAAACTTAATAAAATATCATGCTGAAAAAAATGAAGATGCTTTTAGAAATGAAGCATATGAAATTGCAAAATATTTTGATAAAAGCAATGATTATCAGCTTTCTGAATATATTATGGCTTTATTATCAGATACAAATACTTTTTCTCCTCAAATAGATAGGAGTGAAAATATTTTTGTTAAAAGAATTGAAACATCAAATAATCCTTTACCACTACCAAATTCAATTAAAGATAATATTTTAGGACTGATAAATGCTATTGGACATAATGCTGGAGTAAATAAATTCTTATTTGAAGGACCTCCCGGTACAGGTAAAACCGAAACAGCTAAACAAATTGCAAGAATACTTGAGCGAGAATTATTTATTGTAGATTTTGATTCAGTCATCGATAGTAAGCTGGGACAAACTTCTAAAAATATTTCATTGCTTTTCAAGGAAATTTCTTCAGTATCAAATCCAGATAAAGTTATTATTCTTTTTGATGAAATAGATTCTATAGCTATTGATAGAATTAACTCTAATGATTTAAGAGAAATGGGTAGAGCAACTTCTTCTGTTTTAAAAGGATTAGATAATTTAAACAATAATATTGTGTTAATTGCAACTACTAATTTATACAAAGCATTTGATAAGGCATTATCTAGAAGATTTGATGCTATTATTGATTTTAGCAATTATACAAAACAAGATCTAATTGAAGTTGGTGAAGCTATTTTAAATGATATGTTACAGAAATTTAAATATGCAGGAAGAAACATGAGATTATTTAAAAAAATACTTGAGAGTATGGATGTAATACCATATCCAGGAGAACTTAAAAATCTTATAAAGACTTCAATAGCATTTAGTGATTCAAATAATGAATATGACTATTTAAAAAAACTATATCTTAATGTTAATAAAGCTGAAGAAAATATGGATTTAAAATATATGCAGAATAAAGGCTTTACAGTTAGAGAAATTGAAATTCTAACAGGAATATCAAAAAGTCAAGTCTCTAGAGAGTTAAAGGATGACTTTGAATAATTTACTACAACTAAAAGGTAGATTTGAACAATCATCTAGAAAAAATGATGGATTTGGAGCACCTAATTTACCTACAGGACAATCTGTAAATGTATCAAAACTACAAGAGTTATTAAAAAACTTTAAAGAGCTTAAAGAGTATTGGAAAGAACAAAATATACTTCCTGGAGTACTTGTTTCTGTACACTATATAAAAGTTGCAGCTAAAAGTAATAGAGTACAGGCTCTTTTAGGAAATAATTCAAACAAACCTAATAATTCAATAGTTGGTGCTAAATTTTCACGTGATGCCTCTCCAAAGCATATCATCACTCATTATATATCACGAGATACTTTAAATGAATCAATACAAAAATTAATAGATAGTATCAATATTCTAAATCAACAGTTTAATGGAGAAATTGACCATGATACTATTGATAAAATAAATAAAAAAAAGATTCCTTATATTCATAAAATAATTCCCAAAACAAATTTTGTTAATGTCATTATAGATACATATTATGTTGAAAAATTTGATATATCTATTGATGATTCAATGTTTGAACATGACGCCATTATTACTATATATAAAACAGATGTAAGAACTAGTAAATTGTTAGAGAAAATTGGTATAAATATTTTATCTAACCGTATTATGGATGAAACGACTATTTTATTAAGACCTGATGAATTAGAAATTTTAAAAACAAAAGCTCCATTTTTAATATCTATGGCAGTTAGTGATTTATCTGAAATAACAAAAGATAATTTTGAGTTTATTGATGATGGAATAATAAAAATTGATTCTCCAAAAAATGAGCCAATAATTGGTGTTATAGATACACTATTTGATGAAAATGTATATTTTTCAAAATGGGTGGAATATACAAATATGTTATCTAATGAAATACCTATTTCTAAAAGTGACTTTGAACATGGAACAGCAGTTTCTTCTATAATTGTAGATGGACCAACTTTTAATCCTGATTTAGATGATGGATGTGGTAGGTTTAGAGTTAGACATTTTGGTGTAGCTAGCGGTAATAGTTTTAACTCTTTTACTATATTAAGAAATATTAGTGAAATTATTGCAACAAACAAAGATATTAAAGTTTGGAATTTATCTTTAGGTTCAAAACTTAATATAAATTATAATTTTATATCTCCTGAAGCTTATATCCTTGATAAAATTCAATTTGAAAATGATGTAATATTTGTTATAGCTGGAACAAATTTATCTTTTGGAGAAACTATAATTAGGCCAATTGGGGCACCTGCAGATTCAATAAATTCAATAGTAGTAAATTCTGTAGATAAAGACAATCAACCTTCTTCTTATAGTAGAAAAGGTCCCGTATTGTCATTTTTTATTAAACCTGATATTAGTTATTATGGTGGTGATTCAAGAAATCTAATGAAAGTTTGTACTCCAAATGGAGAGGCATTTGTAAAAGGAACTTCATTTGCTGCTCCATGGATTTCTAGGAAATTATCTTATTTAATTAATATATTAGGATTAAGTAGGGATATTGCAAAGGCGTTACTTATTCATTCATCAACGGGGTGGTATAGACAACAAACCGATCAATCTCTTGTAGGACATGGTGTTGTTCCAATAAGAATAGAGGACATTATTAATTCCAAAGATGATGAAATACAATTTATAATACAAGGGATTTCTGAAAAATATGATACGTATACTTATAATATACCTGTTCCTGTAGTCAAAGAAAAGCATCCTTTTATTGCAAAAGCTACTCTTTGTTATTTCCCAGCATGCTCAAGAAATCAAGGAGTAGACTATACTAATACGGAACTAGATATAAAATTTGGTAGATTAGACAATAAAGGTACTATTAAATCAATTAATAAAAATTATCAAACGGAAGAATATAATCATCATACTTGGGAAGAAGATGCTCGTAAATTATTTAGAAAATGGGATAATGTAAAACATATACGAGATATTTTTACAGGAAAGAATAAAGAGTTAAAAGCTTACAACAATCCTTTGTGGGGATTAAGTCTTAAAACAAAAGAACGTTTAGAAGAAAAATTTGGAGAAAATTTAACCTTTGGTATTGTAATAACGCTAAAAGAAATAAGTGGAGTTAATAGGATTGATGAATTTATTAAAAATGCTCAACTAAGAGGTTGGCTAGTTAATAAAATTGATGTTGATACAAGAATTGATATATTTAATATTGCAGAAGAAGAAATTGAATTTGAATAATTTATTAAAACCTAATTGTTTTAAATTTTTTGAAAGGAGGTAAAATAATATGGGATTAAAACCAGGACCAAAGCCTGTTGCAAAATCAACTAGTAAACTAGACCAAAGACGCAGAGATAACAAAAGTACTCCAGGTAATAAGCCAAGCTTAAAACCATCAAAGAGTTCAAAAAAATAATAATAGAATTTCTGAAGAGGGAAAGTACTGGTATCTACCTTTGTTTAAATTAATAACTCAACTTTCGCACATAGAAAATCGTAAATTTCCTATATAAAAAAGCTTCATCAAATCCCATAAATAGGCACTTTTAGCTATAATAATATCGACCAAAACACCATTATAGAAGGCTTTTTAT
>Ga0172378_10002632_pt1 | contig 16894 bp, 8 predicted proteins | sample GrowelOW332metaG_FD_119755 | JGI IMG/M metagenome (GOLD analysis project Ga0172378, IMG submission 119755) | Groundwater microbial communities from an aquifer near a municipal landfill in Southern Ontario, Canada - Pumphouse #3_1 metaG | ecosystem: Environmental > Aquatic > Deep subsurface >... | reverse complement strand
CCTATCCGCTTGCGATGTTCGCTTGTGAACTCAACACTATCCCCTTCGGAATTACAAACAGCGGGTATATGCCGGCGGATGTTTTGAGCCCGAAATATGGCGGTGGCAAGGAAAAACCGGAACTGTATGTCCTCCGTATGACCCGGGCCATGCTTGCCGGAATGCTGATTCATAATTCCATGCCGGCAATGAACCGGAGCCATTCTGGTATTTTCGATAAGATCGTGCGTATCTACCATGCTTTCGGCGTTCCGCAGGCGAAGTTCTACGGATATTACAACCCGGAAAATCCAGCCATTGTCATGGAAGGCGAAGAGGTTTATGCCAGTTCCTATCGGCATGCAAACGGCAGGGAACTGCTGACGGTTGTTTCCCACATCGGCAACAAACGGATCGATCAGACCGTCAAAATCCGTTTCGCCCCGGAAAAACTGAGCATGAAGCCATTTGTTAACGCGACAGAAAAAATCGACGCCTACGATCCGGAATATCAGGAACTTTATACTCTACGCGAGAAAAATGGTGTTCCGGATTTCCGTGCTCCGCTGGATTATCAACCCGGCGGAGCAAAAATCGTGGAGTTTAAAAATGGTGTTCTGACGTTGGAGTTGAAAGCACATACTTTCGCCTTGATCAGACTTGAATAAGGGATTATGAAATGCAGTTAAATATTCTTGATTTTGGTGCAGTTCCGGACGGATGCACAGAGGCGACTGCCGCAATTCAACAGGCTGTCGATCAATGCGGCAAAAATGGCGGAGGCCGTATTGTGATCCCTGCCGGAACCTTTGCTTGTGACATGATCACCCTGAAAGACAATATTGAATTTCACATGGAACAGGGCAGTCGGATCAACAGCCTTTTGAAACCGGTTCCTGATCCCAATGCAAAATGTAAAGAACCAAGCAGCAATCCGCATCGCTGGCTGATCGGCGGATGCAAACTCAAAAACGTTTCCATCACCGGATTCGGCGTGATCGACGGCAGAGCGGAAATCCATTTCTGGGACAAGAATGATGGTTTGCAACATCCCCTATATGGGCAGCGTTTCTGGCCACGCCTGCACCGTCCGAAGGGAATGATCCATTTCCGGGAATCTTCCGGGATCGTTGTCCGGGATGTTACTCTGATCGATCCTCCGTGCTATTGTCTATGGTTCCTGGGATGCGATATCTGCGAGATTTCCGGGGTTCGCATTGATGCGGATCTGCGTGGACCCAATGATGACGGGATCGACATGGACTGCTGTTCCAATGTGCGGATCTCCGACTGCGATATTGTTTGTGGTGATGACGGGATCGCGTTGAAAAGCGATACTGATGAATTGGGATATGACAAGGCTTGCGAAAATATCACCATCACAAACTGCCGTATCCATACCACCAGCGACGGAATCCGGCTGGGATATGAAGGGGACGGAGCCATCCGGAGAGTCACGGTCAGCAACTGTGTCATCCATGATACCATGATCGGTATTTCCATGATGGTTGCCATCAGTCCTAAAGACGGACGCGGAATCAATATTTATAAAGGGCCTGAAATCACCGATATTGTTTTCGACAATCTGGTGATTGACGCCTTTCAGACCTTCAATTTCCAGCATCCAAAAAGTCCAGAAGATTGTCCTGAGCCCATCAGGGGTTTTCTTGACCGGATTTTTTTCCGCAATATCACAGCAACGGCAACCCGGGGGTCGTTCTTGGGCGGAGTTCCGGAAAGCCCCATCCGTCACATCGAATTTTCCGGCTTGCACATGACTCTCTCCGGCCACATGGGAAATGACTTCCTTCCGGCAGCCCCTGATCCGTATCCGGTCTGGACTGATTTACCGTTCTCCGGGGTACCCTGGCCGTTTTATGTCCGAAATGCCCAAAACGTTGTTCTGCGTGACAGCACCATTGTCTGGAAAAATGCAGAAGGTTTCTGGCAGCCGGAGATCGTCAAATGTGAAAATGCAACAGTCTCTGTTGAACGAGTGAAAACGGTCAATCCGCCGCTTCTGTCGGATCAACCCGGCGAAGTGATTTTTCCTGTCGGTATGCAAGGCGGTGTCCCCTATTTCATGCCGCCGGTCGGATTTGACGAAAGCAGCAGTCTTGCCAAACTGATCTCGGTCAATGATGCCAATACGGATGAAATCAATCAGATTCCGCTGGAGTCCATGCCTCTGACCTCACATACCACTGCAAGTTTCATTTATGCCCATCCGCCGGATTATCATGGCATCCCCATGCTTACCGCATCGGTCGGAGCCTGGAAAAATGTGTTCCGTAGATTTCGCGAAATGCGGATTGACACCGTGATCTTTCAGGCGGCATTGTGGCGGGAGCTGGGCGAATGTTTCTATCATTCCAAATGCTTCAACAAGCTGACTTGTTACGGTGTGTTGGAGCGCATGTTTGCAGCAGCCGAAGAAGAAAATATGCGTGTTTTCCTCGGCGGTTACGGATCAGTCACCGGATGGAAAGAACATTTCACCGAAGCGGAATTGACCGCTGAAATGGAATATCATCGCATCTGCTTTGAGGAACTGTACCGGATCGGCAGGATCTCCGGCATGTACTTTCCTGCTGAAACAGCTTTTGATGGACGTCGTCTTCCGGAAAAAGAACAGCGCATGCGAACCCTCTACCGGAATTTCTCCGATATGGTGAAAAGCAAGGATTCAAGTCTGAAGATCATTGTATCCCCCGCGACAATGCATTCCCCGGACAAGAATGAGATGTTTAAGGATTTCTGGAATTCCGTGCTGGAGTCTTCCAATATCAACATTCTTCTGCCGCAGGATTGCATTGGCAACGCCTGCAGTAAATTGTCGCACATGACCGAACAATGGAAGGCATGGAAAGAAATCGCGGATTTGCATAAAATCGATTTATGGAGTCATATCGAGATCTTTGAACGACGAGGATACCGTCCGGAACACAACCTTTATCCGGCTGCTCCAGAACGTGTTGCTTCTCAGCTGGCATTGACCGCACCCTATGTCAGCGGGTACTGCTACTGGGAAGCACTCTATTTCACCTCCGACGAGGCTGGAATGGAAGGAAAAAGACTGCGCCAGTTCCTGACCCAACTTTCGCACCGGAAAAAGGCGAAATAAAAAATTTGCACAGAGAAAACTAATTAATGACTTGCCTTGGTGTGACCCCAGTGACCCCAGTGCGATCGACCAAACTGCCGTTAGAATAGCGTTTTTTCGCCCAAAAGATGCTTCTAAGACTCAAAAAAAGCCCTTTTTTAAGGTCAATATATTGCCAATCAATGACTTGCCTTGATCCGACCCCGGTGCAACTCCAGTCTGACCCCAGCGGGCAGAAAAGGAAGCGATCAACCACGATAACCATCATGTCATCTTGATGTGGAATAATTTTGCCGGCTTGCTTTGTCGAGGAATCCGAAGTGTTTTTCATTCAGCTTTTCTCGCATCGCCTGGGTAGAACACTTTGTGATTCTTGGATAGAAGGGCATTTGCCCGGTTTCCCGAAGGAATTTTCCATATTTGTCGTTGAATGTTCCTCTTGCGGTGATGAATTGTCCCCAGAAACCGAAATGCCAGGATACGTCAGTTTGTGGCGGCTGCAGGTTTTCAGTCCATTCTTTTGGGAAAAGAACCAGCCATTTGGGGACTGAATTCAGCCAGGTGCCAGTACCTATGTTCGGGACGTTGAAGACTTCCTCTGCGACGTGGAGCAGTTTCAGGAAGCATTCCCGCATATAGTCCGGATAATCAAAAAACGAATCTGGGGTTTTTGCATTCGCTATATGAAAAATCAGCATATCCGGGAACTCCGCGGAAATGGAGGTATTGTAGCGGAGGAAACCGCATTGATAGCCACGCAATGCGGAACGATCAAGAAAATCCCGTTCGCAACGAGCATCAAGGGTGGGCTTGAACAGCTCGAATGCCCTGGTCTCAAAAGTTTCCGGATCATTGAAGAAACGTTTGAAAAGAGCTTTCGTTTCCGTTTCAAGGGAAAGCCATTCAGGAACGTCAAAATAAGATTTGACGGGGTTCAGACCTTCTTTGTTGATATCGGTTTTCCGGATGATGTCGACTCGTTGACGGAGGATATTGGAGAACGCTTCATCAGGATGCTCTTTTTGCCAGCGATAAACAAAAAATAATTTCAGCTTGATGATCTCATACAGATATTGTCGATGTTCGGAAAGTGTTTTGGCAGGATTCATGATAGCTTGCCTCTATTTGCTGAAATGATCATTAATTTTAATTTTCAGGTCTTCACAGTTTAGCACTTTTTCGATCAGGTCTGCGTAAGTATAGCAATAATGATTACTCGCTTCGAATCCTATTCTGGCATCTTTTCGAACAATGGCTGCCAGTGTTTTTGCTTCGTGTATTTCCTGGTCAAGCAGAGACATCATCTCTGCGAGAGCTTGATCAGAACGCCGCCGGATAAAAGCGATTTGACAAGCGCAGCTGGAAAAATGGCAGCCAACCACTTTTGCCATTCTCCACATGTCGTCAAAGCGGTTTTTCGTTTCCGAAGGTATGCCTGGTGCGAGTTTGCTTAACAGACAGAGACCCTCCTGCCATCTTTCGCTCAGTTTCACAAACTGACTTTCCAGTACCTCTTCGGGAAAATGGCCGCCGCACCAGGATTCCAGGTCATCATACGGGAAACAGACCATGGTTGCCCGATATCCGGACGGCTTGGCAAAAAGCAGATTTGCCGGGCCGCAATTCTGCGGAGCCAGATGCAGCTGCGTACTCTCGTGGAGCGGGAATTCCGCAAAGGCATCACAAAGTACCTGCCATGCACGAAGCAGTTCTTCCGCCCGTTCCTCCCCCGCCATGCTTCTGGCAAAATCGTGTAGATCCATATGCAGGAGTGGAAAATTTCCGCCGGGCCATCCCCCCAGAGTCCAGCTGACCATCAGGTCAGAAATGCCTTCTTTTCGAAGATTATCAAGGTGTTGTTTTACCAGCTGCGGCACTGGAATATATGGCACGGCCGAGCATTCCCAGGTGTTGTTCAGCTGAACTTTCGCCATGGTTTGCAGCCGTGTTCCGGCGGCCTTCCAGAGTTTGGAGGCCAACGGACCCGGGCCGGGTTTGGACATGGAATAGTCCCCGACGCGTCCGGAAATACCCATCGCCAGAGTGGGACGGAAGGTTTCGCTTACGCACAGGAGGGTGACATCATCCGGCAGCAGACCGACTGCTTTTTCAGCCCACTCCTGCTGCCATCCCCAGCTCCAGACAATTACATGAGCGGAAGGATTGATACTGTGAATACCTTCCGCAATGGCACGATTGACTTCAACTGGCAGCTCTTCCGCAGGACGTCCTGCACAGCGGGCACAGAGGTGGGCGATGGGGCGTTTTGATTGACAATGAGTGACGTTTTCTGACATGGTGATAGTGAAAACCCCGCCCAGCTCCGGAACTCTCCGGAACAGCTCCGCCACGCCTTTTTTCAGGCATTGAAGAACGTCAGGAATACTGGTACAAAGCGCATAGCAATCATTACCGGCTGGAGCACCACGCCAGTCCGGTCGCCCGGTAAAAAAGGCATCCGGCATATTGCGCGGTTCATTGAGATAAAGCAACAGTTCCATTCCGTGCTGGCGTGTTCGTCGTGCAATTTTCTGCAGATTACGCAGGCGGATTTCATGTCCGGCAGAAAATTCGGTTTCCCCAAACCACGGAATAAGTGTGTATAAGGTTCCTGGCAGCCAGACGGCATTGATACCGGTCGCCGCATAACTGGCAAGAATCTCATCAGGATATGGATCCAGAGCAGGATCTGCCAGCGGATCCCCATAAAGTGCGCAATAAGCATATGTCAGCCGCAGGCGAAAAGGGGATTTACCCTCGAGGGGGTCTTCTGGAATTACTGGTTTCGGGAACGAAAATGGAGATGCCTCAAAAAACATTCTGTTGGGAAAATGTTTCTGAACAATCTGACGGAGGGTATCGGTTGCTTCCAACTGACCCCGGGTAAGGGGCCGATAGACAACGCGATCCGTTTTGGGGTTGCCCCCCCCGAGTTTGATCTGCAGGAAATCATCTTCCTTGAGATGGAAACGGAGTTTGTCTTCATTCCAATCAAGCAATTCCAGGATTTGCCCGACTGGCAGCAGATGCCAGTTTTTCCTTAGGATTGTAATATATCCACGGGTACGCCAGAGTTTGTAAACCCCTCCGAAGTCCCCGATAAGCCCCATCTGTTCAGCCAGTTCATTGACCATCGCTGTTGTTGTCCCGAGAATTCGTGCCAGGCGTTCCGGTTCAGCGAGTCCCCAGTTGCGCCATATGACAGCTTGGAACCGGGTCGGAAAATGCGGAAAATCGAATGCGTTCTGATTCATAGTGCAGGGTTTCCCGGTCAGTCAAAAGAAATTAGAAGAGCCGCGCGCGGTTTGAGTTCAAGAGAGAGGTCCCCCCCATGCATGAATACGGTTTCCCGGGAAAAAAGTTCGATTCCAGTGCGGTCGCCGGGCAGCCCCAGCTTTGCAGTGTCCACTTTCAGAGTTGCTTTTTCCAGTTCATCCGAATCATTCAGCAGGCAGAGCAGAGCTTTTCCTTCATTGGCGTATGCAGAGGCCAGCAGATGTGGTTTAGGCAACAGGAATTGAAGCGGACATTGTTCATGGTGCCAGTACGGGTAAAACAGCATTTTGTTGTTCCAGCCCAAGCGATCCTGCGCTTCATATACATCGGCCATGCGTTTCCAGGGAGGAGTACTGGATAGATTGTGCAGCAAAAGATAGCCCAGGTAGTGCCGGATGGCGCGGTCGGTTTCCGGGGCATCCGGATTGAAATCCTTGATTTTTGAAGGAGCAAACAGCTGCAGAGCCCGGTAAAACTGCGGCAGCATATATAGGGTTGTTTCATTGCTGCGGGAGGAATAGGCGATGCGCATCATTTCCGGATTAAAAACGCCGTAGTAATTGCCCTCTTTGACAATATCGCGGTCGTAGGATTCGCCTACTAAAAGGAGATCAAAAAAGACATCGGAGGGAGTTCGCGAAGCGATCAGATGGCCGATAAAAAAGGCATCGGGATTTTTTTCCTGCAGCACCCGGTAGATGCGCAGCAGGCATTCTCGCAGGGGCTTCAGGTCATTATCGCTGTGCAGATCACCAAATTCATCGCGCCAGAGGCATCCGTGGCTTTCGTTGGCACAGGGTCTTGGCCAAGTCAGATCGAAGTAAAGATTCATGACCTTGAAGTCCGGATTTTCAATGAAGCGAGCGATTGAATCCAATTTATAATCAAAGAAACTTTTGCTGTTCAGGCAGCCATAAGTCCAAGTGGAACGGTTGCGTTCCGTTTTATTCTGGATGACCGTGTCCAGCATGTAATTCCCCATTTTTGGTTCGGGATTGTGCCAGATTTTGCCATAATAATTCCATTCCGCAGTCAACGGGGAAACGCCTTTTGTTCCATTGTAATAGAAGACTAGTTCCCCGTTTTTTTCCTGTTTGTCACGGAATTCGCTGATTTTTTCTTCCATAAACCAACCGGGACGTTTGTGTTCAAAAAATTTTGTCACATACCCGGTCCAGGTGGTGGCGTTGACGCCCGGGCGTACCAGCCCGGCTTTTACATTTTTGGGCTTTACGGGGGTGGGCTGAAGATAAAATTCAAGTTTCCGGTTCTGATTGAGCGGGAGTGCGGTATCGATGAAGGTCAGAGTCAGAACGACCTCTTTCTGGCGGACATCGACCTTCAGCCCGTTTTTCTTGTCTCTCAGATACCAGCCGCGCCGGCTTTGCGAGCCTCCCATCAGTCCGACATCATCGCCACCGCACCAGAAAAACGGGTTGCTGACCGGATTAACGCTGAACTGTTCCTGCAAAGTCGCTGTGAAATCTTTTTTATAGCGGATGGAAGAACAATCGTCGAAGTAGGTGAAAGATTTCCGCTTCAAGGGGATTTCCAGTTCCAAGTTTTCCAGCATCTGGCCGGCAGCCGGTAGCAAGTCCACGGTAAACCAGAGCACCCCGTCAAATTCTGCGCGGATTGAGACCTTCATGGGAAGCGATTTATCGAGCGGCAGAAGCTGATACTCCACATGGGAAATTTTTCTGTCGTACAAACTTGCCTGAAAGGCCACCGGCTGCTGATTCCATTTCAAGATGACAGGAGCCGAAAGCAGCTCTTGTGCCTGTGAAACGAAAGATTCTGCCAGGCCTTTTCCCCCCAACCGGAATGTCCGCCCCCAGCAGGAAAAAGTGGTGTCATCGGCGGTAATGGCAGTCCAGGGCGCGGGGATCGAATCCTGATCCCCAAAAGTGGGATCCGCCCAGGCCGGTTTATCCGGATATTTTCCATAGTATTCACTGCCGTTCAACAAGGGCATTCCGGCGGGCGAAACGACTTCATAGGAGAGGGTGTATTGTCCGCAGGGCAGGGTGCTGATACTAAAAGCGCAGGGGATTGTCAGAGCCGCGTCGGAAATGCTTTGCCGGGCGCTCAGGACGTTTTGGCCATTTTGATCGGTCAGGGTAATGGAAAGCTGGTTTGCCCCTGCTCCCATACGGGTATTTCTCATAACTAGGAACAGTTTTTGTTCCGGGATATCCGTATAGATATATCCCATTTTGACAGGAGAAATTTCTTTGTACTCAATGCTGGAACGGAAAAGCAGACCCCAGGTTTCAGAGTCGAGTTTTGTTTCCAGAATCCGGTTGAGCGGTAGCTTTCCCTGGATGGTTTCCTGCACGGGTTGACTGGCCGGGAGGTTGATTTCTTTGCGGAAGGCAAAAGGGAAAAGCGGAGCAACGGCCGTCATATCCAGGGTTACTGTATCAGTACTGGGAGAAAAGAATTTCACGGTGCAGTCAAGTTTTCCGTCATAAAGAGAGCCAAACTGGCTGATTTCGACTGCAGGGGCATCCGGAGTCAGCGTGATCTCTGCATAATAGGCAGCACTCCCGTATTTCCCCGGAGAGAAACTGGTCCAGTCTGCTGCTCCAATTAGAGACCGGCATAGATTGATACGGAAACGGGTTCCGGCAACCGGAATTAGGTCGAAGTTTGACCAAGGGATAGCTGCTTCAAAGGTCCAGTTTTCTTTTTGGATGGTATGAGCTGTTTTGACACCAGAGGCATCCCAGTTTTTATTGCCGCGATGCGAGTCATAGAAAACGCCTTGGCTGTTAAAGATGAACTGGAAGAATTCGGGTATGGCGTTCATGCCGTAGAGCCATAATTCAATGGAATCGTCTTCCCAGAGTGCACCGTCACGTTCCCTGACGTTGCAGACCAGATCAGTTGCCGGCGTGCGCATGCCAAGATACAGATTGTCATTGTCCCAGCTGAAAAAACACTGACTCTGGTTGGGAGAATAGAGGTTGCTGGCGATCGAATGCATGCCGGATGCGCCGAATGCAAATTCAGCGTCATGGATGATCCCGTCAATGTCCGGTGTTCTTTTACCAGAGGCAAAGGCGAAAGGGACGGATGGGTTACGGACTTCCGATGCAAGACGTGTGTACTCTGCTTCAATTTCACCGGACGACAGTTTTTTTTCGAAAATTCGCAGTTCATCTATGGCTGAGTTGCCGGGATCGCCCTGCCAGTATTCTCCAAGTATGAACTTCTTAAAATCGTTTTCCAGCGGTTTTTGGACTTCTTCGATGGCAGCTTGCCTGCCGTCAATATGGAGTTCCAGTATGCTTTCATTCCAGGATGCGCAGACATGGTGCCATTCGCCTTTTTCCCACTTCCGGATATCGGTTCGGGCGGTCGTCTGAAAGCCATCTTTGCCAAGACGCCCATACAAAAAAAACAATTCAGATGAATGATGATATTTATAAATAATGAGCCGGTCTTCCTGATTTTCAGCGCCGAAAAAATGCTTGAAGTCTCTGTCGGAGCCGTCCCAGTCGATGGGATTGACCCAGAAGCTGATGGTTCCTTCTCTGGAATTTAGTGCCGGGATAGGATAATAATGAATGGTCTGAATTCCCTTTGCGTCGCTGCTGTGGCCAAGGCGCAATGCTTTCCCGGAAAGGCCTGGCATCAGCATGCTGTCAGGCGTCCGGTCGTCCGCTTTTTTACCCAAAATTCCTTCCACGCCAGTGGCTTCGTGCTGTCCTGCCACCTCAAGGATCTGGTTCCCCATCCCTCCCCTGTCGGCTCTGATATCGCGGTCAAAAGTAAACAATATATCCGGTTCCACAGCGGAAAGCAGCACCGATAACAAGGCCAACAGCAATAGCAATTTCAGATCAGGCATTGGAATCTCCTCAGGTTTATTGCTTGTACTGACAATGTTTTGAACCGTAGATATCCGTCAGTATATTGGCGGTAACATGAAAATCAGCCCACATGATATTGAATCTGCCGCTGTGAAGTGAATGCAGTTCCGGTGGAAAGTAGGCGGTAAGATCATTTGCACCAATGTATTTTTTCACGGAATCCCCCCGCCAAGAACTGCCGGGAGTGCCGAGATAGGCATCCGTTATTGCCCAGATGCTGCCGGGCCGTTTGACCTCCACAATTTTGGGCACTCGTTGATAATCCAGATGCTGCGTGTCGCCACCTAGAGCCCCGCTCAGGCCGTAGGTCTGTTTCAGCCCGAATCCAAATTCGTCGGTCGGACTGATTGGATAGGTGAAATTACCGCGATAGAGAGAGGCAAACTGACCGAATCCTGTCGGACAGCGCAGAATTTTGGGATCGGGGCCGCTGATTGTTAAATAATTGCTTAACCAGAGAGTCGCATTCCAGAGCCGGTTGCCATTGGTTTTTGCGGGAATAAAATAATCATCAAAATCACCAATGTACTGAGCGATCCCAAGACCAATCTGCCGCAGATTGTTAGAGCAGGTGATTGCCTGAGCTTTCTGACGGGCTTTGCTTAAGGCCGGCAGCAACATGCTGGCCAGAATCGCGATGATCGCAATCACGACAAGCAGTTCAATCAAAGTGAAAAAAATCACATGTTTTCTCCGTTCGGTCTTCATCAGTGGTCTCCTTGTTCTGTTTGTTGAATCGTCTTCTGTAACTCGGAAAGAATGGTATTTGCAGCGGAATCGAATGAACAGTTGAATTTCTCCGCATCTGCATTTGCAGGGATGGAAGCAAGGCAATGGTCAAGGTGTTTTTCCAGCTTTTCTGGATGTTGCGGGCGTATGCCAGCGTTGCGCAAAGCAAAGGCGGTACGGAAGAGCAGTGATTTTGCCAGGCATTCGGGTACTGCCGTGGTGCGTATGGAGAACGGAATGGCGATGGTTGAATCAGGCGGCCCGGCCAGAAGAGAAACAACGGAGTCCCTCCCGTTCAGTTCAGTCGTTATGCCGAAACTGGTCGGTTTCCGGCAAACCGCATCGCCGGGCAATAGACCAAGACGTGTCGTGGTGCGGGCAAGAAGCCGGCAATGCGCGACCGTGATCGCGGGGGCTTTTTTCTGAAGACCACGCAGGATCTTCATCCGCCGGTTGATATTGGACTGCAGCTCTTTGTTTTTCGCCGGCAGCGCATAACCATGAAGACCCGGCAGATGCCAGGAATTGGAACGTACATCCAGACCGAACAAAACTTCCGCGGAAACAACGTGGGCGGCGGTGTTTTCCATGATAAAAGCGTGTTCCGAGTCGGCAAACAGAAATGTGGAACCGTATTCGCCATGGGAATAATGACCGCGAAGGACAATTTCACGGCAGAGAGCAAGCGCATCCTTTGCATTCGCAGTCTGTTCGAGAGCAAGCCGGAGCATGTCGGGTGTATGCAGCCCGACATGCGTGTTTTCCCGGCAAAACTCTCCGGAATTCATTGCGCCGGCTAATCCGTGCTCATTGATCCCGAACAACGGCGAAGCCCCCAGGCTGTCAACCAGACCGGCCCAGCGAAAACGCCCGGGCGCGCTGCGGATGATCCAGGCTTGATGCGAATCCCCCCCATCGCGATTCTTGTGCAGAAGAATCCGATGCCCGCGAGATACATCCGGCATGATGATCCATGATGTGCAGGCAATCGCTGGCGGCGCATGCCGAGCCGCAAGGGTCATTATCAACTCATTCGCCTCAATCTGCAGCCCGGAGGCCATGGCGTGATATTCTACAAGCCATTCCTGAGCGTATCTTTCCAGAAGACGAAGGTAATTGCGCAAATAATCGCTACGGGAAAGATTCGCACACGCAAACTGCCGGTCGATCATCTCACGCAAAGCCAGATAATCGGCCTGAACATCATAGTCACACAACGCGATCCGCTGAAGACCAAACGCATAACTGTCACTCGCAAATGGGATCATGGCTTATCCTTGATTTTGAATCTGTGTTAATTATATCATAAAAAATAGACCTTGTCAAGCCGTAAATATATATTTGCTAAATTTTTCTAAAAAATGTTGCATTCTTTCCGTGATCATCCCGTCGCTTCTCTCCGGGGTATTTAAATCCTATGTTGCATGTTCGAAAGGCGGGGGCGGGGACGCAGGCTTTGCTCACAACCTGTAAAACGGTAAACTTTTTTTCTCTTGAAGTGTTGAGCGGGCGTGAGCTATGGAGCGCCGGCGTCCTCGTCGGCATCCCCGCGCCCGAATTTCGGCCAAGTACCATAACATACGTTGCTGGCAAAATGGTTCCCAGGAAAAGTATATCAGATATTGAAATCGCTAAAAATAAGTCTATAATATATATTTGTACAAGAAATTCAATCATGGAGTATATTTATGTCGCGATACAGGAACATAGCGCAGGCGCTGGGGGAGCGGATTGCGTGCGGGGAATTTGCGTCGGCGGGGCGTCTTCCCAGCTGTCAGGAGCTGACGGTTGTCTTCGGGGTGAGTTATGTAACCATATCCCGGGCGATTCGTGAGCTTGAGTTATCCGGTCTGGTGGTCAGCAAACCGGGGCACGGAATTTATGTTGTGCCGGAAGAGGAACGTGGCAGGCAGCCATTGTCACAGGTAGGTTTTATCATGCCGACGAGGGGGGATCTTTTCGGGAATTATTTTACACCGGTTTTAAATGGCCTCGGTCAGCGTCACATACAGTCGGTACCGCTGACGGATGATATGCATTTGAATGCGCTGGAGGCCTCAGAACGCATTGCCAGGATGAAGGGATATGCGGAAAGCGGTTATATGTCGTTGGTGGTGGATGGGGATCGTTGTTTTCCCTTTGCCGCATTGAATCACGTATTTTCAAAATTTCGTCAGGTTAATTTTGTGCTGCGTTGTGATTCCGGGCTTGAGTTTGCAGGAGCGAATCGTCTTGTCTGCGACTATCGGCAGGCTGGACGAGAGCTAACGTCCCACCTTTTGAGCCAGGGGGTACGACGCATCGTTTTTTTGACTTTTGAGGAGCTTGATGAAGTCTGGCGCCGGAGCAATTTCAGTACGCAACACTCGCATGATCAGCTGGTGTTTGACGGCATTGAAGATGCTTGCCGCGAGAATGGTGTGGATTTTTCCGGGTGTTGTAAAATGATTCGCAATCAACTGCCCAATGAGGACGACCCGGACTGCGAACAGGCGCTTTCCGCGTTTCTGCAAAAAACTCCGGGTTGCCGCTGTGGTATCATCGCAATTGATGATGGGCGGGCGCGGTATGCATACCGCGCCGCTGTTTTGTGTGGATTAGCGGTCGGGCGGGATGTGGCCGTTACGGGATTGTTCGATACTGCGTTATCCGAAGTGCTCTCCCCGCGTTTGACAACCGTTAACATCGGAGAAACGGAAATCGCAGAACTGACAATGAAAGCGATTACCGGCAAATGGCGTGGACGAACCGTTATGGTCAAGCCACGCTTGATCGTGAAAGAGTCTTCCCTGCTTCCATCCACCACCCGGGAATACAGTTCCTGAATCATATCCGGATGCGGATATAAAGCACCGGAGCGTTTTGTACTACTATCCGCCAGTTTCTGGTTTTTGGCAGAATATTTTCTGTACGTGGTTAACAATGGACAGATTGGGAGCCAGGGTCTGGTGTTTCCGTTTGATGGGACAAAAACGAACCGAATCCGGAGATGCCGGCGAGGCCGCTGACGCCCCATAGCTCGCACCACTTTTTGCCAGCACTACCCTGTTGGCCGCCGCCTGTTCATCCTTGCATCATGCCGTTTTAAGCGAAGGCCGGGTTCCAAAGGGGTTTATTTTTCATCGATACTGAAGTCGTCGAACCAGATGCTGTTATCGGGGGACTGTCCGCCGAAGGTGACAAGGAGGGAGCGGCACTGGCTCCAGCGGCCCTCTGTGGGAATTTGGAAGGTGAGGGAAAGCTGGCGCCAGCCGGGCGCAAAGGGGCTTTGTGTCCGTTGCACCGGGGTTCCTAGAAACTGTTGATTTTCATCCTGTCCTTGAAAGGCGAGGGTGGCATTTTCACCGCTGTTCTGCAATACCCATAGGGAAGCCTCATAGGTTCGTCCAGGAACGGCTGGAAAGTTTTTCAGAAAACAGCCTCGGTGTTCTGTCCCATTGCACTTGAGCTGGAAGGAGGCCTTTGCACTGCGGCTGACATCATAGGAAAGAGCATATTCGTCCTGGCTTTCGCTGCCTTTCCAGAAAGACCAGAGTCGTGAGAAATCAAATTCCTGTGGATAGAAAGGGCGTGGTGGAAACGCGAGAATGCGGTAGGAGCGCCCTGGTACTGATACACGGACTTTACCGGATACGACGGCAAGCTCCTTGCCGTCATATTCCTCACAGGCAGTGAAATCACCGGAAGCGATGGCGGAGAGATCAAGTTCGCAATCTTCGTCCTCCGGAGTCTGGTTGGACAGAAAGATCAGCGTCCGATTGCCGGGACATTCGTACCAGGTCACACGGATATCGGGATTGGAACTTTTGATGCGATTGTCCTCGTAGTAAAGATGGCACTGGGTCTCCGTTTTCTGTACCTCGTATTTTTCAAGGATATCCCAAAGTTTCCGGAAGGACGCGGGTTTGGCCCAGAGATGGGTGGAATCAATATCATGGAGCTGCAGCATGGAGATCATGGCATCGGTCGTCTGATCATTGACATGCTTGCCTTGTTTTGCGTACCAGATGGCAGGCAGGAAGACGACCCCAATGCCGAGGACATCCCGGTTGTATTCACTCTGCCAGATCTCATCCGGAATTTCGTCTGTATAAACATAAAAATTGCGTTGGATGGCGGCGGTATGCTGTTCCCCGGGCAGCCAGTAGTCGGCCATGCCGCACTGCATGGGGTAGTACGAACGCTGGCCATGGCACATGACGGAGCGGCCATACCGGTGGGCAAGGGCGACGGTGCGTTTGATGAGCTCTCGCTTGGTCACGATTTCATTGCGCCAGATTTCACGTCCGAAGCGGTCTTTAAAGCTGCAGCCATGAAGGGGATTGCGGCAGACGCTGGAACCGCAGTGATCGTAGTAGATCTGGAAGACTCGGTCGCCGTAGGGATGTTGATAGATTTTCAACTGGTTATTCAGGTAGTAATCGGTTAGCGCGGTGGCATTACAGAATAACAATAGGGTATTATAAACTTTTTCGTATTTGCCTTCACCCAGTGGTTTGTGCCAGGGCATCTGGCAGACGGCTCCGCGTGGAATCCGCCAGTATTTCCAGAAATATTGTACCATTTCGTTGTCATCGGTCAGCGCATTGGCAAGACCATAAACTGAGGCGGACCAGGGGCGCCGGGTTTTCATACGGTATTCGAAGTCCGTGGGATGGGGGACAAAGCTGCCGACATCCTGGAACCCTCCGTCGCCGCCGCCGTGAATGAGTCCGATATCGTCGCCAAAGCGGAGAACGCGGTTGCGTTCTGGCAGGGGGCGGACAGGCGTTGTGATGAAGAGTGCTTCATAGGAAACGTCGGCTGGCAGTTTGCTGTTTTTCTGAATCATTTCCACCCGGCATTCACCGGTTTCGCGGTTGACGAAACGGACGGGCTGTGCAGTATCATAGATCCAGTTGGCGTCATGCTGGCAGGCAAAGGCAAAGCCGCCTGCGTGTGGGGAGACGAGCCAAAGCATGTTGGCGTTTGGATCAAATGGATATTCAAAAACGTTGCGAGTGGGATCCTGAAGTGTCGGAGTCATCAGAAAACGACGGAATTCGGGGGCAACCTGCCAAGTAAGGTACATGGCGGAAATTTCGGGCTGCTCCCGGATTGTCCAATCAACTTTAAGGAATCCGTCATATTCGACGGTCGTGGCGTAATCAATGACGCAGTCGCCAGCACGCCCGCTGCCGTTGAAGGTCACGCTGCGCTTGCTGCGCGAAGACGAACCGGCCTTCCAGGTAATGACCCGCTCATCCAAGTGAAGAGTGGGTGCTGTGAGGAAGAGCTCTCTGTCCTGTATCGTGATGCTTTCCGGAAGCGGCCCGCCGCCAAAGCGGTAGCGGCGGTTCCATAGGGTGATGTTACGCCCATCAACGGCGAAATCGCGCCAGAGAGCCGGTACTTCATCCTCGTCACCAAGTCCATTATAAGCGAAGGAGAGGTCGGGGCGGATAATTTTTGTCAATACGCGGTGGCCGCCGCCGATCGTGGTTTCCAAAACATATGGGCCGACTTGGTCAATGCCAGAAAAAATGCGGCATTCATTTTTTTGTGAAAACAGCCACTGTCCTGAATGAATGAGTTTACCATCCGGGGCAGTAAGTTTATAGTCGATATTGAGCTTGCCTGCAACAAGAGTCAAGGCAAGATCCTCGGGCAGAGCTGAAAAATCGAATTCCGCTTCGAGTTTATCAAGCTTTTCGCAGGGTCCCTTGTCCACCCCGTTGAGGCGGACTTCATAGCTCTGGATGGCATCGGCTGGACGATCCTTGAGAAGTCTCGCATAAGCGTTGGAAACTTCAACGGGAGTAAGTGCCCTGGAATAAATACGGGCATCGTCGATGACTGTACCCCAGCGATGCCGGTCTTCGTAGAATGTGCTTTTTAGACCAATAAACCCCGATTTGGCCTGGAAATCGGCATTTTTGAGGCATTTTGG
>Ga0172378_10002631_pt1 | contig 16895 bp, 17 predicted proteins | sample GrowelOW332metaG_FD_119755 | JGI IMG/M metagenome (GOLD analysis project Ga0172378, IMG submission 119755) | Groundwater microbial communities from an aquifer near a municipal landfill in Southern Ontario, Canada - Pumphouse #3_1 metaG | ecosystem: Environmental > Aquatic > Deep subsurface >... | reverse complement strand
TAAGAGTCAGAAAGCAAAACCATATGCTGCTTGTTTATGAACAGGAATTAACAAATTTGCAGGCCCATGCATCTAATATATCCTCTCCTGCTTTTGGCGATAAGGTGCAGGGAAATCATATTTCCTCTTTGGATGAGATCGTTGAAAAGATCGTCATGCAGGCAGATAAAGTTAATCGATTATGGGATGCGTATATTGCTAATAAGGAAAGAGCTGCAAGCATGATTGGCCGTATTGATGACGACGCGCAAAAGGCGGTCTTGTATCGGTATTACATTATGGGCGAAAACTGGAAAACGGTTTCATGCCATATGCATTACACCAGGCGGTATATTTTCAAGCTTCATGATATGGGAATCAGGGAATTGTCAAGAATTTTTAAAAGAGTTCACTAAATGACACCAAAAGACACTACTTGACATGCTATTCTGGTATCGTGAAGAAAAGGGAAATACAATAAATTTGCTATCAACGCAAAGCCTCCTTGAAATACTAGCGATACGGTTAGACATGTTGCTTCCGGACAATTTTCTTTTTCTTACACCTCAAACATACCTTGGCGATGGCGAAAAGCACGTAATGAAAGTTACGTGCTTTTTGCTGTCTGTTTTTATATACATGGAGGATACATGGAGATCATTTATAAGAAGCCGTCTGAACTGACGCCATATAAAAACAATCCAAGGGATAATGACGGCGCGGTTGATTATATCATGCGTTCGATTGACAGTTTCGGGTTTAAGGTCCCGATCGTGATTGATGGTGCGTGGCTTGTGTCACGTGCTTTTTTATTGCCTTTTATCTTGAGAATATTTTGATTGGCTTTGATTGGATAGGAGAAAATGGGAAATGATAACTTAATACCGAACGACGCACGAACTCCGGAGGAACGCCGGAAAAATGCACGCAAAGCCGGGATTGCTTCAGGCAAGAAGAGGAGACAGCTAAAAGCATGGAAAGACATTACCCGCGCAGTACTCGCGATGCCTATAAAGAGCGGAAAGCTCGATAAGAATATCAAGAGTATCTCCGACGCCAAAGGGAAGAACATCAAAGTACAGGATGCAATGATCATTGCGCAGGTTGTACAAGCGATGAAGGGAAATCCGAAAGCGTTTGAAATGCTGCTGTCACTTTCGGGGCTTATGGATGACAGTACGGAAGCAGGAAATCCTTTCGACGGAGTCACAACGGAAGATATAAAAAGGTTGGTCGATGGGGATGAATAAAGAGCTGATCTTATACCAGGCACAATTGGAACTGGCCCGGCGCGACTTCTTTTATTTCTGCCGCTTGAAGGCGCCTGACTTTTACAGGAAGAACCGCGGATATTTGCGCGAATTGTGCGAGACGCTGCAAGCGTTTTATGAACGTAAGTATGAAGAAAATGTACTTATTGTGAATCTTCCGCCGCGTCACGGGAAAAGCCGTACCGCCTCCCTCCTTGTTGAGTGGGCATTGGGAAGGAATATCCACGAAAAAATAATGACGGGCTCTTATAATGAGACGCTGTCTATGACCTTTTCGAAGAATGTCAGAAACGACATCCAGGAAGTCAAAGCCAGCCCGGACCGCATCGTTTATAGTGATATTTTCCCCGGGGTAGAGATCAAGCGCGGTGATGCTTCCATGAATCTGTGGAGTTTGAACGGCGCGTATAATTCATACCTTGCAACAAGCCCGACGGGTACGGCAACTGGTTTCGGTTGTTCTTTGATGATCGTTGACGATATCATCAAGAACGCTGAAGAAGCTTATAACGAAAACGTGAAAAGGAAGCACTGGGAATGGTTCACGAATACCATGCTTTCAAGGCTTGAAGAAGGCGGCCGCATCATTATCATCATGACCAGGTGGGCGACAGATGACCTTGCAGGCCGCGCGGCTCTCTATTACGGTAAAAATGCCCGTGTGATAACAATGAAGGCCATGCAGGACGATGGCAGCATGTTATGTGATGAAATTCTTTCGAAACGTTCCTATGAGGCTAAAACGCGCGCCATGGGCGCAGATATCGCCGCTGCTAACTATCAGCAGGAACCGATAGACATACAAGGCCGCTTATATACGTCGTTTAAGACGTATGACGATATACCGCGGGATAAGAAGGGAAATCCTCTTTTTACAGCAATCAGAAATTACACGGATACCGCAGACACCGGCGCAGATTTCTTGTGTTCCATCAATTATGGGTACTATGGCGGTGAAGTGTATATCCTGGATGTTCTTTACACGAATGAACCGATGGAGAAGACGGAGCCAAAGACCGCAGCCATGCTGCATAAGGATAATGTGAACAGGGCTGATATAGAATCAAACAACGGCGGGCGTGGATTCGGCAGAAGCGTAGGACGGATTCTCAAAGAACGGTATGGATCCAACCGGTGTTATATAAACATGTTCCATCAGTCGATGAACAAGGAAGCCAGAATATTTTCCAATGCTACGTGGGTGATGGAACATATCCATTTCCCAGAAGATTGGCGAAACAGATGGCCGGAGTTCTACAATGCGCTTAACCGATACCAGCGCGAAGGCAAGAATGCGCACGATGACGCGCCGGATGCACTGACCGGTGTTTGTGAGAAGTCGATGATGAGTACACCTATGAAAGGGTTTGTCATTGATATTTAAAAGGGGTAAAAATGCCGAATTACAGATTTGTAAAAGATGCCTATTATGGCGAAGGAGGATTTGCAGGCGGGGGCTACCTGGTAAAGTTCGACCGTGAGACAGAGAACAATTACCATAAGCGCCAAAAAATGGCGTACTACATCAACTATTTCAAGGATATCGTTGATTCGCTTGTAAATCCGGTTTTCAAGAAGAAACCATCCCGCAATTATGACGGACAGGGTAAAGAGTATATTGATACTTTCCTCGACAACGTAGATAATGCAGGTACGGCAATTAATAATTTCATGAAGAATGCAGCTCTTAAAGCCAAGCTTTTGGGAGCTGTTTTTATTTGCGTTGATAACTTCCCTAATATCCCCCGTGATATGGGAACGGCGATTGAGAACCGGCTGTTCCCTTATGCTTACATTGTGGAACCGGAGTTTGTGACAGATTACAGCGTGGACAACTTCGGCCGTCTGACGTCTTTGACGTATCAGGAGAATGTACAGATCGGAGAAAGTACCACAATTACGCGCTGTGTTATTTTCAACGACAAGACGATTACGACAACAATTAACGGGCAGGTCGTGTCTCAGACTGAACACGGCCTGAGCAGGATTCCTGTCGTTTATTTCCCGGCTGTCTCTTCCAGCGGGCGGCAGACAATGAAACCTGCTCCTCCGCTTGAATCTTCTGCCGGTGTCGCTCGCGCCATCTACAATTTTCAGTCGTTCTCTGAAGAAATTCTACGGAAACAGACCTTTTCCATTCTTACAATGCCGTCTACTGACCGCCAGAGCATTGACCTCGGAGTATCGAATGCGCTTGCTTATGATCCAAGCGCGACAGGAGGAGCCAAGCCGGAATTCATAGCGCCTCCGAGTGCTCCGGCCGATGTCCTCATGAATGAGCGCCGCTTCCTGGTCAATGAGCTGTACAGAATGAATGGCTTGTCTTTCGTCATGGAAAGCAGTGCGCAGGCGTCCGGCGTCTCACGGCAGTGGGAATTTGAGAGAACGAACCAGACACTGGCAAGTTTCGCCGACCAGTGCCGGCAGTCTGAAACTGCGCTGATGAAAATCTTCCAGGCATGGCTTCATATTGATTGTGATTATAATGTCCAGTATGCGGATGATTTCGGAATCGTTGATGTTGCATCTGAAATGGCGGAAGCACAGGCATTGTCAGATCTGAACCTTGCGCCGGGTCTCAGAATTGAGATTCTTAAACGGCTGTTGTCTGTCTATCTTCCGGACCTTGATCCTGACCGCTACGATGAAATCATTCATGAGGCTGAAGAGGCAGAAAGGGATGCTGTGATTTCTGCGCAGCCGCTTGAACCTCCGCCCGCCTCCGCTGGTGACTGATGAGTCCGAATGAAGCGGTAGCAAGGTTTCAGAAAGATTACGACAAGACAGCCGAAGAACTGAAGATAGAAGTACAGAAGAATATTGATGCAGGAATGAAGCCGGATGCTGCCGTTGAGAAAGCATTTAATGACGTGGCAGTCATGGACAGCCTGACAAGCGGAGTTGAGCAGGCGATAAAAGATTGTTACACGGTAGAAACTCCTGTTTCTGATACCGGTGTAAATCCTTTCCTGCATTGGATGTCTGAGAATATGAAGCTTTCCGAAACAATCCACGGCGCAGGCCTGAAGATGAAGCAGGAAATCGTTGACACGATTAAGACGGCCCAAAAAGACGGGTCAAATATACAGAAAGCGGCGCGGGCGCTCTATGACGGATATGGATATGGCCATGTAACGAAACAGCAGAAGTTGCCCGAATACCTGGAACAACTATTAAGCGACGTCGACGAAGCGGTAAGCGGCGCTGATGTAGCAAAAGACGAAGCGATGAAAGCCGTTGTAAAAGACGTGAAGAAAGCAGCGCGCAATGTTTCAAGGCTGTCCGGAATGACAAACGGCAGCATGAATTTGAAAACAGCGTATAATACACTTTTAACGGCTTCCGAGGCTTTCAATGATGAACTTGTTGTGAAGGCCGCAGAAACGGCCATAGAAGAGAAATCACGCTATATAGCGGACAGGATAGCAAGGACGGAAGCCGCCAGAGCATACGGCCAGTCTATTTTTGACAAGTATGCCAATGATAAAAGAGTCGTTGCTTATAAATGGACATTATCTTCACGTCACCCATGCGACGATATCTGCGACATGTATGCCCATGCTGACTTATACGGCATGGGAAAAGGCGTATTCCCCAAGGATAAATTCCCTGTAATCCCTGTGCATCCGAATTGCTTATGCCACATGACGCAAATATATCAGGAAGAATTGGATAATTTGACGCCCGTAAATGACCCGCTCAAAGCTGGTGAAGAATATCTCAAGACAGCACGGCCAAACGTTTTAAAGCGTATTCTGGGCGTAAATGGTGCTGCTGATTTCAAGGCCGGCAGGGTCAAATGGTACGACGCGGCGAAGGAGTACAGTGAAAATTACATGAAAACACTTTTTGAGATTGAAAAATCTGATACAGACGATTAATATGAATGTCTTTCGGTTTGCAGACGTTAAAGAACAAGCTTTTTTATTGGAAAAAATCGGCAAGACGCCGGTTTTTATATTTGCGGTAGACCCGCGGAAAGGGTGCATTCAGACAATGACACTTGAAGAAATTTACTCAAAACTGAAAGAGATTGACGGCGGAGCGGAAATGACTGACGCCATTCGTAAGGAATTGACTTCCCTGCGGAATGAGGCGAAGGAAAACCGTCTGGCAAAGGAAGAAATCCTCCGTGCAATCGGTGCAAAAAATGCTGATGAGGGAAAAGCGCAGATGGAATCGTTGAACAAGCTCATGGAAAAGCTGAAAGAAGCAAATACGAATCCTGATGCAATGGTAACGCGTCTGAGTTCTCTTGAAGATCAGGTGACTGCATTGACCAAGGCAAGCAATGATGCAAAAGCGGCCGCTGAAAAAGCAAAACAGGAGCAGATTGCAAGCCAGAAACACAGCGCGTTGATTGAAGCTCTGACGGCAGCGCACGCAGTAAGTCCAGCTGAGATATCAAAGCTCTTAAGCTCGCAGGTAAGTCAGGATGATGCCGGAGCACTGGTATTCTCTCTGGATGATGGTACGACAGCAGATATCAAAACTGGTGTTGAAAATTATTTGAAATCCAACCCGTGGGCAGTTCCCAATAATGGAAATCCAGGCGGCGGCAGTCACGCTCCGATTGACAATTCAGGACACAAATACACCGGGGAAGAGATTCAGAACATGTCGATTGACGACATTAACAAGAACTGGGATGACATTGTAAAATCATCCAATAGTAATGGTTAAGGAGAAAACATTATGGCAACAACTTCTTTTGTCCCGAAACTCTGGGACGCACGACTTATTGCAAATCTTGACAAAACTCTCGTTTACGCAAATCTGTGCAATCGTGATTATGAAGGCGAAATCAGATCCGCAGGCGATACTGTACACATCAACAAGCTGAATGCACTGACAGTTAAGGATTATACTGGCACTGTTACTTCCGAAGAACTCGGCGGCACTTCTCTTGATCTCGTTATTGATCAGCAGAAATACTTCAGCTTCAAAGTTGATGATATCCTGAAGGTCCAGTCTAATCTGGCACTGGTTGACTCTGCTATGCAGCAGGCCGCTTATGCACTCTCTGATAAAGCAGATCAGACAATTGCAGGTCTTTATGCTCAGGCTGGCACTCAGATCGGCTCTGATGAAAGCGCTACAAATATCGGTACAACAAACAAAGCATATGATGCGCTGATTGATATAGGCGTAGCACTCACAGAAAACAACGTGCCGACTTCCGGCCGTTTCGTAGTCGTACCGGCATGGTTCGAAGGCCTCCTGCGTAAAGATGACAGAATGGTTTCCACTGGTGATGCTGCCGCACAGGCCGCAAGAATCAATGGTTACCTTGGCCGCGTAGCTGGCTTTGATGTATACGTTTCCAACAACGTACCGAATACTGAAGGCACTCTGTACAAGATCATTGCAGGCAACAATACAGCTATGTCTTACGCACAGCAGATTCTCAATACTGAATCCTTCAGAGACCAGACTTCTTTCGCTGATGTTGTTCGCGGCCTCATGGTTTACGGTGCAAAAGTCGTACAGCCGCAGGCTCTTGTATGCATGACTGCCAGTAAGGGCTGATTATTATGGCAGATGATGCAGAGGGGATCCTGGAGAAACATATAAGGCGTGCCATCGCGAAGAGCGCAACTGCTTTGCAGGAATACGCAAGGGAAAACCACAGATTTACAACGCGCACCGGTGCGCTTGAGCGGTCTGTCTCAAAAGACGTCGCTCCGGATGGTTTCTCTGCTTCCGTTTATCTTGACGAAAATATAGCTAAATATGGGCCTATGATTCATATGGGAACGCCTCCGCATGTCATTTTGCCAAGATACAAGAAAGTTCTTCGCTGGAGCGGGGGAGACGGCTTTGTATTTGCAAAGCACGTCAGGCATCCAGGAACAAAGCCGGACCCGTTTTTGTATGATGCAATACGGGGGACGGACGGAGAGATTCAAAACATGGTCAAAGCAGAATCAGAAAAAGCGGCGCAGGAAGTCGCGGACCTGCTGCGGAAGGACGTGATGAAATGACTTTTATTGAGACGGCATCAGATAACGTCATGACAGCTGATCAGAGAGCCATTGAGTATGCCAATGCTTATGTATCACGCCTTATGTCGCGTCTTGGTGTGCAGGAAAGCGAAGTAAAAACGCCTGTATCTGAGATCGTGCAGAAGCTGGCCGAGCTTGCCGCCTTGCGTGAGCAGGCGGCCTCTCTTGTGGGCAGTGATGCATCGGCATATCTTGACGGTGTAAACACGGATGATATCTATAACAGGAAATACAAGATATACAGCGACAGGATCAAGCAAATAGAAAATACAATCAGTTATACGGATTTCCTTGGCGCTGATGCCGAAGGAAACGATAAATTCTTTGTGGGGACAATCCCGATTGGGAGGGCATGACCATGGACAGAGTATTGTTTTTGGTAGATCGTGTCCTTAAGGTCCTGCAGGAAGAGACGGAAATCCCATGGGTGAAGTCCCTGGCGGGTCCTGCCTTCCCGAAGGTGACCACGGGGTATCTTTGCCTCGGGAATATCCGTTACTTTGATTATGTGAAGGACGTACAAAAGGGAACTATCGCTTTCGAGCTGTTTATCATTACTCCTGAGCTGACAGATGAAACGTCTTTGCTTATCGAGAAAACGACGCTTTTAGTCAAGGATATCTTGAATGAAAACGAAGATTTCGACGGCGAAGCGATTTCTTCTGAAGTGACGGAAATCAATTTTGTGCCCCCAGCTGGTAAAGCGGCTGCCGGCGCGTCTCGTATTTTATATAATGTTACTTTTGAAGATTATGAAGTATAAAAAGGAATGGTGAAAATATGTCTAAAGTAAGACCGGCATACGATGCAAGCGCCGATAAGCTCAAAGGCAAGGATGTGCTTGTATACATCAATTACGGCGAGACTGCCACTTATGAAGCGCCTGCATGGTGCCTGATTGGTGGTCAGACTGATGCCAAGTATGACATAAAAGCGGATTCCATTGATGGATCCAACAAGAGCTCCAACGGATGGGGCGAAACCTATGCAGGCATCAAGACGACGGAGCTCGACCTGGAAGGCGTAAGGGGCAAGAGCGATGAAGGCCTTGTGGCTCTTCGTGATGCCTTCGTCAATGATGAAAAGGTAGATATCGTCAGATATGCAACGGATGGCACTGCAGAAAGAAACTGGTATTCTATTACGGATTTTTCTGATTCCACGCCGCATGACGACATGGCTACATTCTCCGTAACCTTGGAAGGCGTAGGAAAGCCGAAATTCTATTCTGGCCTTTCCTCCCTTTCCGAAGTTACAGGTTCCGCCGGAGCATAGGAGATTAAATAATGAATTATGACCGTCTGAAAAGATGCGCGGTCGTAAGAATCGGAGACGCTGACGTCAGCGTCTCTTTTTCTTTATCTGCGCTTGAAAAGCTTGAAAACAACGTATTTACGAACCTCATTACCTTTGCTGATTCCGGAAAAGTTCCCACGATGACGCAGCTCGTCGAAGCGTTCAAGATCGGATATGAAGACGCCAATCCGGATAAAGGGGACGCTGAGGAAAAGGCTCTCCAGCTGATGCACGAAAAAGGGCTTCCTGAGCTTATGAAGGCTTTTTATATTGCGCTTGGTGCGTCCGGCGTCCTTGGCCCAGAAGGTTCAGAAGCTGTCATGAAGTCGTTCGGCGTCGAATACCGTGATCCGAAGCCAAAAAACGCGAGAGCGGAGAAACCGGCGAAAAAATAGAGAGTTTCTCCGATTATTTATCACTGATCCTTCCCATCTGTTACGGAGAATTATCATTGACCGGAGAGGAAATCGCAAGAATGACGCCGTATGAAGTCATGATGCGTGTCGAAGGATACAAAGAACGTATGAAGAACAAGCGTATTTTCGCCGCGTCTTTTATTACGGCTCCCATTATCAACTCCGGATCCAGAGGTCCCAAGAGGGCTGTCACGGTCAAACGGCTGCTGCCTGATGATTTCGGTTTGAATGCATCCGGAAAGAAGATAGACCACATGAAAGAAGTCGTAAAACAGGCTGAGAAGGAAGAATTGAAACGTAAGAAAGGTGGTGCAAAATGCCAGACACAGACATAAGGATCAACATAACTGCCAATGACAATGCATCAGCTTCTATCAATAAAGTAAAGTCAAATATTAACAGTGTTTCCGCGCTGAAGATTAAGGGTAATACTTTTGATGGGATCAAGAATTCGGCGGAAAAAGCGGCATCAAGTCTTTTACACTTGCAGCAGACCGCCGGAAACATAGGCAACGCTTTTTCACGTGCCGCCTCCGCTGCCCAGCGTGCTTTGGACAGCATGAGGGGATCGGCAGACAAGACGACTAAGAGCGTGGAGGGGATTCAGCAGCCGGCAGGAAATGCAGGGGCTGTCTTTTCCAAGCTGGCGGGACTTGCGGGCAAGGCGTTTGCCGTTGCTTCCATTGCTGATTTCAGCAAGAGATGCCTTGAAGCGTCAGCGAATGCGGAACTTTTGCGAAAGGGCCTTGCAAGGTCTCTAGGCGCGGCTGATGCCGAAAAACTGATATCTGACGTGCAGGCCATCGGCGAGGCATCCGCGTATGATGCGACCCAGCTCCTCCCGCTTTCCCGCGCGTGGGTCAATATCGGCGATAATGCGGAACAGGCGACAGACAAGATGCGTACCATCGTGGATATTTCCTCTGCATATGGCTTGACAGCTGATCATGTCGGCGCGGTCAATCTTGCATTGTCTCAGATGCAGATGGCGGGCAAGATTGGACAGCAGGACATGATGCAGCTGCTTAATGCAGGCGTCCCTGCATGGCAGTTACTGTCTGAAAAGATGGGGCTCTCCGTCGCACAGCTCAAAGACATGAGTTCGAGCGGTGAACTAACGCAGGAAGCTATCGACGCACTCTTCGAGATCATGAAGGAAAAGGGGAACGGTGCGGCATCAGATATGGCCAATACACTGGCCGGCAAGTTCTCCAATATCGAGGAATCGGCCGCTAATTCCATGAGTGCAATTGGCGAAATCATAACAGATGCCTTCGACTTAAAGAACGTTCTGGGCAGTATCGGCGAATTTGTAGGATCGTTTAAGGTAGCTCTCATTGAAGTCAAGGATGCTGCTAAAAATGTAGGCGTGACGCAGGCGATTACGGATCAGCTTGAAAAGATTTCTCCGGTTGCCGCTTCTGCTTTTGGTACAATCTCCTCTGCCTTGAAGGATATCGGATCTTTCTGCAAAGAAAACAGCGGACTGATAAAGGCAGTTGGCGAAGCAGTCATGATTGTGGGGTCTGCATTCCTGTCCCTTAAGGGTATTATTGCTATCTGCACAACGGCCGCCAAAATATTCACCGCTGTGGCTACCATGAATCCGTATGTACTTGGCATTACAGCTGTCATTGCGGCTCTTGTCCTCATCCATGACAACTGGGATGCGATCAGCAATGCGGCTTCCCAATGCTGGCAGAGCGTAACCGAAACGATGGAGCGCATCAAGACCAGTATTATTGAAAAATTCAACGGTGCGATTGATTCCGTAAAACAGTCATGGAATGAATTCACGGACTTCCTTGCCCATCCGATTGATACAGTCATCAATATTACCCGGAATGTGGCAAGCAGATATTCGAGCGGCGGTGTCAATGACCTGATGTCGGATGCCAAAGGCGGTGTATTTGGCCTTCATGCTATGGCCAAGGGTGGATTGGTCGGGGGGCTTGGCCCGATGGCCACAGGCGGCGAACTGAAACGCGGTACTCCTGCCTTAGTTGGGGAAGCTGGCCCCGAAGCCGTCATACCTCTTAAAAACACTGTCCTGTCTCAGATCGGCAAAGCCATAGCCGACGCATACAATGGCGGCAAATCGTCAAATAAGACGTATGAGATTGAACAGAAAATAGTTACAGCGGTGGATTCTGGCCCAGTCAGCGCGTATACCAAAATACTGCAGGACGCGGCATCCAAAGCACGGGGAATTGGCGAAAATCTGAAAAGTTTCATCGATTACCAGAAAGAAGCAGGGGAAGAAGCCAAAAAGTACAACGAAACAGGCTCTGCCACCTTGTCTTATCAGAAGGAACTCGCTGAAAAAGAGAAAGAAATTGCGACGATTCAGGCACAAATCGCTGAAAGCGGAGCAAGTGTTGATTTATCTTCACAGCTCGATCAGCTGACCAGTGAAAGAGACAAACTGACTGAGACCTATGAAGCAGAAAAGACTTATGCGATAAGGGCTTATCAGGAAGCTTGTGATGCAAAAGTCAGAATCGAGCAGGAAACACAGAATTCCCTGAAGGATCTGCAGACAAAAACGATAGATGACATATATTCCCATGATGCTGCAGTGAGAAATGCAAAAGATGCACTGGAAAAGGCGTCGAATGCACAAAACCTGGAAGAATATACCAGTATCATGGCGCAGAAAGATGCCATTACTGGTGAATCTTATGCATCTATTCTGGCCAATGAAAACGCGCTAGGAGAAACAAGGCGCGCATGGTATGAAGAAATGATGCTGAACGTGGTTTCTTGGGGAACGTATATGCAGGAAACACTTACCATAGTGGCCGAGCAGCTGCAAAGCGGCATGGCACAAGGGTTGACGCAGTGCATCATGCAGGGAAAAAGTTTAGCGTCCATGTTTGGCTCTCTGGCTAATACTCTTATGAGTACGCTTATTAACAACGTACTTAAGAAATGGATTTCCTCTATGGGCATCATTCAGAACTTGAACGCCGCCAACAGTAAAACGGCGATGGCCAACGCTAAAGCAGAAGCGGCAGCGCAAGCGGCTAAATCCGGCGTATATGCGGCCAATGCAACGGCGCGCGTCATTGAGACTATGCCATTTATGGTATATGGAGCAGGGGCTTTGGTTGCTGCACAGATGCAGGCGGCCAAAGGCGGGGCGTTACAGTTTGCCACTGGCGGGTATGTATCGGGAGCGGGTACGTCGACTTCTGATTCTATCCCGTCGATGCTGTCCAATGGTGAATATGTATTAAACGCACAAGCAGTACAGGCTATCGGCCGTCCAACTCTCAATATGCTTAATTCCGGGGCCATTTCCGGCCTTGCGTCTGGCGGAAGTGTTGGAGGCGGCACAGATGTTGGAATAAGACCATCAAGCAATGTAACGCTTAATGTCAGCGCCTTGGATGCTTCCTCTTTCTCTGATTTCCTGCAAAACGGCGGACTGGATGAAATCCGCCAGAAGTTACTTGATACCGATAGGAATTTTGCGACAGATGCGGGGGTGTGGTAGTTGGCAATACGGATATTCCCACCAGATTTAAATAAATTAGCCTGGTCTTCTAAAAAGACGATCACATGGGATACGACCATTCAAACGTCAGGCTCCGGAATGGTAAGGACGATGACAAACCGTCTTTATCCTTCGTGGACGATACAGACCAAATTTGCTTTTTTATCGAATTTGGAATACCAGAAGTTCTTGGGGTTTGTTGCGCTCGTTAAGGGCGCACATGAACCCTTTTTATGGCTGGACCCTGATGATTATGAAATCAAGGGGCTCTGGCTTACGGCAAACGCTGACGGTAAAACTTACCAGGCGCTTCTAAAAATGGGCGAATACGTTGAACCGGTGGAATACATCGACAATGTGACGGTTTATGTTAATGGGATGGAAGCACCTTCTAACAGTTACACGGCAAAAGATGGAAAGATCATTTTTAATACAGCGCCCGGCAGTGATGCGAAGGTAACAGCTGACTATAGATATTACTGGAAAGTCATGTTTAAAGACGATAAAGTCACGATTGAGAATGTATATACAAATATCAATAAGTCAGACACATTTAAGCTGGAAGTGGTGAGATGAAAGAGGTTACACAGGATTTATCCGACTATCTGATGTCGGTTAAAAATATCACATCGTGCAATTTGTATGATCTAAAATATGCGACTGGAGAGGTAGAACGGTTTACCGACGCAGACATTGATCTTGCGTTTGATGGAAATACCTATTTCCACAATCGGCTGCTGTTTGCCGCTGAACAGATTAAAATCAATTCGACGGTTGTTGTTGACAGCATGACGGTTACAATCACAGCAGGAAAAGAAGATACGTTACGATACAAACAGGCGTTAAAACAGGCGAATGATGGGATACTAGACCGCGCTTCCTTGAAACTCCGCAGAGCTTTTTTCAGAAATACGGCCGTCGTCGGCACAATTCCTTTATTTTCAGGAAATGTTGAAGTGAAAAGCGCGGGCGGGCTGTCTTTAAAGCTGACCATCAAGGCCAATACACAAGGCTTGAATGTCGATTTTCCTGTCAGAAAGTACTATCCACAGGGCTTATACACGGTCAACAGTGAGACAAGGGTAATAAGCAGCAGTGAAACGGATAAATCGGCACTCATTGCGCCGTTTATTCCCCGGAAGGAAATACTATTATGACGGATGGCGAAAAGATAGCGAAGGCAGCGGAAAGCTACATTGGGACGCCGCATGTGAACGGTGCGAAGGTCAAAGGTGCGGGTATTGATTGCGGGATGCTCTTGATTGCCTCGCTGGAAGATGCAGGAATCATCAAAAAAGATTCGATCAAGATCGCGCCGTATTCCAATGAATGGCACCTGCACCATAGTGATGAATGGTTTCTGTCTTATGTCAGGAAGTATTGTAAAAAGGCAGCCGTTGAAGACGCAAAACCAGGCGATTTTTTCATGTATCAGTACGGCAGGTGTATTTCTCATGCAGGCGTTTATATAGGTGATGGTATAATCGTTCATGCCGTCGTTGATGAGGGCGTTATCATGTCCAATATTAACGAGATCATGTTTTTAGATGCGCATGGCCATAGCAGATTACGCGGTGTATATCGGTTCAAGGGGGTGAAAGAGTGAGTTTATTTGGCGGTCATACAACGACAACAAGAGCAGACAAGATTTCTTCTTTTACTGTCAATACAGCCGAGTACGGTTCAGCCGTCCCGGAAATCCTAGGAACGGTCCGCGTGTCAGGGAACGTGATTTATTACGATGATTTCACAGCGCATGAACACAAGAAGACGACGCGGTCAGGCAAGGGCGGGAAATCAAAGTCTGTCAGCATTACTTACACTTACACGGTGGCTACAATTATCGGATTGTGCGAGGGGCAGATTGTAGGGATTGGAAAGATCTGGATGGATAAGAACATTTACCAGTATCCGACCGATCAAGTCAGTTTGACATTGTTTAATGGCGCAGAAAACCAAGCGCCCTGGGCATATGTGAAGAGCAAACATCCTGAAAAGGCGCTCCCTTATCCAGGGCTTGCTTATATGGCCGGCGTCATTGATCTTGGCGATTCAGGCTCTATGCCGTCTTATAATTTCGAGGTGAAAGGGAAGCTCCTCAATACAGGGGACGGCATCGACGTAAACCCGGCTGATTATGTCCGGTATGTTCTGGACAAGATAGGCCTTAATGAAGTCAATATAGACGGTCTGGATAATTACAGGAAGTATTGCAGGGAAGCAGACCTCCTCATTTCATCTCCAATGGATGATACAGGAAGCACAAAAAGCGCGCGTGAAGTCATTAACGACATTATGACTCTTACGGGCGCTTTTATGTTCTGGTCCAATGACCGGTTCAAGATCGTACCACGCGAAACCAGGCAGATCGGTGCATGGGTGCCTAATAAAGCTGTCATGTATGATCTGACAGCAGATGATTTTCTGGCGCAGTCTGGCGGGGCTCTTGTGACGTATACACGCAAGGATTCGAGTGAAATATATAACCAATATCCCGTGGAATTTATCAACCGGGCCAATGGATATGAAAAAGAAACGGTATCTTATGCGCTGGTCAATGATATAGAAGAGTACGGCTTAAGACAGGCAGGAACAACGGAAGCGCATTATTTGTACACGAAAGAGCGTGCCGTAAAGGTTGCGGAACGTCTGGCGCGTGAAGCGTTATATGGGAGAAACCAATACACATTCAAACTGGATTGGAGTTTCTGCCGTCTTGAAGTCGGGGACATCGTCACATTGACAGATGCTAACTGTGGCCTTGATAAACAAGCTGTCATGATCAACAGTGTCACGGAAGCAAAGAATGGCGTTATTACGTTTACTGCTGTCAGCATGCCGGAAGGAGATTATGCACCGGCTGCATACGATGTCAGAGGGAGCGAGCGGCCGTATGTGGATTATAACGCAACGGCTCCGCGGACAGATAAACCCGTTATACTTCAGCCTCCGGCAGACCTGACAACGAACGGCCTTGAATTGTGGTTAGGCGTGAGAGGAACGGCAGACAATTGGGGCGGTTGTCATGTCTTCATGTCGGATAATAATACCAATTATGCAGAAGTGGGGCAGATCTCCACAAGCGCAAGAACGGGAACGCTTGCAAAGGATATAAGCGCAAGCGATACGACTATCCGCGTCAATGTAAACGGGTCTTTTATTTCAGGAAGCGAGGAGGACGCAAAGAATGGCAATACAAGGTGTTGGATAAATGGTGAATGTTTCAGTTATCAGACGGCGTCACTGATTGCAGAAGGCGTGTATGAGTTCACCGGCTGCGTTCGCGGGCAGGATACGACGCTTGCTGCCAACCATAAAGCAGGAGATGCTTTCCTGCGCCTTGATGATGCGATCTTAAAAATTCCATTCACGAAAAAAGATATTGGCAAGAAAATCTGGTTAAAGTTTCCATCATATAATATTTTCGGCTCAGGTGATGAAGATTTATCAGAGGTAGAAGCTTATGAATATACGCTTTCCAATTATTACATACCGCCGGTTTCCTCCCTAAAAGCATATAACCGATATAGAGAACTGGCTGACGGTGTCTCACGATATGACATTGTTGTTGACTGGGTGCCGCCAGATCTATCGTCTTACCTTCAGGGCGACGTGTGGTATAAGACAAACCACGCGCAGGGCGCAAACATCACCTTTAAAGAGGGCGTGACTGCCGATAATGCAGGATTTGATAGTGAATGGACTTTCGGCGGAAGCGGTAAAAACGAAGTTGTCATACCACAGGCAATCGCAGGCGATACCTATAGAATCTGTGTAACGACCAAAGACGAATGGGGCGCGGTCACCTCTCCGGATGCTTCCCCCTCTATTGATATTCTCGTGGCCATGAAGACGACGATTCCCAACCAGCCCGATAATTTCAAAGTTACATTTGGCAAGTCAGCGGCTGCAAGCTGGGATGAAGTCACAAATAGTGACATCGCGTTTTATGAAGTCCGCGCCGATGATAACGCAGGAGCGAATACAGAAGGGCTTTTAGCAAGGGTGAATGGTGTTGAAGCATCGTTACCATTGCAGAGCCGCGAAGGAAAACTTTATTTGTATGCCAGATCATCGGCTGGAAAGTATAGTACACCTGCAACGATCAGATATAATAAGCCCCTTCCCATTACACCAAACGCGCCAAAAGTAACGGCAAAGCTTGGCGGTATTGCTATCGTTTCCGGTGCGATTCCTGCTGATTGTACGGGGATGAATGTATACATCAATGATGTTTCAGTGCATACATCGAATAACACATACAGTTATATGTGTGACGCTGGCATTTATGACGTTAGAATCTCGTATACAGATATATTCGGGGAAGGGCCAAAGTCAGAAGCCACCACATGCACGGTCAAGGTAGAAATCGACCAATCCATGATAAAAGACGAGGCCATCAGTCTGAATAAGGTTGACAAACATTTGC
>Ga0172378_10002629_pt1 | contig 16901 bp, 7 predicted proteins | sample GrowelOW332metaG_FD_119755 | JGI IMG/M metagenome (GOLD analysis project Ga0172378, IMG submission 119755) | Groundwater microbial communities from an aquifer near a municipal landfill in Southern Ontario, Canada - Pumphouse #3_1 metaG | ecosystem: Environmental > Aquatic > Deep subsurface >... | reverse complement strand
TCCATGGCTAAAAGAGGCTCCTCTTTTTCTAAAGAAAGATCTTTTTAAATTAACGGATTTCATTAAGAAGAGAATAACCAAGGTCAGTCCTAATGGAAATCTTCTTTATGAGATTGATAGTGGGAGAATCAGACCTACTAAGGCTTTACAGGACTGTTTAGCTTCTATGCTGGCAGGAAAACAGGAATTCATTCTTCTTGATGATCAGATAACGGTCTATGACCGTTGCCTGAAGGCTTTTAAAGATAGTTTGAATGATGAAAAGAAGCGCGTCTTGATTGTTCAAGGTGGACCAGGAACCGGTAAATCAGTCTTAGCCATCAATCTTCTCTGCACGATGATTAAACAAGGCAAGAATGTCGCTTATGTGACTAAGAACAGTGCCCCTCGAAATTGCTATGTCGACATTCTTTCTAAAGGCAATATGAAAGGTAAAGTGGCTGTTAAAGAACTCTTCCGTTCACCTTTTGGTTTATGCCATGTGGGCAATGAGTCCTATGATTGTCTTCTAATTGATGAAGCTCATCGATTAGTCAAGCAGCAATATGGTGATTTCCAAGGCACTAATCAAATAAAGGAATGCATTGATGCAGCTTTGGTATCTATCTTCTTTATTGATGAAACCCAAAGAATAACCGCTCAGGATATTGGCTCTGTAGATAATATTAAGAACTGGGCGAGTCAGGAAGGTGTGTCATCTGACTGTATTATCTGTGATGAAGACATGTATTTAAGAAGTGAATTCAGATGTAATGGCAGTGATGGTTATCTATCATTTTTAGATAATCTATTAGGCATCAGAGAAACTGCAAATAGAATTTTTGATTATGAAGGTTTTGATATTAAGGTCTTTGATGACCCCTGTGAAATGAGAGAAGAGCTAAGAAGCAAAAATAGCAACAATAAAGCCAGAATGTTAGCTGGATATTGCTTTGACTGGAATGTGAAGAACAATCGTGGAGACTGGGATATTGTGTTAGATAATGGAAGATTCCAAGCTAAATGGAATCTTCCTAAAGACGGCGCTGAATGGGCAATTAAGCCAAATTCATTTGATGAGGTTGGATGTATTCACACTTCTCAAGGGTTGGAATTTGATTATGTGGGTGTGATTATTGGTAACGATCTTCTTTATAGGAATGGAAAAGTTATTACTAATAGAGATGCTATTTCTAAAGATGATAAGACATCTAAAATCAGGACTTGTAAGGATCAGCTTTTAGCGGATCAATTGATTAGGAATACTTATAAGGTCCTTTTGACACGTGGCCAAAAAGGCTGTTACATCTATTGCACGGATAAGGAATTAAGGGAATATATCAAAAGCTGTTTACTAAAGAAATAAAGGCGGGTCTGACAAAAGACAATTCTTATCAGACTCAATTGTGTCAAAAAAACACTCATTTTCTTCTTTTTTTGTTAAAAACTAAATAAAAATAAGCAAATCTCAATATCAAATATAATTCAAGTCTTAACTATGTTAAAAGAACAGCTTATAATAAACGAAGATTAAAAAAGTCCTTCTTTTGAAGGACAATTACCCGCCAACGCAGGTTATGAATTGACATTACTGTTTATTTGAACTCGTCTTGTTAATTCAATAACATTATATTGACGGAGAAAGGAAAAGTCAAATATGAACGAAGAGCAAAAGAATCAGGAGAAGTACTTCTTAGGGTTAGATATCGGGACGGACTCCGTAGGTTGGTGTGTTACTGACCGAAACTATAATATTGTTCGTAAACAAGGAAAACACCTTTGGGGGTCTAGACTTTTTGAAGAGGCACAAGACGCTTCTAGTAGAAGAAGCGCAAGAGCCTCTAGAAGACGTCTAGAAAGAAGAAGATGGAGAATCCTGATGCTTCAGGATATTTTCAAAGATGAAGTAAATAAAGTAGATCCTTCTTTCTTTGATAGATTAAATAACTCTGCTCTTCATGAAGAAGATAAACCAGAATCAGCTAAAGCTCCTTGTCTTTTATTTAATGACAAAGATTATTATGATGGTAAGTATTATACCGACTATCCAACTATCTATCATCTCCGTAAAGAAATGATAGAAAATCCGGAAAAGAAATACGATATTAGAATGATCTATCTGGTCATGGCTCATATGATCAAGTATCGTGGCAACTTCCTAAGAGAAGGCTCTATTGGTGATATTGGAAATGATACTCAAACGGTAGTTGATTTGTTTAATACCATAGATGGCTTATTAGACAGTCTTGCTGGTGAGGATGACCTTGAACCTGTTCAAAAATTCAATTGCACGACCGAGATTGCTAAGAATCTGATTGACTTATTCAAATCAGATGCTGGTAAATCCTTGCTGTTAGAACAGGCACAAGGTTTCTTTAAACTGCCTAAGGGAAAGACTGGAATCAATGCTATTCTCGCTTTGATTTGTGGGTCAACTCGAAATCTTAAGGATGTTTTCCTCTCTGATGAAGAAGATTCTGATTGCGATATCAAAGCTGATTTCAACGATGCCACTTTTGTTGAAACCACACTTTTAGCTTTGCCAGGAACCATCGGAGATGACAAGGCTGCCATCATTAAAACTGCTAAAGATATATATGATTACCGAATTTTAGCTAATATATTGCAAGGCAAAAAGTATATTTCTGAAGCCATGGTTGATATCTATCAAAAGCACAATGACCAACTAAAAGAACTTAAAGACTTAGTTAAGCGTTATGCCCCAAATAAATATGCTGAATTCTTTAGACAGGTATTTGATAAGAAGGCAAAGAATAAAACACCTTTGAAGAACTATTCCAACTATGTTGGTTTCTGCAATGTTAAGAACAAGAATATTTCTGTTGCTAAAACTACTTCTCAGGAGGAATTATATAAAGCAATTAAAGCAATACTTCCGATTGATAAAGTAGACTCACCTGACTATGTTTGGAAAGAACCCGGTGACAAGGAAAAGTTTTTTGAAATCAGAAGACTAATGGATGCTCAAAAGTATCTACCTAGACAGAACTCTAAAGATAACGGTGTTCTTCCTTATCAGTTAAACGAGATTGAGATGAATAAGATTATTGATAATCAGAAACAGTATTATCCTTTCTTAGGGAATAAGGATAAAGATTATCTTAATCCGAATACTCAGTCTTATAAGTTGGATTCTTTGCTTAAATTCAAGATTCCTTATTATGTTGGACCTCTTTCCAATGATGTCGATCCTAAAACTGGTAAGCAATTAAAAAATCATTGGATTGTGAAAAAGGATAGTAATGTTAAGATCACTCCTTGGAATTTCAATGATGTTATTGATAAAGAGAAGACAGAGGAAGCCTTTATTGAGAATTTGAAGAATTCCTGCACCTATTTGATTGATGAGCCAACTCTTCCAAAGAATTCTTTACTGTATTCTGAATTCACTGTTCTTAATGAGATGAATAACTGGATTATTAACGGTCAGCCAATAACTACTGAAGACAAGAATTACTTGATTAATAACGTTTATCTGACTAAAAAGAAACCCACCCTTGCTACTCTTCAGGATGCCCTCAAAGAAAAATATAAAACTGATGTTCAGATTTTCACAAGAACCGGAAGTGAATTAAATAAAGAAGATATTCACGCTAACATGTCTTCTTGGATTGATATGTCTAATCCAAAAGGCTTTGGGGATAATTTCTTTAAGGATGAAAAGAAAAAGGCATTGGCCGAAGAAATCATTTACACTATTACCATTTTTGATGATCACAAGGTTGTCAGTGAAAGACTTGAAAAGTACAATTTAACATCTGAGCAAAAGAGATACTTCAGCTCTCTCCCTTATACTGGTTGGGGAAAACTGTCTCAAAAATTCTTAGACGGATTGACAGTGGAATCAACTGACGTTTCTACTGGTGAAGTAAAGTCATATACGATTATGGATTTACTTAGAACCACTAATCAGAATCTAATGGAAATCTACGAAACTGGTGACAAAGCCAATGGCTTTAAGAAACAAGTGCTCGATATCAATAAGTCTAAAGCTCCAACTGAGGAAGATATTATTGAAAATGAGTATACAGCTCCTAGCATGAAGAGATCATTAAGGCAAACTTTGAAAGTAGTAAATGAATTAAAAGAGATACTGAAGATTGATTCTTTTGATTCGTATTTTGTTGAATGTACTCGTACTGTAAGTGATAAGGATAAGAAAAAGAGAACACTATCTAGAAAGAAACAGTTAAGTGATGTTTATGCTTCAGCTAAGGCATTTGCTTCTCAGACTTTGAAAAACCAGTTAGAAGCCATGACTGATGATAAATTAAGAAGCAAGAAGTATTTCCTGTACTTCATTCAAATGGGTAAATCTGTTTATACCGGAGCCCCTATTGAGTTAGATGAAATTGAGAAGAACTATGATATTGATCACATCATTCCACAGGCCAAAGTCAAGGATGATAGTTTCACCAATACTGTCTTAGTTGAAAAAGGTGTTAATAATAGAAAGCAGGATAACTATCCTATTCCTGAATCTTGTCTTACTGCTGATGGACGAAAATGTGTTGAAACATTAAGCACCATTAAATTTGGGGATTCTTATTTGATGCCTAAGGCGAAGAAAGATCGCATTTTACGTTCCACCAATCAGCCTCTTACTGAAGATGAAGAAGTCGGCTTTGTCAATCGTCAATTGACGATGACTGATCAATCAGTCAAGGCTGTCTGTGATGTACTTGCAAAGACCGATGAAAAAGCTCATATTGTCTATTCAAAAGCTAATTTGGTTTCTGATTTCAGAAAAGCCTTTGACTTATTGAAGTGTCGTGATGTCAATGATTTCCATCATGCTAACGATGCCTATTTAAATATTGTGGTTGGTAATGTCTACAATAAGACTTTCAGTTCTGTCTTCAACAAAACGATGCTGGAACAGAATAAAGCCTATTTTGAAACCATGAAACTTAATGCTGAAACCTTCTTCCACCATGATCACACAATATTCATGTCTGATACTAAAGTTTGGATTAGTAAACATTACGATAGAGTAGATAATCAGACTTGGGTAGAAGATAAGAATTCTAAAGGCACTATTGATCTTGTAAGGAAGTATATGAGTTATAACGATCCCCTGGTAACCCAGATGCTGTTTACACAAACGGGAAAGCAGGGATTCTTTAATAAGATATCTATTCATCCTGTCTATGATCAGGGATCATTAATGCCGTTAAAAGCCACTGGCCCTATGGCAAGTGATGGCTGGGAGAAGAAATACGGTGGCTACAACGATTTAACTGCTCCTTATTTTATGCTAGTCCAATCTGATATTTCTAAAGGTAAATATAAAGGAAAGCATCAATATTCATTGGAAAACATTCCTTCTGTCTATAAAGCCAAATTTGATGATAAGGAATGGGTGAAGGATTATCTGACTAAGGAACGTGGATTGGTCAATCCTGCTGTCATCTTACCTAAGCTTTTAATTAGGACTGTAATTGAATACCATTCAAAAGATGAAAACGGAAAAGATATAAAATGCCGTGTAGGAATATCTTGCAAATCGTTAGACACTATTCATTTTGTTAATTTGAATGAGCTTATGGTTGATAAGATTCATAGTGACTATATTCGTGTTATTTCTAAGCTGCTTGGAACTAATTTACCTGCCAATGCTGATAAACCTGATTTGTCTATTTTTAAAGATTCCAAAGAAATTAGAGTTGGACAAACCACAATTTCTTCTGCAAATAATGAAGAAATGTATCATTATTTGGTCGATTATTGTTTTAAGAAACCCTGCATCTACATGATTCCTGGAGTTGGTTCAACAATTCAAAAATTGTCTTTGCTTATTGATACCTTCAAAGGTCTTGATTTAATTAAGCAATGTAAAACATTAATACAAATGGTCTCCATGTGCACATGTAAAACTAGAAATGTAGATTTAACAACATTAGGTCTTAGCAAAACTTCCGCCATTGTTCGTGGACCAAAGTTTCTTTCTTTTGGTACTAAAATAATTGCCCAGTCTATAACTGGTTTCTACGAAAAAGTCTTGTTTACTGTTCCGGATAAAGAAGGTGAATGAAAAATGGGTTTCAGGATCGTAAAAATTAACAGTCGTTGCAAACTTGAAACCCAATTAAATTATCTAGTGTGTCGAAACGAGAAAGAAACTCGCATTCTTTTAGATGAAATAAACCTGCTGATTGTCGAAAATCAGCAGGTCTGTATTACTAATGCTCTAATATCCGAACTCATGAATCACAAAGTCCGAATTATGTTCTGTGATTCTAAACACAATCCTCAAGGAGAAATTGCTCCCTATGATTCCTGTTACGATTCCTATTCTAAAATTAAAAAACAAGTATCTTGGACTAAGGAAAGAAATGACGATGCTTGGCAGATAATAGTAAAACAGAAGATTACTAATCAAGCTCATGTTTTACTGCATGTTAAGATGCAGGATGCTTATTCATCTTTGAATCAGTACTGTAATGATGTTCAATCCGGTGATTCAACTAATAGGGAAGGCTTAGCAGCTAAGATGTATTTTGCGTCATTGTTTGGCAATACTTTTGATAGACGAAAAGATTCTGATATAAGGAATGTCTATCTTAATTTCGGCTATTCTTTGATACTTAGTCTAATTAATAGAGAAATAGCTAGCTATGGGTATTTAACTCAAGTTGGCATTCATCATATTGGAGAGACTAATCCTTATAATTTAGGATGCGACTTTATGGAACCGTTACGGCCTTTTATTGATGAGATGATTGTAGATGGATTACTTACGGAAGATAACTATAAGTCAATGCTGATGGAGGTCTTAGGGACATCAGTTTCATGTGATGGAAAGAACATGATACTGGAGAATGCTCTTCGTTACTATGTTTTAAGTCTCTTCTCTTTCTTGAATGGCGATATTCCTATTTTAGAAATAAAGAATATTTCTTTTTTATCATGAGCAATTATCGATTTATGAGATCAATGTTAATGTTCGATTTACCAGTAGATACTTCTAGGGATAGAAGAGAATACCGGAAGTTTGTTAAGTTCATCAAAAAGGAAGGTTTCATCATGTTCCAGGAATCAATCTATGTGAAACTTTCTATGAATGATTCTGCTGCCAAGGCCCTTGAAAAAATAGTAACCGATAATGTTCCTCCTAAAGGATTGGTTTCCATGCTTACTGTTACTGAAAAGCAGTTCAATGGAATCTGTTTTATGTTAGGGGAGTTTAAGACTGACATTGTTGATTCCGATAAGAGAGTGATTGAAATATGAAAGTCATTAAATATAAGGATATTGATCAGGATATTTGTTTGTCTAAAACTGAATTCTTTAATTTAGTGATTGAAAGTCCAATCTTTTATCGTCAGTATCTTCAAGGTCTGAAAAACCAATTAGATAATAAAGATCCTTTTCTTTTAGAATATGAGAATGACAAAGAGATTGAGCTTAGTTCAGATGCTTTCTTAGTTTCAAATCCTTTAGAAATAACTATCGATGAAAAGAAAATGAATACCGCTATTCAAAAAGAGATAGCTGGTAAAATAACGATATCTCAGAAAGAAGATTTTGAGAAGCTTCAAAAGGAAATCAATGATTATATAGAAAGCATCAGTCTTGATTATCCTTTGCCAGTCTCTTTTGATATGGATTTCAGTCTTTTAACACTTTTGAAATCCATTTCTCTTCAAACCAGTGATGATTTTCCAAACTTCTTAGAGTATTTAATCAACCAAATAAAGAAAATATCTTTTGTTCTCAAATATAAGACATTCTTTATTGTTAATCTTCATGACTATTTGTCTAACGAAGAAATGATTTCTTTTATTAAAGAAATGGATTCTTTAGAAATAGGCTGTGTGCTTCTTTCTTCACACTTGCCACTTTCAAAATTACCTAACGAATACATCATTAGAATTGATAATGATCTAGCTGAATTACATATTGAATCTGATAGTAGAAAAAACTAAAATATAAGTGGTTTAATAAGAAAATCGCCTCATAAGCTCTCATATTGAGGTTTGAGAGTCTTGTTAAATCAGAATTATCTTCTACAAGTTACTTTCTTAAAATCATAATTGTATCGTTTGAGAGTCTTGTTAAATCAGAATTATCTTCTACGTGCCATCAGTGCTGAATGGTCAGGAGTTGTTTGAGAGTCTTGTTAAATCAGAATTATCTTCTACGTTCTGATTGATAAGAGTGACGGTAGCCGGTTTGAGAGTCTTGTTAAATCAGAATTATCTTCTACATACCGCAAACAGTATAATGCGATACAAAGTAGTTTGAGTGTCTTGTTAAATCAGAATTATCTTGTGAACCTTATTTTTTTACAACTATAATTTATCCATCTCAAATGGCTTTGATTGTCATCTTGATTTAAAGAAATCTTTAAGTCATAATAAGCATATACATAACACCATTTTGCATAGCAAGGGTGGAAAGGATAAATGTATTATGCTAGAAGCAGTAAAACATTTTGTTGATGATACTAAGGATCATGGTCTTTTGATTATTAATAGACCTACAGGTGATGGAAAAACATTTGATGCCCTTCATTTTATTCACGACCATCTAAATGATGATCCAAATACAAAGTTCTTTTATTTGACCCCTTTAATTAAAAACGTTAAGGATGCTTATGAAAAATTAAAAAAACATTTTTTTAAAGGGAATGAAGAAGTATTTGATTCTAAATGTGTGCAGATTAAAAGTAATTGTGATTGTGTTATAGAAAATTTTGCTAATTTAGAATTTGATTTTAAAGAACCCTTTACTAAATTAGAATCTTTTAGAAAATTAAGACGGGCTATTGATGGATTAGAAACCAAAGATAAAGCAAATAACATTTTTTATACTACTGCTGTTGAAGAAATCAGGTCTAATTTTGAACCCGCTTTTAGGAAGGATGTTGAAGAACTGATTCAAAAAGACAGGGCTCAAACTCCAAGTAAAAGACTTAAATTCTTGAGAGAAAATCACCCTTATCTTATTAAATTGTATCCATCAATTGAATCTATTGATAAGCAAGTCTTCTTTATGACAATTGATAAGTTCTATTATGGAAACGATACTTTAATCGATAAAGGATATCGTTTTATTAACAATTCTATTACCAAGAATGCCATCATTTTTATTGATGAATTCGATTCTACTAAAAGCGATATTCTAAATCAGGAAATTCAGGATAGTGTTCAGCAAAGAGTTGATATTGGAGAACTTTTTCATCAAATCTTAGGCTCTTTTACTGCAGTTAAGACTCCTCCCAGGTTATTAATGCAAGTTAATAAAAACGGGGAAAATCTTGAAGAGACCTCGGCTGTTACGATGAGCAAAATTCAAAAAGTGTTTGAAGATACTTCCAACAAGTATTCGTTGGATAGATTCTTTAAATATGTTTCCACCGAAAAGGAAAAGAGTCTTTTATTCAATGATTTTGATTTGATGACTATTAACGCTTCTGACGCTAAGAGACATCTGATTGTTCAGGATGATGAAGAAAAAAGAGTTAACCTGATTAAATCTGTTGAAAATGATTCAAAAGCAGAAGAAAAAGCAGATGACACAAGCTTTAAAGCTGTTATTCAGGCTATAAACGGATCATTGACTTACTTTGTCAATGGCATTGCTATGATAGCTAGAAACTACCAGACCTGGTATAACCAAAGCCCTCATCCCGGATTGGATGATATTGAATCCGATTCTGCTATATCGACTGTTCTTCATAAGTTTGATCTTGATCAAAACTTTTTAAATTTATTGACCAAGATGATTGCAAACAATTTTAATTCGTTTGCAATTAAGAAAAAGAAGTCAATTGTTGACACTGATTTCTATAATGATGGATTCCGCTATTATTCTTTGTATGATAAATCGGATCAAAATGAATGCACTACGATATATATGGTGTATCTAGGTGAGACACCTGAAAGCTTCATGGCTAATCTTTGTGCTCGTTCAAGAGTCATTGGGCTATCAGCTACTGGAACGATTGAGACTGTAACTGGGAATTATGATCTTCAGTATTTAAAGAGACGGCTTGGAACAAGCTTTGTTTCTTTAAGTGACGAGGATAAAAGCAGAATGAAGTCGGTATTTGATAAAAAGCAAATGCTAAATAAATCCAAAATAAGCGTTTATCCTTTATCTTGTTTAGACAATAGTTCTCCAAATGCTGATGCAAATAAATCTTTTTCTTTAAACGGTATTTCTAATAATCCGGAAGTTCAGAATGTCATGTATGGTCTTATCAACAACAAAGAGTCAAAACCCTACAACAAAAAACGTTTTATTAAGGTGATTCAGGCAATAAAACATTTCCTTTTCAATAAGAATTCTCATGCTTTGCTGGTTATTACTAATCGTAATGCCAAACAAGATGAATCTGATCTTTTCTCAAAAGACTATATTGAGAAATTCATTGGACTGTTTGAAAAAGAATCAGGCCAAGAATTCCCCCATGAAACACTTCTCTTGTATGGAAGTGAATTTGAGTCAAACAAAGCTTCGATATCCAAACATATTAGTGAAGGCAAGAAAGTAATAGCTCTATCCAGCTATCCAGCTTCTGGAACTGGTCAAAACCTGCAATACGTAGTTACTGACGAAGAAGGGAATAGCAAGGAAGAAGACATTGATTCTCTCTATCTTGAAAAGCCAACTAATATGTTTGTCAGCACATATGATGGTTTAGATGATAAATCTCTGCTTAAATACATCTACCAAGTAGAGGCACTTGGACAAGTTGGGGATATTTCCAAAACTAATGTTGCTAGTGCGGTAAATCATGGATTCAAGATATATCTAGGATCAAAGGACCAACATTGTGAAGCTTTTAAATCTATCTATTCTTCTTCCTCAGTCAACAATCACGGAGTAAAGAATTTAAACCAAGCCTGCGGGCGTATTTGCCGAGTCTATAAGAAGGAACATGATGTTAATATCTATTTAGACGATGATATTTATGATTTTAATTATGATTGTGTAAAGAGCCTTCCTCTAAATAAAGAATTCGCAGCAATTGTTGTTGCAGGAAAAAATTATAATCCAAAGCCAATTACTTCAGCTGAAGCAAAGATTAATAATCTGAACAGTCGCAATTGTGAGATTATTGATGGAAAAATCAACCATTTGTTATCAATAAATAAGACCTCATGGGCTCAAAAAGACATGGAAGAGTGGGAGAACATCCGATTGTTTATCTTGCATCACCCGACAATAAGTCAAAAAGAACTTCTGGATGACCCTGATAACTGCCTTTATCGTTCTTTATATGTACAAGCTTTTCCGGATAAGAAAATTAACCAGTATTATTATGATGGAAAATATAATGTTTCTTTTACTCAAGATGATCTCCATAAGAACCTTATTTCAGCTGACGAACTAAGGCTAAGCCAATTGCTGTCAAATAAATATGTTAAGAATTATTTCGAAGCAAATAACTTGGCTTCTTCCTTTGTGCCAAATGAATTCATGCTTAATCCGGTAGCCATTAACAATCTTTATCGAGGAGCTTTAGGAGAAACTATAGGAAAATTTTTATTTGAATTACTAGGGATTAAATTATTACCGATTACGGATCCTACAAAATTTGAAAAATTCGACTTTGTTTCTTTTGAATACCCAAACGTCTTTGTCGATTTTAAATATTGGAATGATAAATCCAGTCATCCTTTCAGTGATGAAGAACTTCAAAAAGACTATCAAATAGCTCATATTCAAGATAAGATTTCAAAAGTTAATGCTAAGAAAGTATTCATTGTTAATATTCTTTCTGATTCATCTTATGATTGCCGTTCTATACAAGGAAATGTTTTTCTTGTACCAGGATTAATAGATGAAAAGACGATGTCTTGTAATGGGAAGAACGCCAATTTCATTCGTGCAAAGTTTGGGTGTGATGATAATGACTAACGCAATAACAAATAAACTAGCTGTTTCTTTTAATCATAAACAGATAGATGATGATTTTTGCTTCTTTCAACTCACTACCAGTGACAAATATATAGCTAAAGGCGCCTATGTTTTAGATAGACCTGATTTAGACTTAAAAGCCTTATCTGTCGCTTTTGATTATGGAAGGACTGCTTTTGTTCTTTTTAACAAAAAAGATGCACCTGATAAAAAGGGCTTTATTGATTCTTTAGGAGATGAAAAGCTATCAATCAAACAAGTATATTCTTCCGATATCAAAGACTATATTCTTTTTCGTCTTTTCCTTTATTCTTTGTCTAATTTCTCTACTGATTTTCTTTCTTACAATAATCTCACCGGTAAATTGATTTTACTGGATACCTGTTGGATGGCTAAGAACAAAAAATCTTTTAAGGCTTTAGATATTGATGTTGATAAAGACATGTGTTTGCTTGCAAGTGCTACTACTTTCACTGCGACTTCCTTAATTAAAGACAAAAAAGCTTTAAAAGAGTTGCCTAAATATGTTGTGGGTGGAAAAAGCAATAGCCTCAAAAGAGTTTTAACTACTGATGATTCTCAAATTACCTATATAAGAAAAATACTAGGAAATAGAAAAACCGAGATTCCTTTCCTAGATTTGTCTTCTAAGAAAAGGACTCAGTCTAGAGCCTATTATCTTTATCACACTCTCGATGCAATTAATCAAACCTATAGAAACTATTTAAGTGCTTCTTTCAAAGAACAAAAAATAAGTGAAAAGATTACTCAAATTCGTGATAAACAAATAATTGGCAAAACCGTTTATGATCTTCGCTTTTCAAGGATAAATTGTGTTAACTATGATCTTGTTGATTCTGATAAATCATATTTTGACAATCTGGTTAATACATTAATGGACACCATATCTCCGAATACAGTCAGTATTTCTAATGAAATTGACTCGACCATGTACAATGTGGCTTTTATTCATGATGCTGATTATTATAAAGACCATGATTATCCGGATCCTTATCAGTCATTTAATAGACAAAATGTTATTCAATGTGTGACTAAAGAAGATGTTGGAACTAAGCTGGATGATAACAGTAAAGCCATCATTAATTCCTGCCTTAAAGAATTAGTTATTAAAGATGACATTCTGCATAAAAAGAGGATTTCTTTAGATAAATGGGAAGACTTTAATTTTGAAAGTGACTGGATTTTTGGAATTGAAGTTGACGGGATTCAGTATTTTATGGTTATACATCAAAATGGTTCGTTTGAATTAGAATATAAAAGCGATGATTTCTTATCATTCAATAACAAAATTCTTAATCCTTTATCATATCTTCTTTCTCAATCATCCAGTAAATCTAAAACACTAATCTCTGATGGGAAAGGAAACATAAATCTGATTTCGAGAACAACTGTTTCCACTATGCCTTCAAAAGAAATTTTCACTGCAGAGGGAATTAGGAGTAAAGAAGGCAGAGACGTATATTTATCTGGGGTTACGGATATTAATTTTTATCAGGACCAGGATAATTTTTCCTATAATGTCGGAATCATTGGAAACGGAATGAATTCTTCTTTATCTAAAGCTTCCCTTATTTATAACGTAGAGACTATTCAAGGCGAAAATATTGTTAAATCTATCTTAAAAACCATGAGTGTTATTTTTGTTAAATATAATGAATTCACTGTCTTACCTTATCCAGTTAAATATTTGAGAGAATATATGAAAATAGTTGGACTTAAACCTAATAAGAACAAACAAGCAAAATAGTTCCTGGTTTTTATTAGTTCCAAATTTGAAAAATTGTTTCCTCAATGATAATCTAACAATTTCATAATCATAAATTGGTTTTCAATTTTTGAATAATTCAATGTTGCCTTTATTGACTAGAAGCCCCTGATTTGCTAAGATATTTTCGACAAAAGAGCGATTAAAAAGGAATGATGTTTAAGTAAAGGTTTGTATTTATTTCCGCTCTTTATTAAGCAGCTTTCTATTTTGTTAAGGAGCAAAGAAATATGGATAATAAGGAAGAACAAAAGACTGATTGTGACTTTGATCAGAATCTGATCAAAGTCCAATCCGTTTTTAAATCCTTTGGTAAAGGCGAAGGCGAAGTCAAAGCCTTGAAGGGTGTTGATTTAGAAGTCAAAAAAGGTGAACTGTTAGTAATCTTAGGTAATAGTGGAAGCGGTAAGACGACTTTACTGAATATGATTGGTGGTATTGAAAGACCAACTAGCGGCGACATCCTTGTCAAAGGACACAATATCTGCCAATACAACGATAAAGAGCTGACTCTTTATCGAAGAAAAGAAGTCGGATTTGTGTTTCAGTCTTTTAATCTGATACCGGATTTAACAGCTAGAGAGAATGTTCTTCTATCAGCCTCATTATCTAACAATGCTTCTCAAGTTGATGAAGCTTTGGAAATGGTGGGTTTAAGTGCTAAGAAAAAGAAATATCCTTCTCAGTTATCAGGTGGTGAACAGCAAAGAGTCTCAATAGCAAGAGCCTTAGTCAAAAAGGCTGACTTCTTTTTATGTGATGAACCTACAGGATCACTTGACTATCAAACCGGAAGACAGATTGTCACTATCTTAGAGGATCTCTCTAAGAAACAGGGGAAGACAGTTATTTTTGTTACTCATACAGAAGCCTTAGAAAACATTGCTAATCGGGTAGTACGAGTCAAAAATGGCGAGATTGTTGATACTAAGACTAATTCTGTTCCGTTAACTGTTAAGGACATCCAATGGTGAAAACCATCTCAACTATTGTTTTAGCTATGATCCGCCGTTTCAAATGGCTGATTCTAGCTATGATTATTGTCTCAGCCTTAGGATCATCCATGATGGTCGGCCTTTTTGGAGCCTATGAATCTTTGAAGAAATCAAGTTATGATTATCTCAGCAATTATGGTTATCCGGATATCACTTTAAATACTTCCTATAAAGACCAGCTTGATTCTACGGCTCTTAGTAAGGTTGAAGGAGTCGAAAAGACTTGTTCCAGGATTGTCTTTCAGACTGGAATCCAGTCTGAAAGTGATTCTTCCTTAGCCAGTAAAGTGACTTGCTTCACTAACGATGATTTAGAATCTTTCTACTTCTATGAAGGAAATAAGGATAGTGATGGCTTATTTGTTGAAAAGAAGTTTGCTACTGATAATAACATAAAACTTGATAGCTACTTAACGATGAAACTACCCATGCTAGGAGAAAAGAAATTTCAGGTAAAAGCTATTGTCACTTCTCCTGATTGCCTCTATGGGAAGCAAAGCAGTGCCTCCTGGGGACAAAACATTCGTTTTGGCTTGATCTTCATGCCGGAGAGCGTTTATTCAACTATCCTGATGGGTTTTGACCCTCCTTTTAACCAGTATCTGGTTAAAACTAAAGAAGGGTTTGATAATCAAACGGTTCTTGATTCTTTAAAGAGTACTTTCGGAGATAAGGTTTCTTCTTCCTTCACTAAAGAAGACTCGGAAGTAATGAAGAAGATCAACAATAATCTAGGGCCTTTAAAGTCATTATCCATTTATCTGCCTTTGATCTTCTTTGTGGGAGCAGTCTTAGTCTTAAGTCTCTTCCTTTCACAGATCATCAGACAGTATCATAGTGAACTTGGTATCTTGACGGCTATTGGCTTCACCAAGACTCAGTTAATGATTGCTATTAGTATCCTAGTGTTAGGATTAACTCTCATCGCTTCTTTGCTAGCTGTTGGAATAGGAACAGGCTTGATGAATGTTGCTTTTGGTCTCTTCATGAAAGCCATTAGAATCCCAGTAGGCAAGGTACAATTGGATGTTGGAGCAACTTTATTAGCGGCTTTGATAGGAATAGTCATCGGTCAAGTGGCTTCCTTAATATCGGAAGCGATGATCTTTAAGACCTCTCCTTTAGAATTAATGAGTACTTCACCTAAAGTCAAAGTCGAACCTGAAACTATCGCTGATAAAGGACCATACAAGAATTCCAAGGCTACGACCAAATTAGTGGTCTTATCCTTCTTACGCTCTAAAGGAAGATTTGTCGTATCAGCTATCTGTTTATTAGCTTCAATCTTCTTAATTACGGCTAGCTGTTCCTTCCATTACTCCAAAGAAGGAATTCTCAATCAGTTATTTGAAGTCCGTTTAGTCAGTGATGCTCAGATTGGTTTCACTAGTTACCCTACTAGTGACACCCTTAATGAAATCAAGAATACAGAAGGGGTAACTAGTGTGGAAGAATGTTCTTTCCTTTCAGCCACTGTTTCCTTTAACGGTCAGAGTGAAGATATCAACATCAATGGTGTACCCAGCAATCATTCTTTAATGAATATTCCGGATGATAATCAGGGAATCATTTCTTCCGTGGATGGCTTTGTCTTAGAAAGCCATACTGCTAAGCGATTAGGAATACAAGCCGGTGACAACGTTTTACTCAATGATCAGGAAATCAAGGTAGCGGCTTTATCTAACCAGTATGTCTATCGAATCAGTTACCTGCCTTTAGAGGAATCATTCAATTACGGAACCTATGAAGGCATAGTCTTCTGCAAATTAAGCGATAAAGAAGCTTTGAAAGAGAAAGCTTTCTCTCTAGATGATTACTACGGCATCACTTTCAAAGATGAACTATTGAAGGCCTCCAAAGAGGAATTTGCGGTCTATGACGTAGGAGTCTATATTGCTATCCTGTTTTCAATGGTGATGGGATTCATCATCGTCTTCAATGCCGAGCAGACTAACTTGCTGGAACAGAAGAAGACTCTTTCCATTATGCGAGTCTTAGGTGTCAAGATGTCCCAGATCTCTTTATGGACTTTCTTAAAGATTCTTTTGCAGTTAGGGTTAGCTTTCTTAGTAGGATTGCCACTAGGTACCTTAGTCTCTAAAGCAATCTTAGCTTCCATGAATACCTTAATCCGGGAATACCCTTTGATCATCAATCCCTATCTGTATCTAATTACAATTGGAGTAGTTTTATTGTTCTCATTAGTTTCTCATTTTATCTGCATGCAGAAAGTCAGACACTGGAACTTA
>Ga0172378_10002626_pt1 | contig 16904 bp, 10 predicted proteins | sample GrowelOW332metaG_FD_119755 | JGI IMG/M metagenome (GOLD analysis project Ga0172378, IMG submission 119755) | Groundwater microbial communities from an aquifer near a municipal landfill in Southern Ontario, Canada - Pumphouse #3_1 metaG | ecosystem: Environmental > Aquatic > Deep subsurface >... | reverse complement strand
TCGCATAATTTTTCAAAACGCTCACGGTCTTCTGCAACATCAATTGAGTCTGCGCTTGTTCCAAGAATCTTTATGCCCTGGCTGTCCAAGAATTTTGTAAGCTTGATTGCTGTCTGTCCACCAAACGCAACTACAACTCCAATAGGTTTTTCTGTGTTTATTACAGACATAACATCTTCTGGAGTAAGCGGCTCAAAGTAAAGCCTGTCTGAAGTGTCAAAGTCTGTGGAAACAGTTTCCGGGTTGTTGTTGATTGTAACAACATCGTAGCCTAGTTTTTTCAAAGCCCACACGCACTGAACAGAAGCATAATCGAATTCAATTCCCTGTCCAATTCTGATTGGGCCTGAACCTAGAACAATTATTGTGCCTTTCTTAGAAATCTTATTTTTCTTTGTTATTTCATTAAGAAATTCTTCTGCTTCATTTTCTTTGTTGTAGCCGCCGTAGAAGTAAGGTGTTTCCGCATTGAACTCGCCTGCGCAAGTGTCTACCATTTTGTATGTTGCTGGAATATGAGCAAGCTTTCCTTGAGAAACTAACTGCTTTGCTTTTTTAGCCTCGCTTAGAACGCCCATAGCACCAACAATTTTTACACCTGTTAAGTCTTGAATTACTTTGTCCGGGTAGCCATATTTTTTTGCATCAAGATAAAGCTCTGAAGTAAGTGTTGATTTTCCGCCCTTAATTTCTGCAAACTGTTTTTCCATCTTAACAAGATTTTCTAGATGCGCTAGGAACCAAATATCAATCTTTGTAATGTCGTTAATTTGCTGAATTGTAAGAAGGTTTCTTTTTAACGCTTGGAATATTGCAAACAGCCTTTGGTCTGTGCATTCACCAACACGCGCTTTTATTCTTTCATCATCCTCTTTTTCAAATGCTGGAAGATTCAAGCTCTGTACACCAACTTCGGCTCCTCTTGCTGCCTTCATAATTGCCTGTTCAAAGTTAAAGCCAATTGCCATAACTTCACCGGTTGCCTTCATCTGTGTGCCCAATGTTCTTTTTGCATAAACAAATTTATCAAACGGGAACTTAGGCATTTTTACAACAACGTAGTCTAGAACTGGCTCAAAGCAAGCCGCTGTTTTTTTAGTAACAAAGTTTGGTATTTCATCAAGGTTGTATCCAATTGCAATGAGTGTCGCAACTTTTGCAATAGGGTAGCCTGTAGCTTTAGAAGCAAGAGCAGAAGAACGGCTAACACGAGGGTTAACTTCTATAACCGCGTACTCAAAGCTGTCTGGCTTTAGGGCAAACTGGCAGTTGCATCCGCCTTCCATATTTAAAGAGCTGATTATATTCAACGCCGCTGAACGAAGCATTTGATATTCTTTATCAGAAAGAGTAACTGTTGGTGCTATAACAATAGAGTCGCCTGTGTGAACTCCAACTGGGTCAAAGTTTTCCATAGAGCAAACTGTTAGAACATTTCCAGTGTGGTCCCTCATTACTTCAAACTCAATTTCCTTCCAACCAGAAATACATTTTTCTACAAGAATCTGATGGATTGGTGAACGGTGCAAACCATTCTGCGCAATTTCCTCAAGCTCTTCATGTGTCTGTGCAATGCCGCCGCCTGTTCCGCCAAGTGTGAATGCAGGTCTAACAATTGCAGGGTAGCCAATTTCATTGTCAGCAAAATCAAGCGCGTCTTTTAATGTTGTCACAACTTTTGAAGGAATGCACGGCTCTCCAATTGCAAGCATTGTGTCCTTGAACATCTGACGGTCTTCTGCCTTGTCAATTGTATCTGGACGCGCTCCAAGAAGCTGTACGTTGTGAGATTTTAAGAAGCCTGACTTAGCAAGCTCCATGCTCAAAGTTAAGCCTGTTTGTCCGCCTAAAGTTGAAAGAAGTGAATCGGGTTTTTCTTTTTCAATAATACGCTGGATTGTTTCTGGAATAAGAGGCTCAATATAAATTGCATCAGCCATGTTGTGGTCTGTCATTAAAGTTGCCGGATTTGAGTTTACAAGAACTACACTAAGCCCCTGTTCCTTCAATGCCTTGCACGCCTGACTTCCTGCGTAATCAAATTCAGCGGCCTGTCCAATTATGATAGGGCCTGAACCTATAACCATTACTTTATGAATCTTAGGATTTAAAGGCATTATTTTTTACTCCCGGCTTTTTTGCCTGTTGATTTTTTTGAAGCAACTTTTGTTGTCTTAGTTGAAATTGTTTTCTTTGAAGTTTTTACGTTTTCTTTTGCAGAAGTGCTTTTCTTTGCAGATGATGTAGTTTTTTTTGCAGAAGTTTTGCTCTTTGCAGAAACAGCAGCTTTTGCTTTAGAAGTTCCCGCTGTTTTTTTAGCAGAACCTTTTGTTCCACCAACCTCACGTTTTTCTTTTGTGCCTTTGATTGTCTTAGCAAAATATTTTATAGCATCAATTCTTTCACAAATAGGCTTGTATGTCTTAAAGTAGTCGTGGTTGTTAATTAGCTTTACAAATTCGTCGAACAAGAAGCCTGTGTCCAATGGACCGCTAGAAGCTTCAGGATGGAACTGAACGCTGAACGCAGGAATCTTTGTGTAAGTAACGCCTTCGCAAGTGCCGTCGTTTGTATTTACAAAACTCAAAACCGCACCTTTTGGAAGTGATTCATTTTTAACAGCGTAGCCGTGGTTCTGTGAAGAAATATAAACTCTTCCTGTAGAAAGCTGTTTTACAGGCTGGTTCGCGCCACGATGCCCGTACTTTAACTTCATAGTTTCAGCACCGTTTGCAAGAGCAAGCAGCTGATGTCCTAAACAAATGCCAAAAAGCGGCACTCCAGACTTACAAAGTTTTTTAAGCTCGGAAATAATCTTTACATTTTCAGCAGGGTCGCCAGGTCCGTTAGAAAGCATAATGCCATCTGGATTTCTAGCAAGTATTTCTGCCGCGGTAGAAGTAGAAGGAACTGACTCAACTTCAAGCCCACGCTTTAGAAGCTCACGGCGAATGTTAGCCTTAGCACCAAAGTCCCAAAGCACAACTTTCTTGCCCTTGCCGTCTTTCATAGCAACAGCAGGGTCGTTTTCCTTTGTGCCGTCTGAACGAACAGGCACCGCTTTATACGCCGCAGATTCAGCAAACACAACACTAGCAGGCTTTTCTATTTTAACAGCGCTGCATGTTACGCTTTCAACAGCATTTTTAATTTTGAATGATTTGATTTTTTTAAGAAGGGCCGCTTTCTTTGCAGGTGACTTTAGAGCGTCAAAAGCAGCTTTTGCTTCATCACTGTCACCAGAAATAAGCATTGCGTTCATAACACCAGCTTCACGCAAAACTTTTGTCAAAGCGCGTGTGTCAATGTCATACAATCCAATAACATTTTGGGATTTTAAAAAAGAATCAACCGTCCCTTCATTTCGGAAATTAGAAGGAACTTCACACCAAGAACGAACTATGTAACCGCTAACATGACTTGCGGCACTTTCAAAATCAGAAGGAATAACTCCGTAATTACCAATCAGAGGGAATGTCTGGGTAACAATCTGACCAAAATAACTTGGATCAGTAAGTGTTTCCAAATACCCATTCATACCTGTTGTAAAAACAGCTTCACCGGTTATGCAACCAGTAGCTCCAAAACTTTTTCCTTCGAAGACCAGTCCATTAGCAAGGACTATGCAGGCTTTAGTATTCATACTAAAACCAAAGTATACAAAATTTCTTGCTTATTGTACATAGAATAGAAGAATCTTTTTATTGATAATATTTATTTAAATCACTACAGCCTTTCGCTCGTGTAGATTTTTTTCGTGCCAAATCCACGGCTACGGCTTTTTTAAATCAATATATTTATAATAAATATAAATATTCTTATATTTCCTTACTCCGCAACAGTTTTCTTCAACTTAGCATTTATGTACATGAACATTCCAAGTGAAATAAACACGGCAATTATATCAGCAATAGGCTGAGCATAAATTACACCGTTCATCTGGAACAATTTGTCTAAAATAAAAATGCAAGGCAAAAATACAATTCCTTGTCTGCTTATTGCAAGAACCAAAGAAGGCAGCGCTTTTCCCATTGCCTGAAATGTAAAATTGAACACAAACATAATTCCAATGAAAGGGCTAGAAATCATCAACACACGGAGCATATAAATACCTGCGTTTATAACTTCCTGATTTTTTATGAAAATTCCAACAATCTGTTTTGCAAACACAAAATAAACTGCCGTAAGAATAATGCCGGCTGTAATGTTGCAAACCATTGCGAACTTCATTACTCCCTTCATCCTTTTAAAATTCTTTGCACCAAAGTTATAGCCAACAAGAGGCTGTATTCCAATTCCAAGCCCCAGCTGAATAAAAATTACAAGCATGTTTGACTTCATTGCAATGCCCATAGCCGCAACTGCAATATCGCCATATTTAACAAGCATTGTATTTGTAAGAATATTGCTCAAGCTCATCAAGATATTTGTTAAAGAAGCAGGCAGGCCTATAGCAAGAACACCGCCAATTATTCCTTTAACTGCAAAATCATTTAGCTTTATAGAAAGAACTGTTTTCTTAAACAAAATATGGTACATGTAAAAAATCAAAGTAATTGCATTTCCAATGACTGTTGCAATTGCCGCGCCACTTACACCAAGCCCCAAAAATTGCGGAAGAATAAAAAATGGATCTAGAATGATATTAGCAATAGTTCCAGCCATCATTCCAATCATAGAATCTTTTGCATCCCCTTCCCCGCGGATTAAATTTGTAAGCGCTGTAGAAACAACAATCACGGGTCCGCCGTAAGCAACAAAGCTTAAATAATCTTTTGCAAAACCAAATGTATTTTCACTAGTTCCAACTGCCTTTAAAATTGGTGTCATAAAAATCAGCATAAGCGCACCTGCTAAAATGCCAACAGCAATTCCTGCGTAAAAACAAAACGAGCTTATGTGCTTAACTTTATCAACTTTTTTTTCACCAAGCGCACGGCTTAAAAAAGAAGAGCCGCCTACTCCAAAAATATTTCCCGCCGCCATTAAAAACAAAAACACAGGAGTTGCAACGCTAACAGCCGCCACTTGGTTAGGGTCGCCAATCTGCCCTACAAAGAAAGTATCAACCATATTATAGAAGACAGTTACAATCATGCTTAAAACTGTAGGAAGCGCCAACTTAAAGACCGCTTTTGGAATTGGGTCTGTTTCAAAAACTTCAATATTTTTTATCATTGTACAGGGACTTTATTGATATGTATACAATTTGTCAATGAAAACTTTTCTGTATATAAGTAATACGCCTTATTATTCATTTAAAAATCTTATGATAATATATTTTGCAAAGGGATAAAATATGAAAACTCACAAGCTTTTGTTCTTAATTATTTTTCTATTCTCAATATCAGAAATTGCAACTAAAACAAAAGCTACAGCGGAGGAAAATACAATGACTAACAATGAAAATGACTACGTGCAAGATCCAATAATTTATACAGACATACCGGACCCAGATGTAATAAGAGTTGGCGACACTTTTTATATGACAAGCACAACAATGTATTTTTCACCAGGCTGCCCTATTATGAAGTCAAAAGATTTAGTTAACTGGCAAATAGTAAATTATGTTTATGATGTTCTTGAAGACACAGATGAATTTAATTTAGCAAACGGCAAAAACGCTTACGGCAGAGGAACATGGGCAAGCTCCTTAAGATACAACAACGGAACTTTCTACGTTCTTTTTATGAGCTTCACTTCTGGAAAAAGTTATATCTACCACACAACAGATATTGAAAACGGCAAATGGCAAAGGCAAACATTCAGCACAATTTTTTACGACTCATCTTTGTTATTTGATGATGATGGAAAAGTTTATGTAGTGAGCGCTTCTGATGGAAAAATTTATTTAACAGAGCTTACCTCCGACTTAACAGAAATAAAATCTGACGGAGCAAAAAACAAGCTGATTGCTTCAACAGAACTAACTGCCGGCTTAAAAGGCGAAGGCGCGCATGTTCAAAAAATCAACGGCAAATATTACATCTTCATAATTGCATGGCCTCAGAATTCAATGAGAACGCAATACTGTTTTAGATCAGATAAAATAGAAGGACCATACGAAAAGAAAATAGTTTTGCAAAATGAAGGAGCTGCTCAAGGCTGCATTGTTGATACAAAAGACGGCGATTGGTACGGCTTTGTTTTTAGAGACATGGGACCTGTAGGACGAGCGCCTGTTTTAGTTCCAGTAACATGGCAAGAAGATTGGCCTATCTTAGGGACAAATGGAAAAGTACCGCACAAAATGCAAAAGCCTTTAGGAAATTTATCAAAGACATCAGTTGTTTCTTCAGACGAATTTGATTCTGAAAAAATAAAATTAGAGTATCAATGGAACCACAATCCAGACAACAGCAGTTGGTCGCTTACCCAAAGAAAAGGTTTCTTACGCCTTACAAACGGAACCATTTCCAAAGATTTTACGCAAACACGGAACATGCTTACTGTAAGAACTTGCGGCTACATTTGCAGCGGAGTAACAAAAGTTGACACTTCAAAAATGAAAGACGGAGACATAGCAGGACTTGCGGCCCTTCAAGCAAAATACGGCTACATTGCGGTGAAAAAAGAAGGCAGTAAAAAATTCATAGCGAATGTATGCTGCTACGAAAGTGGAAGCGACACTTATACAGAAAAAGAAGAAAACAGAATGGAACTTTCACAAGATGAAATTTATTTAAAAGAGCATTTTAATTTTGCTCAAAATAAAGTTTCATTTTCATACAGCTTAGATGGAAAAAACTTTAAACCATTTGGAGCACAGCTTTCTATGGTGTACAGTCTAAAGCATTTTACCGGCTACAGATTCGCGCTGTTTAGTTCCGCAACAAAAGCCGCCGGAGGTTATGTTGATTTTGATTTTCTTCATATAGAATAACAATCTGTACCCATAAATTGCCTATAAACCCTTATTTTATATAGTTTTTTACTCATTTTCATAATCTGTACCCATAAATCACCAATGAAGCCTTATTTTATACAAAAAATGCGTCTAAACGTATAGTGCGCTTTTAACACACTACAACACTGTTTTTGTTGTTAATGACAAATCGCATAAGATATTTTATAATGCAAGTGCGTTCAAAGATGAAAAAGACAGGAACACAGAAAAATCAACAATAGGTTTACAAAAACAAATGAAATCAAATTTAACGACACTTTGCTATATTGAAAAAGACGGCAAGTACTTAATGCTTCACCGCACAACAAAACAAAACGATGAAAACCACAACAAATGGATTGGCGTTGGCGGACACTTTGAGCATGGTGAAAGTCCAGACGAATGTTTGCTTAGGGAAATAAAAGAAGAAACAAATCTTACTTTGCTTTCATACAAATTCCGTGGAATAGTAACTTTTGTTTCTGATGATTTTGTAGAATACATGTGCCTGTACACCGCAGACAGTTTTTCTGGAACTGCGCCAGCCGCTGTTTATCCACAAACTTCTTTGATGAATGAAGGCGAGCTTTCTTGGGTTCCAAAGCAAGATGTTCTTAATTTAAATTTGTGGGAAGGCGACAAGATTTTCTTAGAGCTGCTTACAAAAGAAGTGCCGTTCTTTTCGCTAAAACTAGTTTACAAAAACGGCACTCTTGTTGAGCATATTTTACACTAAAATAATTCACTGATGAAATTAGCGGCGTTCACCGATCTTGTCAAAGTGAATTGCCTGTAGTGTCGCAGTTAGTTTATTGAACTGAAGCGAGTTGCTTGCCCTGCTCCTTTAACTTAGCAAGAACATCATCGTCTGGAACGCCCTGCCATTCAATTGACGGAATCTGATTCCATTTAAGACTTTCTGTTGAAGCTTCATATTCCCTTTGTGCGCCGCCTACCCAGCCCCAGCTTCCAATGCGAAGAACTGTTTTTCCAATCAAATGCTTTCTTGCGCATAAGTCAATAAAGTGCGCCATTGGTGGGAACATTTTGTACTCGTAAGTTGGCATTGCAATCACCAAATATTTTGACTTGTAAGCATCAGCTAAGACAAAAGAAAAATCTGTCTGAGGTATTTCATGGATTGTATATTTAAGGCCGCTTTCCTTAATTCCTTCAACAACAGCATCTACACCTTTTTTAGTAAAGCCGTACATTGAGCCCCAAACAACGCAAACTTCATCTTCCATTTCATACTTGCCTTCTGCAGAAGGAGTATTGTAGCCAGCATATCTTAAATAGCGTGAAACAATTGTATTTACATTTGTACGCCAAATCATGCCGTGGCTTGGAGCAATTGTTTTTATTTCAAGCGATGAAAGTTTTTCTATAGCCTTTTTTACAAACGTGCTGAATGAAGCGACAATGTTTGAATAATAGCGAAGTGATTCCTGCTCAAATTTTTTATGCTCATCTTCTGTAAATTCATCATTGAACATTCTGTCGCCAAGCGCGCCGTATGAACCAAAAGCGTCACAGCTGAATAAAGTGCCGCTGCTTTTTTCAAAGGTCATCATTGTTTCTGGCCAGTGTACATTTGGTGTTTCATAAAACTGCAACACTTTTCCATCACCTAAATCAAGTGAGTCGCCTGTTTTTACTGCATGAAGATTTCCGCTCACCTTTAAGAATTTCTGCACTAAGGCAATTCCTTTTTCTGTAGAATAAATTTCAACATCTTTATTACGGCGGACTAACTCTGAAAGAAAGCAAGTATGGTCTGGCTCAAGATGATTCAAAACAACGTAATCTAACTTTTCAAATGATGTTCCAAGCTGTGCAAGCTGCTCTTCATATTGCTTTACAGAACCGCCCCAGTCTTTTACCAAGTCAACAAGGCAAGTCTTTTGACCTTTTATAAAATAAGAATTCAATGTGACCCCGTTAGGCAAAGGCCAGAATCCTTCAAACAAATCTTTTGTATAAATATCACCGTGAAGCGCAAAAATATTCGGCGCTATAGTAAAAGTTTTCATCAGCTGCTCCTATAAATATGTAGATAATTACAGAAATATTGGCACACTTTTAATTCTTATTCAATACAAATTTTATAATCATTACAATTATTTTTCAAATTAAATATAGTGAATTTTGTCATTCCGACCGTAGTGGAGGAATCTCTTATTAAAAAGTGCTTATTTTAATAAGAGATTGCCACTTCTCTACGTTCCTCGCAATGACAACATTTTCTAATTACTACATTTTTGTTTATATATTCCGATAATCATACTATGAAAAGAAATACAATCACTTTTTTAACAGCTATCATTTTATCAATTGCAATTTTATCCTCTTGCAAATCAACACCAACGACTTTTGTTAACACAGGTTCTGATTTAAATGGCGAAGTTTACACAGTATACGTTTTTTCAAAACTTACAAAGGTAAATGCGGTAAATAAAGAAACAGGCGAAACTTTTCTTATTCCAACTAAGAAATGCAAGTACGAATCTGTAACCACAAAAGTGCAAATTCCCCTTGATAAATCTATACCTTACAAAGCGGAAGAGCTTACTTTTCATGTTGAAGGCAAAATGGCAACCCCTTACAAATTTATTTTATACAATCTAGACAAGAAAAGAGAAAATTTCATTGTATTTGTTGAGGGTAAACCGGTTTCTTTGGGTACAGATTACACTTATGATTCAAAAACTTCCTGCATTACATTCATAACAGAAGACTTTATGCCAAACATGTCGTATGAAATTCTTTGGATTACAGACACAGACGGCATGAGCAGCATTTCAAATGATTTTGAAAAGTTCAAGGATAAATATGAATCGTTAGCATTGTCTTGGATTGAAACGCTTTAAAATCATATTGGACAAGAATGAACTTTATACTATAATTTTTTCATTATGACGAAATTTTTATTTTACTTTATTTTGCTTCCGGCACTTTTACCGGTCGCTCTAATTATTTTTTATATTTATTCACAAGACAAAGCTGAACGCGAGCCTGTAAGAATGGTTTTAAAAGTCATGCTTTTTGGCGCTCTTTTTTCTTTAATTGATATTCCAGTTGAGCGTATTTTACAATCTATTATTCAGTCAAATTATCCAGGCGACACAGTTCAATATGAATTGATGGAAAACTTTTTTGGTGTGGCTTTAGTTGAAGAGCTTACTAAATGGTTTGTGCTTTACTTTTTTGTTTGGAAGTCACGCGACTTTGATTATAAATTTGACGGCATTGTTTACGCAGTTTCAGCTTCACTTGGTTTTGCTGGCTTGGAAAATATTATCTATGTTATAAATTACGGAACAGGCGTGGCGGTTTCCCGTGCGCTTTTTGCAATTCCAGGACATGCCGCTTTTGGTATTCTTATGGGTTATTTTTTATCACGAGCAAAACACTTTTCTTTAGACGGCAACGGTTTTCTTTCTACAATCTGCATGATTTTGTGCCTTATATTCCCAATCTGCGTGCATGGAACTTATGACTTCTTGCTAAGCCCCGCAGCTGAAGCACAAAGCTTTTCACCTTACTTCTTTGTACTTGTAGTTGTAATTGATATAGTCTCTTTCTTAATTGTTAGGCACGAATCTAAAACAGACAGGCGGTTGTAATATTTGGCTCCATGTCATTCCGACCGAAGCGGAGGAATCTGTTCATTAAAGAGATTGCCACGTCGCTTTGCTTCTCTCAATGACACATCAGTTGCCGGTTTTTTGGAAGAAGACATTTTGCACTTCAATTCCAGGCTTTATATTGTTAAGCGAAATTTCGTAGTAGCCCTGCTCTAGTTTTATTCTTCCAACATTTGTTGTTAAAATATTGCAATTTGTTCCTCTGCTGTCGAATGAAACATAAGGACTGCCGTTAAACAAAATATTGCAGACAGACTGCGAAACAAGCTTGTCTGTTGATTTTGTATAAGTTGCAAAAACATTGTATGCGCCGTCACTTTCAATTTTTATCCATTCTGATTTTTTGCTATCATTTGAAGGAGAAAACCTTTCTGAAACTGAATAAATCTTTTCAACTTTAGGCTCTGACTTAACATTAGTTTTGCAAAGTTCAACTTGCTTTAACGGTCGGAGCTTTCTTTTTGAAACAGGGCACTGCATTAAAAAATTAATCACATCTTTTGCGCAAACTTGAAGTTCTGCTAAAGTAAGCTTTCCTTCTTTTAACATAGACGGAATATTGTCACCATAAACGTTTGAAGAAGCGCCGTTATTGTCAACAACCATGTATACATCGTTTCTTGCGCGAACCATTGACGCTGTATTTTTAATTGACTGAGCACCACCTTCAACGCAATCATTTAATTCTGCCCACCAGTCTGTCATTACTAATCCTGTAAAGTCCCACTCTTTATGTAGAATTGTATTTACCAAGTCATAGTTAGAGCCTGTCCAATGTCCGTTCAACGGAGTATATGTTGTCATTATAGAATTTGCTTTTCCTTGCTTTACTGCACGCTCAAATCCACGCAAGTAAATTTCACGCAATGCCCTTTCAGAAACTATTGCATTTACAATATGTCTTTTTGTTTCCTGATTGTTTGTAGCAAAATGCTTTATTGTGCCAGACGCTCCACCATGCCTTAGTCCGTACACAACCGCACTTGCCATAGCGCCTGTCACCAAAGGGTCTTCTGAATAATACTCAAAATTTCGTCCGTTCAAAGGGTTGCGGTGTATGTTCATTCCAGGCCCAAGCAGTGAATCTATCTGATTAGACGCGAGCTCTTTTCCTTCGCAAATGTACAGTTCGCTAACAAGCTCCGTGTTCCAGGTACACGCGAGCAATGTTCCAATTGGCATAAGGCTTGCTTCTTTTCCATTGTCCATTCTTATTCCAGAAGGACCGTCTGAAACTCCCGCAACTGGTATTCCGTAATTGTACAATGCTTCACTTAAACCACCAAACGCCGCTGCAATTCCAGGTGTCACTTTGTCGCTGCACATTCCTTCACCACGAACAAGTGTTGCTAATTCTTCTGCGTTAAGCTGGGCTATGAACGGATCAAGTTTGGCTGGCTTTTTTTGCACATCTTTAAATTTAATTCCAACATCACCTGTATATGATATTTCTTTTGGAAGATTTTCTTTTATTCTTTTAGATAAATCTATTTCACTTAAAGGAACATTTTCATAGCCAAGAGCATAAGTGCCGTCCGCTTTTTTTGACATTGGCTTCATGCGTTTAAAGGCTTCGCTTGGTGCCGCCGCCTGCTCTAGTTTTTCCACAACTAATGTAGATATAACATTCACTGAATTTTTTTCATCAATTAAAATTTGCTTTGCCGAATGAGAGTCTGTTCCTAAGTAAAATCTATACTCGCCCGCTTCTAGAACAAAGCAATTTTTGTTCCCTGTTGCGCCGCTGTCATCATAAGACGCCATAGAGCTTAATGGAAATGAAAGTGTAATTTTTTCTTTTTCTTTTGGAGCAAGCAATTTTGTTTTTGCAAATGCGCAAAGAGCTCGCGTTGGTTTTCCAAGCTTACCTTGTGGTGCTTCAAAATAAAGTTGCACTACTTCCTTGCCAGAAAAATCTTTGCTTGTATTTTTTACATCGACTGTTACATTAATAATTCCTTTTTTGTCATTTGCCTTTATAAAATCAACTTCAAATGAAGCATAAGAAAGTCCGTATCCAAAAGGATATTGAATTTTTTCTGGAACAAAAGTTTCAAAATATCTGTAGCCAACATAAATGTCTTCTGCATAAATATTTTTTTCTGCACCGCCAAAATTCGCTGTTGAAGGATAATCTTCTATTGAGTGTGCAATTGTGTCTGTAAGTTTTCCAGAAGGTGAGGTTACTCCGCACAAAACATCAGCCGCTGCGTTGCCGCCTTCCATGCCGCCGTGCCATGTGTAAATTACAGAAGAAATGTGTCCGTTGAATTCAGGCGACTCAACCCATGACATATCAATAATATTTGAGACATTTAAAACAACAACAACTTTTTCAAAAGCCCCGCAAATTTTTATCAGCGCTTCCCTTTCTGTCTTAGTTAAAAGAAAGCTTCCTTCTTCCATTTTGTTGTCTTGCTCTTCGCCTGCAGTTCTTCCAACAACATAAACTGCTTTTGTGGAAACCGACGCTGAGTTTGTTGCAAGCTCACTGCTCACTTCCATTTCTTTCTGACACCATGGTTCCGCAGCCCAGCCGCCACCGCCGTTGTCAAAAGGGTTTTGCTTTATCCAGTCAGTGTAAACACGTGCAAGCTCTTTATTTATAAGAGGATTATGTCCTGATGATTTTTTCCTCAACATGCCGTCCAATAAATTTGTTGAATATAGAACATGGACAGAGCCGCCAGAGCCAGTGCCGCTTTTATAATAATCAATTTGCGCCCTTCCAAAAATAGAAACTGTATCTGAATCGGTAAAAGGTAAAACATTATTTTCATTTTTAATTAGAACAGCGCCTTCAGAAGCCGCCTCACGAATTTTTTCAGCAAATTTATTATTTTCCATAGTGTGAGTATATTATCAGATTGTGCTAATTGAATGAAGTAGAATAATTATGAAAATCTCTAAAAACTTTATCTTTTAAAAATACCTTTATTTGTATCTACAAAAATTCAGCAATATTCACCCTCGACAACAGCGAATAACAGGTTTATACTGATAATTTATAAACTTAAGTATTACTAAAAGATCAGACACTGGAGAAAAAAATGCCTATTACAGATTTTCTAGAAAGAAACGCAAAGGAATACGGACACGATGTTGCGCTTGTAGAATTAAATCCTGAAGTTAAAGATACACAAAGAATCACTTGGAAAGATTACGACTTAACTCAGCCTGAACCATTCATGCCATACAGACGGCAAATCACATGGCACGTTTTTAATGAAAAGGCAAACAGATGCGCACACTTCTTGCTTGAGCGCGGTGTTAAAAAAGGCGACAAAGTTGGCATTTTGCTAATGAACTGCCTTGAATGGCTGCCAATTTACTTTGGTATTTTAAAGACAGGCGCTTTAGCAGTTCCGTTGAATTTTCGTTACGCTTCTGATGAAATTGACTATTGTGTTGACCTTGCCGACATAAGCGTTTTATTTTTTGGAACAGAATTCATTGGACGTATAGAAGAAATTGCAAACAAGTTAAGCCAGCACAGACTTTTGCTTTTTGTAGGTGAAGGCGTATGCCCTACTTTTGCGGAAGATTATTTTCAACTAGCTATGAACTGTGAAAGCCGCAATCCAGAAATTAAAATTACAGACGAAGATGATGCCGCAATTTATTTTTCATCAGGCACAACTGGTTTTCCAAAGGCAATTCTTCATAAGCACCGAGCTTTAATGCACGCCGCAGTTGTTGAGCAAAAGCACCACGGGCAAACTAGAAAAGACACTTTCTTATGCATACCGCCGCTTTACCACACTGGAGCAAAGATGCACTGGTTTGGCTCGCTCATTTCCGGCAGCAAGGCAGTTCTTCTTCGCGGAACAAAGCCTGAATTTATTTTAAAGGCTGTTTCTGATGAACATTGCACAATAGTATGGCTTTTAGTTCCATGGGCACAGGACATTCTAGACGCATTGGACAGAGGCGACCTAAAGCTTGCTGATTACAAGCTAGACCAGTGGAGGCTTATGCACATTGGCGCTCAACCTGTACCAAAAAAGCTCATTGAAGATTGGAAGAAGTATTTCCCTAACCACGACTACGATACTAACTATGGTCTTTCTGAATCAATTGGACCTGGCTGCGTTCATCTTGGTGTTGAAAATACAAATAAGATTGGCGCTATTGGAGTTGCAGGCTACGGCTGGCAAGTAAAAATTGTTGATGAAAACCGCAATGAAGTAAAGCAAGGTGAAGTTGGAGAGCTTGCTGTTAAAGGACCTGGCGTAATGGTTTGCTATTACAAAAATCCTGAGGCAACAAAAGAAGTTCTTAGCGAAGACGGCTGGCTTTTTACAGGCGACATGGCTCTTCAAGATCCAGACGGATTCTACTACCTTGTTGACAGAAAGAAGGACGTTATTATTACAGGCGGAGAAAACCTCTACCCTGTTCAAATAGAAGACTTCCTTCACAAAATGAATGAAGTAAAAGATGTTGCGGTAATAGGACTTGCGGACACACGTCTTGGTGAAATTGCGGCGGCTATTATTGAAGTTAAACCAGGCTTTAAGCTTACAGAAGAAGATGTTAACAACTTCTGTCTGGAGCTTCCAAAATACAAGCGCCCTAAGAAAATTATTTTTGCACCAGTTCCTCGCAACGCAACAGGTAAAATTGAAAAACCAAAGCTACGTGAAAAATACCGCACTGTAGATCCTTTTGCTTCAATGAGAAAAGATTGATTTTGTAATTGAAAAAAGATTGCTCGTAAATAAAAAGCCATTTAAGTTAGAAAACAAATTTCTAATTTAGGTGGCTTTTTTCTTCATTTAAATATTCTCTAATATCATCGCTTGAAGATTCAACTGCAATTATAACTTTAGGATCAAATTGAATTCCAGAAAGGCTCTTCATAATCTTCATTGTATCTTCCAAAGAAAAAGCATTTTTATATGGACGTGCACTTAATAAAGCATCAAGAACATCAGCCGCAGCCATAATTCTTCCAGCTAGGGGAATGTCAGTTTCGGAAAGCCCTTTTGGATATCCGTTGCCGTTCCACCATTCATGATGATAAAGCGCCATATCTTCCGCAACTTTTACATATTCTTTATCTTCTATATTATAAAGATTTGTTTCTATCATTTTTTCACCAGTAATAGTATGCTTTTTAATAATTTCAAATTCTTCCTTTGTAAGATGGCTTGTCTTGCTCAAGATTTTCTCTGGTGTATTTATTTTACCTAAATCATGCAAAGGAGCGGCTTTTACCATATAGTCAATTTCAACATCAGAAAGCTCCTCTGAATAATAATTTAAGCTTCTAAGTTTTTTACAAATAAGCGACACATAGTAACTTGTTCGTTTTACATGTTCGCCTGTAGAAGAGTCTTTTGATTCAACAAGATTTGCAAAACCTGTAATTGTTAAAGATTGCATCTCCTGAATTTTTTGTGACTGCCTATGTTGCTCGTCCAACGTTTCTCTTGTTGTTTTTGTTACAAAATAAATCAACACGGTGCAAATAAAATATTCAATTGTTCCACCTAATGAAAAGGCCATAAACCAACTAAAGCTTGATAAACCATAATCAAGCCCAGGTGGAATTGCATGAAAGCTTCTTATGTAAATTGATGCCACAAACACGACATAGCTTATTGAGCACATTGTCACTGTACATTTTTTACTAAAATACATACATGCAAAAATAGGCACAATGACATAACTCATAAACATACACAAACCTGGATTAATTGACAGAAACGCAACTAAGATTTCTATGCTTAAAAGGCAAATATATTTTGTTGCATGGCTATAAGGATGTTTTCTAGAAAAAAGTATTTGAAAAAGGCTAAGCGCTAAAAAGCAAATTGAAAAAACTACAAGAACAAAATAATTTACTACATGAAAAATTTTCAATGCACGCCCTATGATTAACGCAGGACCTACAAGATTTCCAACTAGAATAAATCTTGAAACTATTTGATTAACATGCTGTTCGTTTTTATCATAAAAATCCAAATTGCTCGATTTATTCATAAACTTCCCTAATTAAATAATACCTTAATTTTACTCCAATAAATCGCATTTGTAAATTATTCTATCTTGTAATTGCATGAAAAAGACATTTGTCAAAACATTCACCGCATCGTATGCATTCTCTGTCATTTATTTTAAGCGCATTCATTTTGCATGAAAACGTGCAAGCGTTACAATGACAGCATTTAGTTTCATCAACTTTAATTCCAAAAATTGCAACTTTATTAAACAAAGAATAAATTGCGCCAAGCGGACAAATATATTTGCAGAACGGTCTAAAAATAAATATTGAGCAAATGATTAAGACAATTGCCACAACACTTTTCCAATTAAATAAAAAACCAATTGCATTTCTTAAATATTCATTTGTAAGCGTTAAAAAC
>Ga0172378_10002624_pt1 | contig 16908 bp, 8 predicted proteins | sample GrowelOW332metaG_FD_119755 | JGI IMG/M metagenome (GOLD analysis project Ga0172378, IMG submission 119755) | Groundwater microbial communities from an aquifer near a municipal landfill in Southern Ontario, Canada - Pumphouse #3_1 metaG | ecosystem: Environmental > Aquatic > Deep subsurface >... | reverse complement strand
TTTGGTTTCAGGGAACATTTTGGAACGGCTATGGAGATGATATGCTTCATGTCGAGAAAATAGACCCGCGTAAGAAAACCGTAAAATTCTCTACTCCGCATCTATACGGTGTTAGGGGTGGCAGACCATATACTCACTATGTGGCGCTCAACATACTTGAAGAACTTGACAGTCCGGGTGAATGGTATCTGGACAGAAAAGATGGGACTCTTTATTTCTGGGCTCCATCAGACATGAAAACTGGTAGCGTAAAGGTTTCAATGATTGAAGACCCTATTGTCTGTCTCGAAGGAGTCAGGAACGTTGTTTTTCGCGACTTCATCGTGGAGAACGGCAGGGGAATAGGCATTTACATGGAACGGGGAAAGAATAATCTCATAGCCGGTTGTACCGTACGCGATGTTGGGACTACAGGGATATGCATGGGACAGGGAGCTAAGCAGACTTTTCCGCTTATTACTCATGACGACTATGACGGTGTGCCTGTATCACGTAGAGTAGGCAACTATGCCACGCATTTATACAGATATACTACATGGAACAGACGTGCCGGATCGAATCAGAAAATATTGAGTTGTGATATATACAACACCGGTTCTGGAGGAATAATCCTTAGTGGCGGTAGCAAGAAGAATCTTGTAAATGGGAACAATGTAGTGGAAAATTGCAAAATCCACGACTACAATCTTAGGAATAAGTTTCGCTGGGCTGGAATAATTGTTGATGGCTGCGGCAACAGAATGGTTCACAACGAGATATTTAATTCTGACTTTCAGGCTATATTTTCCGTAGGTCCCGAACATTTGTTTGAGTACAATGACATACACGATGTAACCCTACATTCTGATGATGTCTCGGCTTGGTATACGGGGAGGGATCCTAGCGATCGCGGGCTTGTTATAAGGTATAATTATTTTCACAATTGCGGGAATGCCAAACGCATGAACATGGGAGTGTATTGCGACGATTCCTCTACAGGGATAACAGTATATGGAAATGTGTTTTACAAAATGGAGACCGGGCATGGAGTGCTGTACTCGAATGGTGGTTGGGACTTGATCATGAAAAATAACATTATCATAGAGCCGGCATCCTATTGCGTTGTTATTTCTCCGCAATATTATACATGGGCAAAAAATAGAATTATTCCCACTTTCGGGAAAAATGGTTTGTTTGTAAGACGTTTGCTGAAAGATATTAATATTACCAAGCCTCCATACAGCGACAGGTATCCGGAATTGGTGAACTATATGGATCCCATCATTCCCGGAAAGGAATGGGAGGGAATGCGTTCTAGGCGCAATATTTTTACAAGTAATGTTATTGTTGGAGGGAAGAAAAATTTAATAAGTTTCGGAGGAAAGAAATATGCTATTTTCAAGTCATTGAACAATTTCAGGACAGACGGTGATCCCGGATTTGTAGATTATAAGAATGAAAATTTCAATTTAAGGAAGGATTCCCAGGTGTTCGACAAGATTCCAGGTTTCGAGCCTCTGCCATTCGACAAGATGGGGCTATATGTTGACGAGTATAGAAAAGAATTATAACATTGTTTAAGATGTATTAAAAATTATCGATGTGAATAAATTTACATTATTGCTTCTTTTTGTGGGTGTGTTTTTTGCCGCAGCTGTGTATGGTTATCATCCTGATATGAACAAATACACAGTAGTTTGGAATACCCCGTCTGTTGATGCTACGGGGCAGATGCCTTTTGGAAACGGGGATATTGGCGGTGGTGCATACGTTATTGGGAACGATGCTCTGTATATTCTTTTGTCCAAGAATGATGCGTTTACCTACAACGGCGATATATTCAAGACCGGGTGTGTGCGCGTCTCCATAAATCCGAATCCTTTTGTTGATGGTATTCCTTTCAATCAGGTTATGAATATGGGAACTGGTTCTGTAGATATTTCCGCTGGTGGTAATAATATAAAAATATGGGCGGATGCCAATAAGAACGTATATCATATTCAGGTTAAATCCAGTGGCAAGGTAACTGTGAAGGCTTCTCCCGTATTTTGGAAGCGTATTGATGGATGCGTAAGCAACAAGACAGACGCTCCGCTGGCTAATCCCACGCAAGATGTAAGAATAGAGGATAATGGAAATTTGATTTGGTATTTTGCGGTGGGCAATAGGAGTGTTTTTTCCAACGACCTTAAGTTCTATGGAGTTCCGCAGATGGCAAAGTTCTATCCCGATCCTTACAAGTACAATATTTTTGGTAATTTGTTGAAGTCTTATGATTTGAAGTTGAAAGATGGAGTTTTGGCGGGTTCCGGTAAGAAATTCGATATTCAGATTTATTCGCTTGATAGGCAAACTCCTAAAGTTGAGGAATGGGTTGACGAAATTTCGTTGCTTTCTGAGAAAAAATTGAATGTCGGTAAAGACTGGAAGAGGCATTGCGCTTGGTGGAATAGTTTTTGGGACAAGAGCTGGATAACTGTAAGCGACAACACCATTCCAAATTCGGAATGTGATAAAATAGATAATGGAGGTTATGTTAATACTCGTAAGGTTATAGACGAGGGTGCTATAGTTGCTCAGAGTTACAATGTTTTCCGTTATCTTATGGCGTGTCAGAGCCGAGGTAGGATAATGACTAAGTTCAACGGGGGAATTTTTACACAGCCCTTGCGTTACATCGAAAAACCTCGAATTTATGCAGAACAGGCAAAGGATGGAACATGGATTTCCCATCCTGATGAAAGGTTGTGGGGACGCCGTTTCACATTTCAGAATCAACGGTTGATGTATTGGCCGATGATAAAGAGTGGCGACTGGGATTTGATACAGCCTTTTTTTAACTATTATTTGAGAATGCTTCCAGTGAGAAAAGCTATAACGAAGGCTTGGTTTGGACACGAGGGTGCATACTACCGCGAGAATATAGACCTTACATGTGGGGAGAGGGATTGTGGAAAAACGGGGAAGGACGATGATCCCGAGACTAAGCCACTAAAAACATTGCCTGGCCGGAATTTAGGTAAAGGATACTACCACAGCTATTATTTTACTTGTGGTCTGGAAATGGTAGCAATGATGATAGATTATGTGAAATGTTCAGGCGACACCGCTTTTCAAAACAATTCCCTTGTTCCTTTCGCTCGTGAAATTTTGACGTTTTTCGACAAACATTATAAACGAGACAAAAATGGAAAGATAAGGTTGGATCCTGCTCAGGTTCTTGAGACTTGGTGGATTGCTGTAAATCCAGCTCCTGACGTGTCAGGTCTTCAACATGATCTTGATGAATTGATTTCGATGAATGTCGGAACTGAAAAAGATAAAAATAATTGGAAGCGTTTCCGCATTGAAATACCTGAAGTTTCTATTCGCGAGATAGATGGTGATACGGTGATCGCTCCTGCCGAGGAATTTTCAGTAAAGCATAATTCGGAAAATGGAGAGCTTTATCCTGTTTTTCCGTTCAAGAGGTTCGGCATTGGAAGGGATAATTGCAATATTGCCGAGAATACGATGATGCACAGAACGTTGAAAGATGCTTTTAATACGAAATGCTGGTCGCAGGATCAGATAGATTGGGCGTATTGCGGTAATGCTGAGGAGGCTAAAGAAGGATTGGTCCGTCGTTTTAAGCATGCCTCCAGTTCGTGTAGATTTCCTTTATTTGGAGATGAAAATCCAGATTCCTGTCCTGATTTCGATCATTTTGGATCTGGTAGTATAGCATTGCAGAGCATGGTGGTGCAGGAGGTTAATGGGAAAATTTATCTTTTGCCTGCATGGCCTAAGTCGTGGGATGTTGATTTTAAATTGCACATTTCCGGAAATACAATTGTTAGAGGTGCTGTTTGCGACGGAAAGCTGGTGAATTGGTCGGTATTCCCGCAGTCTCGTGAAAAAGACGTTGTTGTTTGCGGAATCCAATGAATTTAAGATAATTAATAAGTTTTATAAGTTATGAGAAAGATTTTTATGATTTTATTTTTCATTGTTAATCAATAGACAGTAATATTTATTTGGTTTTTATATTATTTCAATAAAATAGAAGATAATGGTGAATCACAAACTAAAAAAGTTATTTAATATTAATATAAATTATATGAGTTTAAAAATTGGAGCTGCCGTTTTTATTGTAATTCTTTTATGTTCACCCTTTTTCTCTAAAGGGAAGGATTCTTCAATTGCATTAAAAAGCCCAGACAAAAAATTAATTTTTCACATCTCTGCTGATTCTAAAACTGGAGTTAATTATTATGTTGATTGGAAAAATCAAACAATAATAGGAAAATCAGCACTTGGATTTCGTTTAATTGATAACACAGTCATCCTTGATGGTGAGGTGAGTATTAATAGTGTCGGGCATAATTCTGTGGATACAATTTGGCATCCGGTATACGGAGAGCAATCAGTTTATAGTGATCATTACAACGAAATTCTTATTCGATTTAAGGGCGATAATCAAATAGCGAAGCATATAGGATTAAGAGTCCGTGCTTACGATGAAGGTATTGCCTTTCGATATGAATTTGATCAGAAGGATACCCTTAAAATAGCGGCTGAGTTAAGTGAATTTACTTTTAATACTGATCCAACAGTTTGGGTAAGTAAATCTGCTCAGTCTTCAATCCTGAAACGCAAATTATCTGAAGTTTCATCAGTTTGCGAACGACCATTACTGGCAGAACTCAATGATTCGGTTTATGTATCATTTGGGGAAGCTGCTTTAGTAGACTTTGCCAGAATGAAATTTCAAAAGGCAAAGAGCGCTCCCAATAAATTAGTTGCTTATTTGGAAACAGAGGTGGGTACTTCTGAAGGAAAAAGAATTAGATATCCCATTATTGTTCCTGGAGGTGGGTATAATACGCCTTGGCGAACTATTATGCCGGGGAAGTCACCTTCAACAATTCTTCAGAATAATTCATTGATTCTCAATTTAAATCAAGGAAATCAAATTACAGATCCCTCTTGGATCAAACCCGGAAAAGTAATTCGGGAGGTTACTCTAACTACACAGGGAGGGATTGCTTGTATTGATTTTGCAGTAAAACACAATTTGCAATTTATTGAATTTGATGCCGGGTGGTATGGATGTGAATATGAAAATGCTTCTGATGCGAGTACAATTACAGTTGATCCCAAACGTTCTTCGGGGCCATTGGATATGCATCAGGTAATTGACTATGGAAAGAAAAAAGGAATTGGAGTAATTCTTTATATTAACCGTCGGGCAATGGAAAAACAACTGGATCAGGTTTTACCGTTATATAAATCGTGGGGTGTGGCTGGATTAAAGTATGGTTTTGTAAATGTAGGATCACAGAGATGGACAACATGGTTGCATGAGGCTGTCAGAAAAGCGGCAGAAAATCAATTGATGGTTGATATTCATGATGAATATAGGCCAACAGGATATTCACGTACTTTCCCAAACTTGATGACGCAGGAAGGTATACGTGGTGATGAGGAGAGTACTCCCAATAACATGGTCATAAACACCATTTTTACCCGAATGATTGCCGGGGCCGGAGATCAGACCAATTGTTATTTTGCAGAGAGAGTTACTGAGAAAATGGGATCCCATGCTTCACAAATGGCCAAAGCAATTTGTATATATAGCCCATGGCAATTTCTATATTGGTATGATAGACCTGATGGTTCTTCTGTTAGTATGGGTGGTGCAGGAGGTGCAACTGGAACAATTCCGGAAATACCAGACCTGGAATTTTACGATCGTATTCCAACTGTATGGGATCAAACAAAAATAATTGATGGATATCCAGGTGAACGTGCTGTAATTGCTCGTGAAAAAAAAGGAAGCTGGTATATTGGTGCGATTTCCGGGAATCATGGTTTTGAATTAAAACTTAAGCTTGGGTTTCTAAAGTCTGGAATTAAGTATGAAGCAATGGTATTTTCAGATGATTCAACACTTAAATTGGAAACTAAACTAAAGATCCAGAAATTAACGGTAAACCAATCATCTATATTGGATTATCAAATTCTAAAACAAAATGGTTTGGCAGTAATTATTGCTCCAATTAAATAATAAAATATATAGCAAATATAATTAATAAATAAATTCACTCATGATGAGAAATAAAGTATATATAATTTTTGTAGTATTTCTTTCCTTAATAGGTTTTTCTTCAGAAGCTCAAAAACACATTGATGAATCATCACAAACAATTACTAAAATCACATCAGATGGTGCTTGGTGTTGGTTCTCAGATCCTCGTGCGATTTATGTTCATAGCTCTATGCCAGGAATTTTAACCGGATGGGTTACTTCCAATGGGAGTATAGAATCGGCAAAAATTGATTGGTCAGGAAATGTAAAAAAACAAGTTCTAGCTTCGAAAATTGATAAGGATGATCATGCGAATCCTTCTTTTGTTGAATTAAATAATGGCGGTGCAGCTGTTTTTTACGTGAAACATTTCGATAAATTTGTTCGTGTTCATTTAATGGGAAAAGATGAAACCCAGTTTGGAGAAGCCATTCATAATGATCCGTTTGATGAACAGGAATTGAAAAAATTTCCGTTAAGAAGGACGTCATATGCAAATCCGTATGTTTTAAGTAAAGAAAATGGTAAAGTTTATTGTTTTGGCCGATGGACAGGATTCAAACCCAATATGATGGTTTCGACCGATAATGGTAAAACATTTTCAAAATCAAAAGTACTGATTACTAATTATCCATTTGATTCCAATAATCGACCATATGCAAAATATTTCTCTGATGGAAAATCGAAGATTCATATTGTATTTACCGATGGACATCCACGTAACGAACCAAACAATTCGGTTTACTATGCCTGTTACGAAAAAGGGGCTTTCTGGAAGGCAGATGGAACAAAAATTTGTTCAGTTGATGAATTACCTTTTGAACCTAAAGATGCAACCCTTGTATATAAAGCGGATAAAGAAAATGGGAAAAGTTGGATATATGATATTGCCGCAGATAAGAAAGGTAATCCGGTGATTCTGTTTGCCAAATATCCTGATGATTTAAATCATATTTATTTTTATTCACATTTTGATGGGAAAAAGTGGATAGAAAGTAAAATTTGCAATTCCGGTAAATGGTTTCCTCAAACTATTGCAGGTAAAACAGAACGGGAACCGAATTATTCAGCTGGTATGACTGTAAATCCTTTAAATACAAATGAAGTCTATGTCTCTGAGCAAATAGATGGTGTGTTTGAAATTGTAAAATACGAATTCAATAAAAAAGGGAAGATTATTTTAAGAGATGAAATAACAAAACACTCTAAATTTGATAATGTACGTCCTTTTATTCCACGGAATATGCAAAAAGACGATTCAAAAGTTGTGTTGTGGATGCAAAACGAAAGATATATTCATTATACTGATTTCAAGGCATCTATAATGATGTTGAAAGAGAACTAATTCTTAAAATTAAGCCAAATTGAAAAATATTTGTGTAAAATGAAAATAAAAATAAAAAGTTTGGTATTTGGAATGGTGGTTTTGCTATTTGCAGTTTCTTGTCAAAAAGCGGAGAAGAGCAAAAGTAAATTAAATATTATTTATATCATGACCGATGATCATACTGCAACGGCAATTGGAGCATATGGTAGTAGGTTAGCAGTACTTAATCCCACCCCAAATATTGACAAATTGGCTAGTGAAGGAGTACTTTTTGAAAATTGTTTTTGTACAAATTCTATTTGTTCTCCAAGTCGGGCTACCATTGTTACTGGTCAATATAGTCAGACCAATGGAGTGTTGGATCTTTGGTCAAAGTTTGATAAGAGGAAAGAATATCTTCCTCAGGAAATGAAAAAGTTGGGTTATGAAACTGCAATAATTGGAAAATGGCATTTGAATTGCGAGCCTGTTGCTTTTGATTATTACAAAGTTTTTCCTGGCCAGGGAACTTATTTTGATCCTGAATTTGAAGAAAAAGGGAAGGGGAAATGGCCAAACAATATTGTAAAATATATTGGTCATAGTTCGGATGTAGTTACTGATCAGGTATTAAGTTGCTTGGATAGCCGAAAGGGAAATGATAAACCATTTTTCCTGATGTACCATTTTAAGGCTCCGCACGATATGTTTCAGTTTAATCCGAAATACAAAAATTATCTGCAAGATGTAAAGATTCCGGAACCTGAGAGTTTATACGACCAGCCATTATGGGGATCAGAAGCAACACGTGGCCGCAATGATAGCCTTATCAATATGATCGGTTCATCCATTTCAGAAAGGCATCAGAACCGAAACTATGTAGATATTTATAAAACAGGGAATCTGTCTACTGCGCATGAACGGACCAGTGCAGCCTATCAGGAATATTTAAAACGGTATTTACGGTGTGTAAAAGGAGTTGACGACAATTTGGGACGTTTTTTTGATTACTTGAAAGCAAATGGACTTTGGGAAAATACCATTATCATTTACTCTTCTGATCAGGGAATGATGCTGGGTGAACATGATTTTGAAGATAAACGCTGGATGTATGAAGAATCGATGAGGATGCCATTAATTATTAGAATTCCTAATAGCTCATATGCAGGTATGAGATCTAAATTGTTAGTTAATAATACCGACTTTGCACCTACGATAATTGAATTAGGAGGTGGTAAAACACCAGATTATATGCAAGGTCATAGTGTGAAACCAATTTTAGAAGGTGAAATCCCAAAAGATTGGCGTACTGCTACTTATTATCGATATTGGATGCACATGATTCATCATGATATTCCTGCCCATTTTGGGATACGCACCATGGATTATAAACTTATATTCTTTTATAGCCGTTATTTTGATTTAACAAAAGAGGGAACGTTATCGATGTATTGGAATGATTCGGCTCATTCCAATAAAGTATTGCCTACGCCTGCAGCCTGGGAATTTTATGATCTGAAAAATGATCCTCATGAGATGGTCAATCAATACAAGAATCCGAAGTTTAAAGCAATAATCAATCAACTTAAAGTTGATTTGGTCTCACAACGTGTAAAATATAACGAAGAGGATGAAAAATATCCTTTTCTCGAGAAAATCATTGAAAAACATTGGAACGACTAAAAATGTATATTTCTGAAAAAAGTCTACAGCTTTCGTTAATTTTAAATAAATTATTGGATTGAATAATTAAAATAATTTTGAATATGCGTACGATTTTATTTGAATTTTTAAGTTTTGTATTTTGTATTTCAGTTTCAGCACAAAATCCAATTATCCGAAATGTTTATACAGCTGATCCTTCGGCCCGGGTATTTAATGATACATTGTATCTATATCCTTCTCATGATCGTGATTCAGCTAAATGGTGGGATATGGTGGATTGGCATGTGTTTTCGACAACCGATATGATAAAATGGGAAGATCATGGTGTGGCACTTTCTCTGGTTGATATCAAATGGGCTACAAAATACGCCTGGGCTCCGGATTGTAATTATAAAAATGGAAAATATTATTTTTATTTTCCTACCGATCAAAATTTTATTGGGGTAGCTGTGAGTAAATCTCCTGTTGGACCATTTATTGATACATTGGGGAGACCGCTGATTGATCGCAATACTTCAGGTGTAGTGAACAATCGTGATTTGATTGATCCCTGCATTTTTATTGATGATGATGGAATCCCTTATCTGTTCTTTGGACAAAATACGGTGAATGTAGCTATTCTTAACGATGATATGATTTCGTTAAAAGGTCCTGTTCAAATAATTAAAGGAACTGACGATTTCTTTGAAGCTGTTTGGGTACATAAGTATAATGGTAAATATTATATATCGTACTCCGGAAAGGGTAAGATATTATATGCAATGGCTGATCATGTTTTGGGCCCTTATCAATATAAAGGGGTAATTTTGGATCAAGTGAATAGTGGTACTAATCATCATTCAATTGTAAATTACAAAGGAGAATGGTATATTTTCTTTCATACGTCCGATCTCGCTTTAAGCAAAATTCCTAAAGGTGATCCTGATCGAAAATATGTTCAATGGCGTCGTTCTGTTTGTTTTGAGCATTTGTATTATAATGATGATGGAACAATTCAGAAAGTGTCACGATCTATTGGAGGTATTACGAATAATTGATATTAATCGTATTAGATAAAAAAGTTCATAACTTCAGAAATAGCATCAATAGAGATTTTAAAAGATGCTTCGTCAACTGCCATTTATGGATCCAGAGTTGCCAATGGCGTTATTCTTATAACTACGAAGAAGGGAAAAGAAGGTCGAATGAAAGTCAATTATTCGGGAAGTTATGGAATCTCAAAAGTGATTGATCTTCCTGAATTGCTCAATGGTACTGAATATGCCAATACAATGAACGAGATTTCTATAATGAGAGGTGGAAATGCGTTTTTTAGTCAATCGGATATTTCAGCAATTCCGAATGAGGTACAATTAATCTCTGAAATAGTATAATCTAAAGTCGCATCAATGTAATTTATGCATTGGTGAGACTTTTTACGGTAGTAAAAATATTGATCAAATTTATTAAAATATGAAATCATTCTTCACAATTATCATCCTTGGGTTGTTTTTTATACAGCTAAAGGCAGAGCAAGGGTACACACCCACATTTTCAAAAGCCGGATTCTATGAAATATCCAATAGTGGACGTAGCGCATTTAATTTTAATGTAGCCTGGCGGTTTTATAAAGGAGAAGTTAAAGGAGGTGGTACCATCAGTTTTGATGATACAAAATGGCAAATGGTATCTTTGCCCCACGGTTTGGAATACCTGCCTGTTGATGCTGCCGGGAGTCTAAATTATTTAGGAGAGGCCTGGTATCGAAAGCATTTCTTATTAGATGAAAATTTAAAAGGCAAACGTTTATTTCTACACTTCGAAGCGATAATGGGAAAATCGGAAGTTTGGGTAAATGGTGAACTATTAAAAAAACATTATGGAGGATATCTTCCGGTTGTTGTCGATATTACGGATCATGTGAAGTGGGGTGAACAAAATCTTGTAGCAGTGATGACTGACAACAGCGATGACCCTTCCTATCCTCCCGGCAAAAGCCATGCAGTACTTGGCTTTTGTCAATATGGTGGTGTTTACCGAGATTGTTGGCTAGTGTCGCATAATAACGTTCATATTACAGATCCTAATTTTGAGAATGAAATTGGGGGAGGTGGTTTGTTCGTTTCCTATGAAAACTTCTCGAATAATAATGCTGAAATAAATCTGAAACTACATCTGCGTAACCAATCAGAAAAAAATTTTTCGGGTAAGGTGGTTTACGACTTATTTGAAAAAGATGGCTCCAAAGTTTTATCTAAAGGACAGCATGTCAGTATTAAAAAGGGAGATGTAAAGCATTTTGAAAGCCAAATGGCTGTAACAAATGTAAAAGGTTGGACACCCGAAACACCCTATTTGTACTGGCTGGAAGTGAAAGTGTATAACAATTCAGGGAAAATAATAGATGGATATAAAAAACGGATTGGAATTCGTACAATTGAGTTTAAAGGGACTGATGGTTTATGGCTAAATGGTAAGCCTTATCGAAAAAAATTAATAGGAGCGAATCGCCATCAGGAATTTGCCGTTTTGGGAAATGCAGTGCCAAACAGTATGCAATGGCGCGATGCGAAAAAGTTACGCGATGCGGGAATGACCATTATTAGAAATGGACATTACCCTCAAGATCCGGCATTTATGGATGCTTGTGATGAATTAGGCTTGTTTGTGATTATGCCAACCCCAGGTTGGCAGTTTTGGAACGATGCCCCTTCTTTTGCTGAATATATTTATTCTGATATTCGAAATATGGTACGTCGCGACAGGAATCATCCTTCGTCTTTTTTATGGGAACCTATTCTCAACGAGACCTATTATCCGAAAGAATTTGCAAAAAAGGCCAAACAATGTGTCGATCAGGAATTGCCTGGAAAAAATAGTAATTATTCGGCTTCAGACCCCAAAGCTAATGGACATGAGCTTTTCCCGGTGCAATACTCACATGTTTCATTCTCTAAAGCAAGTTGGAATGCAACCATTCTCGATTCTACAAAAACATATTTCACTCGTGAATGGGGCGATAATGTAGATGACTGGAATTCACAAAATTCAAATAGCAGGGTTTATCGTGGATGGGGCGAAAAAGCGATGCTTGTTCAGGCTCAACATTATGCTAATCCTAGTTATAAAACCCCATTTACTTGTTTAGAAACCCTTTATGCTTCAGGTAAACACCATGTGGGCGGATGTTTATGGCATTCCTTCGATCACAATCAGGGATATCATCCTGTGCCTTTTTATGGTGGGATAATGGACGTATTTCGTCAACCAAAATACTCGTATTATATGTTTATGTCGCAAAGAGATCCGCAAAAATCAGATTTGATTGCAGAGACTGGTCCGATGGTTTTTATTGCCCACGAAATGAGTCCATTCTCCGATTCTGATGTTACCGTATATTCAAATTGCGATGAGGTTCGCTTAACCGTTTATGGTGGGGGAAAACAATATTCCTACAAAAAAGATGATAGTAAAATGGCGATGCCCTCTCCTATCATTACTTTTAAGGGAGTTTATGACTTTATGCAAAACAAAGCGCTTGCAAGACATGGCAAACGCGACAGTGTATACATGCTTGCTGAAGGTATAATGAATGGGAAAATTGTGGCTACCCATAAAATTCAACCGGCCGGAAAACCTTCTAAAATAGTTCTGTATCTTGACAACGAAGGGAGTGAATTAATAGCAGATGGATCGGATGTGGTTACTCTTGTTGCATGCGTTGAAGATAAAGAAGGAAATATAAAGCGATTAAGTAATTTTAATATTAAGTTCACTATTGAAGGCGAAGGCCGGATTTTAGGTGATGTCTCGGTAAACGCAAATCCAAAACCAATAATATGGGGCACAGCACCGCTCTTGGTGGGCTCAACAACAATACCAGGAAAGATTAAGGTAACTGCTGAAGTACAGTGGCCGGGGATTCATCAGCCGAGTTATGGAACTTTGGAGTTTGAAAGTATTAGATATAATGGTTTAAGTATTTATGACAAGGGGGAAGCCTTGCTTTTAAGGAAATCGAATAGTTTTACCGATAAAATAGCAGAGCCTGCAAGCAAGGAGCTGCTTAATTTGAAAAGAGAAAATGAGCTTCTTAAAAAGAAATTGTTGGATAGAGGTTTGAAAGAAGTTGAAAAGATGCAGAGCGATTTTGGTGAAACGAAATAATAGTGAAGCTTCGGTTTTTAAAGATTGAAGCTTATAACTTACATAAAATAGATTGTTATGAGAATGTCGAGAGCGTTGTTGTTATTGGTGGTATTCGTTTTTTCTGTTGCTTGTAATCAGAAAAATGATTTATCGAAGTTGTGGGTGAAAGATACAGTAAATCCGATTATTTCACTTAACGGTATATGGCAGTTTTCCTTGGATGGTAAAAAATGGGCTGATGTTATAGTACCGGGTGAATTGCAAATGCAAGGGTTTGCCATTAAGCATGATACTGCCTACAAGTACAAAACGAAGTTCGAGGTTCCTTTAGATTATTCCGGAAAACAAATCCTTCTTAATTTTTATGGGGTATACAGTTATGCTCGTGTATGGGTAAATAACACTCTTATTCGCGACCATAGTGGAGGCTTTACAAAATGGACATGTGATATTACGAATGTTGTAAAGCCTGGAGATATTGCCGATTTGATAGTTGAAGTAACAGACAAAATTGATGAAATATCTTATGCCAGTGGTTATGCCAAACATCAAATTGGAGGTATTTTACGCGACGTAGAAATAGCTGCTTTACCAAAACAAAATTTCAAACAGCTTTATTTTGAAACCGCTTTTGATGAAAATTATGAAAAAGCAAACCTGAAAATTGTTTATGAATTAAGGGAAGATACACCTTCGAAGATAAAAATTGACCTGTTTGATAACTCAGATAAGTTGATTAAATCTGCCGAAGGAGAATCCAAATTCGGTCAAATTATAATTCCGGTTGAGCATCCGGTAAAGTGGGATGCAGAACATCCGAATTTATATACCGTGGTAACAACACTTTTCGAAAAAGGTGAAAAAATACTCAAAAGGTCAGAGAAAATTGGGTTTCGTGAAGTTAAAATTAAAGGAAACAAACTATTGGTAAATGGTAAACCTGTTAAACTGCGTGGAGCTTGCCGCCATGATATTCATCCAACACTAGGTCGAATGAGTACCCCAGAGTATGACTTAAAAGATGTATTATTGGCGAGGGAGGCAAACATGAATTTTATCAGAACATCCCATTATCCTCCCTCTGAAAAGTTTCTTGAGTATTGCGATCAGTATGGACTTTATGTGGAAGATGAAACGGCCGTGTGTTTTGTGAATACAAATCGATCTAAGTTGTATAAAAATTCAAAATCATCAGCATCTAATCCTGAATTTACTGACCGTTATCTTTCGCAGTTGGAAGAAATGGTTCAGAATCACCGAAATCATCCAAGCATAATTATTTGGTCAATTGGAAATGAGAATAAGTTTGGAGACAACTTTAAAAAATCATACGACTGGGTAAAAGAAAATGACAAAACGCGTCCGGTTATTTTTAGCTATCCGCAAACTGTTCCTGATAGTATTAAAGCATACGATATTTTTAGCAGTCATTATCCCGATTGGAACGGAACGAACATTCGATATAAAGGGGCTTACGTAAAAGGCTTTGAGTACGGAGACAAACCTGCACTTTTTGATGAATGGGCTCATGTAGCTTGTTACAATAAGTTTGAATTGAAAGATGATCCGAACGTTCGCAATTTTTGGGGACAAAGTTTGGATAGTATGTGGACCAATATTTTTGAAACTGAAGGAGGACTGGGAGGTGCTATTTGGTGTTTTTTGGATGAAACGTTTATGCTTCCCGAAGATTTGTATGACTATAAAGAGGGAATACCAGGCAAAAAAAGTATTCCTGCGGCTTATGTAGACCCAACTGTTGGTTATGGCGAATGGGGTATTGTTGATACTTGGCGGCGAAAAAAGCCGGAGTTTTGGGAAACTAAAAAGGCTTATTCTCCCACTAAAATTTACCAGAAAGTTATTTCTGATTTCAAAGCAAATGAGGAGCTGATTATTCCTGTTCATAATCGTTTTGATCATACCAACTTTTCCGAATTGAAAATAAAATGGCATTACAATGATAAGATCGGTGAATTAGATAATGTAAATTTGGCCCCGCATCAGAGAGGACAACTCGTTTTCCCTCCTAATAATTGGAATCCCAACGAGAAATTAAATATCAAGTTTTATCAGAATGATACATTTTTGGTTGATGAGTATAACATTCAAATTGGTGAGCGAAAAGTAGAGCTTCCGATTTGCCAAAAAGGTAAACTTCAGGTTAAGGACACTAAAAATATAATTGAGATTACCGGAAAAAAAATCAGTTTAAATGTGAATAAGAATACCGGGTTAATTGAAGATTTGAAGGTGAATAATGAATTGTTGATTAAATCGGGGCCATACATTAATTTAAAACTATCGGAAGAAAATGTTAAATCAAGTAACATTCGGATGGAGGATTATGCCAAAACATGGAATCTTAGTGATTTTAATTTTGAAGTAAAAAATGGAATTGCAATCATAAAGTCGAAAGGCTTTTATAACAAAATATTAGTAGCATTTACCATCCAAATTGATGAAGGTGGATTGTTAAATATTGCTTATAAAATTACAAATGCACCTTCCGATATAAATATTCACGAAGTTGGCATAAAATTCTATACTGGTAATGCTTTTAGTAAGTTAGCCTGGGATAGAAATTCATATTTTACCGCTTATCCTAAAAATGATATAGGAGCACCTACCGGTGAGGTTATCCTTTCGATGAAACCACAAACGCATTATAGGGAGAAACCTGAACATAATTGGGGAATGGATTCTAATAATTTTTTTTATTTTGGTTTGGGAAAAGAACTCCCCTATACGAATATTGTCAGGTCGCTAAAAGAAAATATTTATTCTTATGTTTTATCGGCTACGAATTCAAAAGTTGAAGTGTTTTCTGATGGAAAACAGGCTTGTCGATTTGATAAGATTGATGGCGTAAATACAATTATCGTTAACGATTTATGGGATTACAATAGTCTGCGGTGGGGCAATTATTCGAAACGAATTAAATTGGATAAAATTGTTGAAGGAAGAGTAATCCTATTATGTAATTAATAAATTATTTCCCTTATAATGTTACAAAAGCCGGGTTAGTAGGTATGGTTATTATACCCATCAATAATTTTTTAAAACCTATTCTGAAGCAAGGGGTTAGGGCAAATATTTTTTGTTTTTAATTTATCATAGAGTCTTGATTATGAGTTTAAATATTATATCAGGATGCTGTAATATATTAGAAATAATCGAAACGAAAATGAGATATATTGTGAAATTATATAGGCTCTTTTCGAAGTCTGAAATAAGAACTAGGTTTTCCGACTGAACAATCTATACTAACATAAGGAACAGTTTGTCTACTTCCTATTTGTAAAAATATGTCATCTTTGTAGATATTTGAACAAGCATTTTTGTGAAGTTTAAGGTGAAGAATGCAATAGATTTATGATATCATAAATTATACGTTTTATAAATATAATCTATAATTAAACTATGAGGAAAGTAGTTCTTATTTTATTTGCTGCAATGATAATAATGCAGCTTTCTGCTCAAAAAAAATACGAAGCCAATTGGGCATCTATTGATAGTCGTCCAATTCCTACATGGTATACTAATGCTAAATTTGGGATTTTTATCCATTGGGGACTTTATTCTGTGCCAGCATTCTCGAAAGTTGGTCAGTATTCTGAATGGTACTGGAAGACCTTGACAGAAGATTCGCGGATGAATCAGGGGCATGCTGAAACAAAAGCGTTCCATGAACGTGTTTACGGTAAAGATTTTTCCTATCCTGATTTTGTTCCTCTTTTTACGGCAGATATGTACGATC
>Ga0172378_10002623_pt1 | contig 16911 bp, 28 predicted proteins | sample GrowelOW332metaG_FD_119755 | JGI IMG/M metagenome (GOLD analysis project Ga0172378, IMG submission 119755) | Groundwater microbial communities from an aquifer near a municipal landfill in Southern Ontario, Canada - Pumphouse #3_1 metaG | ecosystem: Environmental > Aquatic > Deep subsurface >... | reverse complement strand
AATATAATAAGTTGTTCAAATAATCATACATTATAAAGAAATAGAAGGCCTCCTTCACAAAACCTCCTATGAAACTGAAAGTTTCTCCTGAGCGAAGCAAAGGGTGAAGAGGCAGTGATTTCTTATTTAGTAAAACTTGAAATAGTAAAACAGCGAAACACTGTTATTTCTGTGATTATTTTAAAATTATTTTTTAACTGATATCTTATCTTCGGGCTAATGCTTAAATTTCAAAATTACGTCTGGTAAAAATTGCCCTTGTTCAAGGATTATTTTTGGTTGAGGTTTTTCTATTAATTCGTTAATCCACTTGTCGTAGTTATCCGTAATTAATTGAATAAACTTCGAATTATTACCACGATCATGTAATCTTTGAATGTATTCCTTTTTGCAGTCTACTGAAGGAAATGCTAAAGTAAATGGTAAGTTTTCAACTACCATAAGATTTCTAACTTCAATATCCATGCATGTTAAAACATATTCATAATTTTGAATTTCTTCTTTAATCTTATTAACATAATTAATTGGCCATTCAGGATTTTGAACTCTATCAGTTATCCCTTTTCTAGCTTCTTTATCCATTTCTCCTATTGCTTCTGGATAAATCCATTTATAATTACTTGATTCTAAATCTAATACGTTGTCACACATTTTTTGTGCAGTTGTTTTTCCAATTCCTGCAAATCCTGATATAATCATTTCTTTTCCTCCTTAACATATTTTCGTCCATAATATAAATTCATTTTTTTTCATCTTTTTTATTGTAGAAAAATCAATAGAATTCCATTTATTATTTTCAAGCCAATCCCAACCAACAGTGCTAAATTTATCATTTAAAGTGAAAAATAGAACTTGTGCTTTTCCAGTTTTAAGAAATCTATTATTGATTGAAACACTTTCTATATACTCTCTTTCATAACTTTTACGTGGAAAAAGCTTTGATAATTTTCTAGCCTCTTTTACATTTCTTACTATAATGCCTAAATCACTTTCTATTAAATATTTTAGTTTAAGTTTCATTTATTCCACCTACTTTAATTCTAATGTCTTAAATAATTTTCTTAACGGATCATACAAAATCTCTATAGAGATGAATGAGCTTGTTGCTAACAATATTTCGAATGGTATATCCGAAACTAAATATGTCCAGAAAGGTATGCTAAATATTAAAATGCTTGGTAGAATAAGTATCCAGCTATATAAAAACGAGAATAATATTGATAAAAATGCAAGTGTTAGGCTATTCTCAACTTTTTTAAATATTGTTGATAATGCTATTGGAATTATTAACCAGGCAACAAACACAAATGGAGCAAATATAGAGAATCCTCCATAAAAAGATGCGTCTAAAATAGAGTATATTGCCAAAATAATAAATGTTTTTTTAAATCCTAAAGCTTTTGTATAAAATACTAATAATAAAACTACTAGTTGAATATTTGGTAATAAAGCTAAAGCTATTTTCATAACAAATATAATAGCTGCAAACATTGAAATAGTAATAATATCTCTTAATTTATTCTTCTGGTTCATAATAACCCTCCTACCCTATTTTATTTTTAACCACATTTATTCATAATATGGGTATTTAAATTTAAGTGATTTTTTTTGTTTATTTAAATATTCTATTGCATTTTCATCATTATTTGAAGTAAAGTATATAATATTAGTGTGGCTTCCATATCCATTGCTGATATGCCCAAAATTATTGCCTGTTTTAAGTGCAACGCTTTTATCACTTTGTTTTATTCTTCTAATAGGACCTTTTTCGTCAGTATACAAGACTGTAGTATTCTCTAAACAACAAGATGGATGTCCTCCTGTTGATCCATATTTATATTTTTTGGTGTATTTAACTAGGGTCACAAAATCTTGTATAACATTTCCCCATATTATTGCATATTTTCCCATAATAACCCTCCTTATTTTATTTCTAACCAAAGCTTAATTGCATCTGGAAATTCATTTTTATATATGTTTTTTTCCTGTATAATTTGAAATGGTTGTTGTTTTGATCCAGAATAAGGCTCTAGTTGTATTATCTCTTCTATTGTAAATCTATTTCCGGCATAGTAAAACTCTAAAAGATTTAGTGTTAATATTTCTGTTTGTCTGCTATCTTTCTTTATAAATTTAATACAAAGCATATAATCATCAACAAAGATATTAACTATTTTAGAGCTTCTTATATATTTAGTATACTTAAGTTTATCCACATGTTTGAGAACTTTTCTGAACTGAAAATCGGATTTATTAGATAACAATCTTTCTAAGAAATTCTTTGCAAGGGAAAGATTGTGTGCATGTTCAGGTTTTATTACCATTTTAATCCCTCCTTTTATTTATTCGTTTAGATCATAGTATAATTTAATTGTATCTGGAATTTTCCCATGTTTAACTTCAAAGTAATCAATAGAATTAGGAAGTAATTTTTCTGCTAAAAGTTCATTAAACAAAAGTTCCATAATTCGAGTAGTATTTGTAATAACCATACTAGTTGTCACATTTGAATATTTTTTTCGAATATCTTTGACAGTATTCACTACTTTATTAATACTTCCTTTAATAGTAAAATCTCCCCAACGTTCTGTATTAGTATACCAGATTATTAGTTCAACGGAATATCCTCCTATAAATGTATCTTTTTTCCTCATAAGAATTGTCTCCTTCCATCATCGTTTCTTTTGTTCATTTGTTTCTGTTTATCAATCGCTAGTATCGTCTTCATCATCTTCCCATCCGTCGCTTTTCCATTTATCCGCATATTTGTCAAATATAACGAGCGCTTCTTCTGTTAAAAGATGTCCTCCAAGATTTGCAATTTTTAAGACATCATACAATATTTTCATATTTTTGAAGTCATATTCGGCATATAATGGAAACTTCTTCCCACTTGGTTTATTGTTTTCATCGCCATTGTAGATAATCATAATAAACTTATCATCAATTGTAATAAAACCTTTTTTATCTTCGAATTCAAGTCTATCCATGATTATTCCTCCTTCAATGTCTCTCTTTTAAGTCTGCTTCTTATAAGTTTATTTCTAATTTTTTTGTGTTGAGAGTACGATTTTTGAACTGTTCTAGTTCGTTGCCCGTCTCTTCTTCTATGATTAGAATGATAAGGACATTTATAATCTCCCCATGGATCTAATTTCATATCTGAAGCAATTTGCTCTTGTTTATATCTATTCATTTATTTCTCCTTTGTTAATCAGCCATTTCATTAAGTAACTGAATTTGCGGATTATCTGAATATTGCTTTATAAAATCATCCCAGTAGTCATTACGTAAGGCAAAACATTTTTTGAATATATCTTTAAACTTCTGAAAGTTATCCATTAAATACTGTGGTGAAAATTTCCACTGAGATAAATAATAAATCTCTCCTTTAAAAGAGTCCTTGAATTGATTAATAAAATCATATTCTTCTAATACTTTGATCATATCTGTCTTATCTTTATCGAAAGAACCTAAAAAGAAACCTATCCAGCTATTTGAACTTTCGATTTTTCCTATAAGTTTTTTTAGCAATATATGATCAAACGCAATAGATTTTACTGCTAAGGTTACTCCAATTTTATCAAAGTATTTCTCGATAAATTCTGATGTCATATCAGCATTTCTATAAAACGCAATATTTTCAAAAGCAATTTTTGTATAATTATCAACATGTCTTAATATAAAATCAAAACTTATATGTTTTTGATATCTTATAATAGCTTCCCAATTTTGTCTGGTATTATCTTTTTGCTTTTCTTCTAGGATTGATTCAGGAATAGCAGTACTTTTAATTAGGCTAGTCCATTCAGTTCCTTTTATATTTTTTATAAATTCTTTATACTCTTTTGCTGTTGCTGCCATATAATTTCCTCCCTCTGCTTTATATCCCAATAATTCTTTTTAGCAAATTCTCTTCAATTTGAGGGATAATAAATGTAACAAATTCTTTGACTTCCAATTGTAGATATTCATTATCTATAAGATTGTCTACAAATTCTTTTGTGATCTCATCGTTATTTCTTATTCCATCATTGTAAAGATTAGGAATAAAGTGAAGACTTTTTTCAATATTCGATAACTTTTCAGAAATATTTTTAACATTATATAAAATATTCTTTAAGGTCTTACTGAATAATAGGGAAACTGACAGGTCAATCCAATAAAAGACTATGTCTCTTTCTTCTGAATAAACAGCTCTTATAACAAGATTATCCAATACTTCTTCGCTATTGACATAGAAGTCTTCCTCATCCATTTCATCTATCGCTATTGGATCCTCTTCTAAAAGATATTCTCCTAATAACTCATTTAAAAATTTCTTTGTTTTAATTAGTATCTCTTTCATAATTTCTTCTTTAGAAGCTCAATTAGTTTTGAAATTTCCATTTCTCCACCAGCATCCTCAAGTATCTTATTAAATTCTTCCTGAGATATTTTAGGGCTTACCACAATTGCTGGTATAACTCCATTAATATCATCTAGAAAATCTTGATATTGCTTTACTCGATTTTCGCTCTTAGTATTGTTCTTTTCATAATTTACTACTTTTATAATCCAATTATGGAATTCTTGAAACAATATTACTTTATTATCTTGAGCATGATATCCAAATTTGTAAAAGCTAGTATAATCTTCATCCATTGGAACATAGGCACTTACCCCATAAATTTTAGGAGCTTGCAAAAAAGCTTTTGTAGCGCCATCAATTATTTTTTGTTCACTGGGTGTTATTGCTCTTGCTGCTGGTGAATTATTATTACCGAATGAGTCATAAATTCCATGTATATTATTTTTTAAATATTCAGGAACTTTCTTATCTATGTACTTAAACGATCCACTACTTGGTAAATTTTTTATTAATCTAATAAATTCTTTATTTTCCATATTTTGAACCTCCTAAAATTTGTATTCGTATCCTCTTGCTACATTCAAATTAAATTTAGCAACTGCTGCATTGTAATCAGTAAACCAATTTTCTCCAAAACTTTCTGCATTAAAAGTTTGATTTCCATAAAGAATATCTGTTTCAATTGGTCCACCTGGATATAATGGACCCCAAGCTGAAGCACCTACTTTATCATCAAGTGTTGTTTTTTTACTAATTGATAAAGTCTGAACTCCTTTTTTAGAAGTTTTTATTTTTGCAATACCTTGTTCTAACATATAATGTTGCCCATCTCCTGGTTGTGGTACATGAGGAGTTGGAGTTCCATTAATATCATTCAAAAAATCATTGAATGAAGTGCCACCACTCATTTGAACGTGACCAGTAATGATATAAACTTGTGTACCATCGCTAATTGTTAATGGTTTTGCTTCTGGTTTTTTATAATTCTTAAAAGCTTCATCTGATTTTTTAAATTCTTCTTCAACCTCAGCCATTGCTTTTTCTAATTCAATTGATGTTTCGTTTGTCTCATCATCATCTGCGAATACAAACAAACTACCTAAATTATTTTTTTTCATTTTTATTTCCTCCTATTTTTTTAATTTAAATTAAACCATAATAATGCTGAATCATCATCACTGAATTCTAATACTCTTGTATAAGTTGATGATTTATAAAAGTTCATATAATCTAAATAGCTGCCAATAGAAAAATCTTCTGAAAAATTAAAATCACTCATATCAGCAGTTATAATATTTTCAACTACCTTTAGTGTAGGAACTTCATTTTCGTCTTTCTTTATTATTCTCAACTGAGAGTCATTCATATTTAGAAGAACCTTTATATAACCATCATCTAATATAGCTTCCATTAACATATATTTTTTCATTAGTATTTTCCTCTAGAACTTAGATAAGTTCTGTCTTCCTGTCGAATTCAGCAATTGCTTCTTCTTTAGTTAAGACATTCAATTCTGTTACAAATTCTTTATCAATTGATGATTGAAATATACCAGGAATGCCTGGTTCTTTCCATATTTCTGGATCAACAATTGCAAATAGTTTTTTATAACCCCAATTCATTCCGCCATTTTCTGAAACGAGGGATAATGGTGTCCCTTTCAAAGATTCTATCTCTCTGAAGCTATACTTATCATCTTCAATTTTGCATTCTGCAAATATAAGAGAAAATATAGGTGTCCCTTTTATAGTTTTTCTGCAATCTCTAGTCCCATGACCTGGAATGCAAATATCATTGCCAATTGTACCTATAACATTTCTCATATCAATAATTAAATATTTATATTTATATCTTGTTGCCATTTTTATTTTCCTCCTAATTTAATTTATACCAAAGCTTTATTTCATCGTTTAATTTTTTATATCGATATTTAACAAAACGAGCAACATAATTGTGATTAATTAGTATTTCATATTGAGATAATTCATATAATGTTATCGTCCTAGGATTTCTCATATATAAACAAACCTCATTTCTACCGGCCTCTAGAATAATTCGATCAGTGACAATGTTTATACTATCATCTTCATCTTTATAAAATATTTCTCGGATTTTAGTATCTTTATTTCCAAAATATTCATAAGCAATATCTTTACAAGCTCTAAATCTTTTACTAAATATTCTGAATATATTATTCATTCTCATCTTTGAATCCGCTAACAATTAAACCGCAAGCATCTCCTGTTAAAATATATTCAAACAGAACTCTAGCAGTTGCTTTGATACTATTTGCATTAATATTTATATAAGCAACATTTCCAGATGTGTGAACGATTTCTAGGACATCTTCGTATTGTTCATAAGAGGTTCTTTTGATTGAAACTAATTCATCTTTAAATCCCAAATTAATAGCATCTAATGATGCACTAAGGAACTTAGAAAGTTTTTCATCTTCTCTTTTTATAAGATCTTCCATATAATTATCCATATTTTTCCTCCTTAATTATAAAAAGAGAATACCGAAGTGTTCTCTTAATTTTATATTCACGATTTATTTCAATAATTCATATTTAAAACATTTAGGTTCAATAAATTTTTTATAGTATATTTTTAATTTAGTTTTCAAAGAATTAATATCCCCATTAAGGTTAGGATAGTCATATACAGTCTTATTATTTTCATCTTTAGTAAATGTATTTAATTCCTGGGTTATTTGGTAGAGGCCATATGTATAATTCTTATTATAATTAATAGTTTTACTTGCTTCTAACATTATTTTATCCCAGAGTTTAATAATAGAGCGGTCAGTATCATTAAGCTTAAATGTTTTAAGGTCTGTAATTGCCTGTGGTGTAAAATTAGATAATGTATCTAAAGAAACTTCATTCTTATAATCTCGTAAATCAGATCCTGTAAATGATAAAATTTTGTTAAATGGAGAAAGTGCAGTGTAAATTAGACATGATTTTAAAAATGTTCTGTCTTTCTCAAATTTAGTTCCGCCATCAGATGTCGTATAATATAAATCATCATACCAATTATCTCGATATGCATATGACATTTTAGAAACAAATAATGGTAATTTAGTTAAGTAATTATCAGATCTTAAATAAAAATCATGACCATTGTATAACCTATTTCTAATAAGATTTACTGCAATTTGGTTGCATTGAAAAGCATCAGCCTCTATAGACGCTATTATGTTTTTATTGTAAATAGATTTTACTGTAATTTTTGGGCCACCCCCGATTACTTCATATCCATCTTTACCATTCCAGACAGATCCCTCAATATCATCATCAAAAGATCTTTTATCATATAATTTAGATATTGTTTCATTACATTTAACGATATTTACTTCGTCTTTTTCAATTAATTTACTATCGTCTATTTCATACACTTTAATATTATCTATTCTAGCGCGAATTTTGTCATTTTTATTCTTCCATAAAATACATGAAATGCTACCAGGACTAGCATGAAAGTGTTTTCTATTAAAAATAAAACCATCTACATACTCTTTATCGGATATATTATAAATTTTCCAGTATTTTGCCGGAGAAAATAATATCACTGATGAATTTTCATCATTTTTTACATAATATTTATAAGCTGACCATATAAATCTATTTGCTAGTTCATTAGTAACTTTTCCTAAAATAGTAGTATCTTTTTTCATTTCTTCTAATACAAATGATTTTTGTTTTCCTGTTTTAGCAGATCCACTAGCATTTGTACTTTCTTCACTATATGGAGGATTTTCAAACATGATTATAGTATATTTAGGATCATCGATAAATTTTTTAATATAACTATTATTAACAAATTCTTCGCTCATTGCATCATTTTCTTTTACAAATCCATTGTCAAATGTTGCATCTCCATCAGGAAGAATCTTCATGACCTTATCTTCTAGTCTTTCCTTAAGTACTAGCCACTCATAATATTCATATGTACCCAAAATACAATGTTCTAGTTCGTCATCTGTTAAAACACTCTCAAGGTTACCTGTACCTGCGCATCTGTCTAAAATGATATAATCATTTCCCTTTGGGACTCTTTTTATGGCCTCTCTAACTAATTCTGCAGCTTTTTCACAATATGGAATTGGTGTATAGAAAGCTCCTAATTGTTTTTTTCTTAATTTATCATTTAATTTATCCATCAAATACTTAAATTTTTCATTTGTTTCACCTTTATATGGATTAATTAAATTTTTAAATTTATCTGGGACTCTCAACTCTCCATCATCTTTAAGAAAATCATCTTTAGTTACTTTTGGATTTTCATTATAATATCGTTCAGCCCATCCAACTATGCAACTTTCATCAATATCAATTGGATAGTAACTTTCTTCTAAAATTAGTTTTCTAAATTCAATATCATCTTTTGGTTCATTTAAATTTAGTTTAAGATAGGTTCCCCTTACTATAAATCCTTCATTTTGTTTACTTGATGGTCCAGTATAGACAGTGTGAATCTCTTTATGATAATTTTTTGATTTAAAAGTATAGGTAATATTTTTGTTAAGATCAACTAAAAATATATTTGCTGGGACATTATGTCCTTTAATTCTTTCTTTTGATAAATACTTAACAGCTTGAAAGAGAACCTTATTTAAATCATTTATTAATGGTTTAAATTCAAAGATCCCGCCTAAATAAATCCCATCTGTACTATCTTTTAACACCTCTTCGCTATTGTTAGTATCATATCGAATATGATATCTTTCAAAAAAGTCTAATTGACCTTCTTTTTCCGTTATATAATTTTTGCTCATATTTTCTTTCTCCTTTTTATACGTTATAAACAGTTGTTTCTTTTGTTTTATTTCTCTAAATAAAATATCTCGAATGTTTCATCGATAGTTTCATCAAAGATTTCTATCCACTCTTTTTCAGAAATTCTTCCTGAAAGAAATGGGTATTTTTCAATTAACTCTTTATATGTTATTTTCATCTTACTCTTCTTCCTTCTCAGCATATGCAATCATTACTGAGTAAGTATTGCTTAATGCATTTGATGCTATTTGATACTGAATATCTGCGATTACTTCAAATTCTTCAGCTTTTAAAAAGTCATTAATCTTTGTCTCTAATGCATTAATGTTTTCTTCTCTAAATATTTTTACTTTCATTTAGATCACTAATCCTTTCTTAATAAATCTTTTAAATAAAATACAATTCCTTGACAATACATATGATTTTCTTCTTCATAATTTTCATCATCATTAAGAACATCAAAAGTTTCGTGGGGAATGTCTGTGACATATTGGAAATCATATTTATCTCCAACACACCATAATGCTTCAATAGTAGCATTTGTTTCAAAATTAACAAACTCATTTAGTTCTACAATTCCGCCATTATAGACCCCAGCCTCATCTCTGAAAACTCCGTCAAATTCCATTAAATCATCTGAATAGCCATAAACAACAACTATTCCATTTTCTTTTAATTCATTTTGGAATGATTTTTCGATATCAAATCCAAATACATTCCCATTTAGCTTTTCAGCTGCTTCTTTAAGATTCATTTTTATTGCTCCTCTTGCATCATTAAAAATAGTTTTAATGCATCACTTTTATCTCTGGTATGATACCAGTCTAATTTATCATTCGTATTTATAAAGTAACTATTCATTTTATTAGAAAATTCAAAATAAAAATCTTCAGAAAAATACATAATTCTAGCAATATGATTAAAATCCAAACGTTTTTGATGATGTCTTATAAAATTTTCAACATCAAACTTTTTGTTTTTCTCTTGGACATCTGATAAGAACCAAAGTATTACTGGCCCTGAAAATTTATCAACATTAACATCGACAAAGTCAATACTAATATTTTCATAATTAAAAGTAGCGTTATCAGTAATGAGACCTTTTTCTAAAGCTTTTGCTAATTCTAAATCAGTAGGTCTAACTTCATTAATAAAACAAGTTGGGTCAATATCATCTTTATGTTTTTTTAAAAAACTTTCAGAAAATTTATAGTAATTTCCAGCTTCTGGCATATAATTCTTAAACAAAAATCTTGGATCTATGTCGTTATAATGTTTTTCTATAAAACTTTCAGTTAACTTGCTATTTTGATGCATAAGATTTATTAAGCTTGGTTTTAGTTTTTCAAAATTAGTCTCTATGAAATCCTCTGTTAAATAAGCAGATTGGCTGCGAAAGGATAATGTATTCCATGTTTCCGTATCAAAATTGTCTTTTACTTCTTCAATAGTTTCTAAATCTAAAAAGTTATTATTATAGAAGAAAAACTGCCAATTTATTCTATCTGCAAATTCTTTAAAAAATGAATTAGAAAAATTTCCTAATTCAAAATTTGCTTTAGAAAGAGTATTCCAATTGATAACATCTTTATATTCCCTAACAAATTCTTCGTCTATTATTGTAAATATATTTGCATTATTCAACATTGAACCATCTTTTAATGCATATTCTAAAAATTTTTTTTCTTGTTCCATATATTTTCCTCCTAATATTTTAACATACTCTACATATATAATATATAAATAAAAGAAAATATAAAAAAAAAAGAATGATTTCTCATTCTTTTTTTATATTTTTATTGAAGGTACGTTAAAATATCTTTCTTAGGACGATATCCAACTAAAGTGTTAAGAATATCATCATCTTCATTTAATATAAAGACAGTTGGTACAGCTCTTACACCGTACATTGCCGCTTCATTTTTGCCAAGTTCATCGTCAATAAAGACTTCTCTTATATTAAATCCTTCATCAGAAAGTTCTTTAAGAATTGGTGTGATCATTTTGCAAGGTCCACAAGTGGTTGATTTAAATGCTATTATTTTCTTCATTTTATTCTCCTTCTATATTTAAGTGTTTCCATCTTTTTCTATTAATAATATCCCTAGCTTGTTCCCTAGAGATACCAAAGGCTTGGCCTATTTCTTTTTGAGTTTTTCCTTCTTTTCGAAGTCTAAAAATTTCATAGGCATCTTCTTCGGTAATCTTTGAATTTTGATGTGCCGAGCCTCTTCTGGTATTGATTAAATTATTTTTATAGGCATGAACAACATTTTCCTGCTGACTAATAATCTCAAGATTATCAAGATTATTATTTAGTTTATTTCCATCTTTATGGTTTACAACAAAGTTTTCTGGAATATTACTAATAAATGTTTCAGCAACTAAAATATGAATATAAAAAGATTTCAGTTTGTTATTTTTAGAAAGATTTGTTCTAAAGTAGCCATTAGATAACACTTGTTTTCTTATAAAAGAACCTCGTCTGATTCGTCCCTTATTAGATACTTCATAAATATCATAAACTCCATTTATTTTTCTCCATATCTCGTTGTCCTCATCTTCTTGCGATGCTCTAGTTATATTTGTGTTATATTTAACTAATCCATTGTTATGAGCGTGATTGCTGTTTTCTATATAAGTTACCCACTCAAGATTATCAAGATTATTATTTAATTTATTTCCATCCTTATGATTTACAATTGGTTTATTTTCTTTGTTTTCTAGAAATTCTTTTGCAACTAAAATATGGACCCCAAATTCTTTTCGTTTCATACTTTTTTGTAAAGAAATTCTCAGATACCCATTTTTTAATCTTGGACTTCGAATATAACCTCGTAATAAATGATTATTTATAATTCTAGTACATGATTTTACTCTACCTAAATTTGATATTTGATAGAATCCCTCATACTCTTTTATATCTTTCCATATTTCTGTTAAACTCATAGAGAATCAGCTCCTTCTTAATTATAAAAAATTGTTCTTAAAAAGGAGCATATTTCTAGCTAAAGTCTGTCCGCAGAGCATGCACCAGTAGCACATTCGGGATCATCTTCTAAATCTTCTTCTTTATAATATTTATCAAAGTCAATATATTTAGTTAAAAGTTCATGATCTAATTGATCCATTCCTTCAATTGCTTTGTTATATTCTTCTTCAGTAATATCTTGATAAGGTGCTTGAAGATACTTATGGTCAGTTAAAGATAGAAATGAAACTGCTGTAAATGAAGCCCAGTTTGTTTCTAACCAATCAACAACACTTTTCCATTCATTATTTTGAACAGAGATTGTAACTGAAGTATTTTGTTCAGTATAGTTTTCTTGAAAGCGTTTATATCTATTAAGTTGTTCTAATGCTGAAACATCATATTTAGTTCTCTTAACACCAGCTTTTGTTGGGAAGTAAACTACCGCAACATCATTTGGCTTAGTAATATCATCTTCAATTCTCCAATTTAAACGTTTGATTGCTTCAAACATTGGATTTGATTTTGCAACACGAATAGTTCTGTAATAGAAAGGACTATGACTCATATGAACACCAGCTGATGTTCCATTTGCTAGTAATCCAAGGGTTCCTGAAGGTTTAACTGCAGTTCTATTTAGAGAGTGACTTAAACCTAATCTATCTGCATAATCATCTGCAGCGATTTTCACAGTTTCTCTCATTACTCTTAGCAAGTAAGCTTCTTGTTCCTCATCTAATCCAACCATTTCGATCATATCCATCCAAGCTGTTGGAGAGACTCCTAAAAGTCTGTCTTCTTCTTGGGCGACATTCCAATGTGGAAGTTCTAATTCATTTAATGTAACACGATATGCTGAATGAGTTAAGATACTTAAATCTTCTCTCAATTTACTCATATCTAATTCTTTGTTATTTTTAACATAAGCTGTTAATACTTGTGTGACTAGATTGCATGTCTGATACGAGCGCAATAAAATTTCCATGTGTTATCCTAAAGGCTTTTTATCCTCTAGTTCTTACACTTTTATTTGTGTAAGGTCGGCATATATATTTACAATATAGTTCTAAGATACCTTATAAGATTTATTTTTCCTTGCTCATTTAGAAAAATAACGCTGGCAGCTCTCATATCTTTGAGGCCATAAGGTTCTATAATTTTAAGAATTTCTGTTTCTATTGGTTTGATATTATTTAACGGACAATTTAAAATTAAATCTCTATTTTCTTTAGACCAATTTAGAATTTTTTCTTTTATCTTATTATTTCTAATTTCTTTTCTAAATTCATTTTGATTTCTTGCTGTTTTAGCAGCTCTTAGAATAACTTCTTTCTTACAAGATTCCTTTGGACATGAAACAAGCAATTTTGAAGGTACAACTTCAAATTCTGTACCGCATATCTCACATCTTTTTATTATTCTTTTTTTGAGATTTAATTTCTTTCTAGAATCACTTAATTTTTTTCTTGATTCTTCTGACATAGGTCTTTTTGCTATTTCTTGTAAATCTGGTCTACTGTGATATCTTTCTTTTGCTTTCTCTGAAATAATTTTTTTTGTTTTATCTGTAAACTTTTGTTTTGAAGCTTTTCCGCCTAAAGAATAGTTATAGCCTAATTCTCTTTCGGTAGTCTTGTATTTATTTATTAGATAAATCTCTAAATTATCTGCTTTTGAGCTTGAAAGATTCCCTTCAATTATTTCATGAGAAAAGTTATCCCAACCATATTTTTTAATAGCATAGAAGAAATGTTCATGTTTCTTTTTTGTATATCCCTTTCCATTTCTCCATCTTCTTTCAGGATCTTGCCCTGTTTGACCTATATATTTTTTTCCATTAATTTTATTAGTATGTATATAAACAGTATATTCTTTTTCCATAGCTAGTTACCTCCAAATAATATTATAAAATATTGTTCTATTATTTGAAAAACAAACTTGTAAATCAGCAAGTTTGTCAGGCGAACTATTGTATTGGGAACTCTTGGATAGGTTATATTCTCTTTCGAGTTTCACTATCTATGCTCTACGATACTCTTATTTGTTAAGATAAGAGTTATCTCGGTATTAGCATTTCAGCCTTCACCGATATTTCCCAATTTTATACCTGAGCCCAAATTTTTACTGGACAAGCACAGGGATTCATTCCTCTAGCTTGAGGATGTCTTTTTAATATTTCAGTTTCATTCATAAATCCTGGTTCACCAAATGTTTTAACACGTTCAATCCAAGTTTCAATTTCTTCTCTTGAAGGAGTATAGCCTGCTTCAACAACCATTGTATTATTTGATAACCAATAGTGAGAAATTTTTGGATCGCTGTAATCTGAAAAACTAACTTTTGCATTAGTCATTTCTTCATCATCTCTTGAGAATAAAGCAATCATGGCTGAGCGTCTTACTCCGCCAACAATAATCGCATTAGCAATTAGATTAGCGATATGCATAACATGAATTGGTCTTAATTTACCATTAACTGGTGCCTTAGTAAGAACATTTCCATGTGAATCCATATAATCTCCGCTTAATGCTTCATGCATATTTCTCATTGCTTTAATTAGTGGTTCAGCACCACTTGCATACATATTTATCCAATGTTTCCATTGGTACTGACTATCTCTTACTCATATATTTTTTATTAATGAGCACAACCGTTTCGAATTACATATCAATAGTAATCCTACTTCCCTATTAAGGGAATAGTCGATACAGGTTTAAGAATAGATAATTATTTTTTTAATCTATAATATAATTATTATTTATACTATTTGTAATCTTATAAATTCCTGTTAAATTTTTCATAATTATCTTCTCCTTATTTCCCACGGGATTGCCATGTTATTTAAATAATTATTCCTTTTAGGAATACCTTAAATAATTTAGGTTTCCCCGTTAGCACAGTTTTTACTGTACCCCAGGTGATAAAACTGGAAAAGTTGTGTTAAGGCAATGCTTACTTACCTCCGAACGTTTTTAGTGGAGTTCCACTAGGACGAATGTTATTGAAAATTAATCTAATCTTTTTAATTGTTGGATCACTGTCAACAGATAATAATTCAAGGAATTCCACTACGGCTTTTCCCCAACCATCTCTTGAGTCACCAACATTAATCATTGCTAAACCAGCACCTTTAAGAATTTGAGTTTTTTCTTTTCTCATTGTTTTTGGAACTGGACTATAAGGCATAATTTCTAGTTTAACATCTTTTCTGAAGCGAGGTAATTTTTCAACTACATCCCAAGTAATTCTATAACCAACTCCAGCACCTACTGAAAGTAGATAAAGGACATCATAGAAGTCTTGAAGTTTATTTGGCTCAACAAATGAGCAGTTAAATAAACTTAAGGGATACTTTTCAGCTGCGGAAGATCCACCAGTAAATAATGCTCTTCCACTTAAGAATCCTCTTAAATTGAATTGTAGATCAAATAATTTTTCTGCTTCTTCTTTTAATTCTTTTATTACTTCTTTAGTTCTTGGTCTTGTATCCATGGAAATATTATGATCAACTGAACGAATACATGTTTCTTTGTATGTTTCTCTTCTACCCAATTCTACTATATCTCTACTATAAGTTCTAAGATATGTAAATTTGCTTACTGCATTCATATGAGCTGGATAGTCATCATATTTTGCCAGAAAATCTTTTGTTAAGTATTCTGAAGAATAGTGTACTTTTTTTATTGACTCTCTTCTTATGCGTCTTTTCTCTCTGTAAAGGATAAAATGCTCCGCTACAGCAGGGTGATCTTTCATGAGCAATAATTGTACTTGATCTTGTATTTCTTCAATTGTAATTCCGTTGTAAATATTGACTAGTTCAGCAAGATCTGCGGCTATTTCTGGCTTTTCTTCACCATAAATATTTTTGAAAGCTTGCTTGATTACATTATCAATTTTACTTCTGTCAAATGGCTGTGTACGGCCATCTCTTTTTGTTACTAATATCATTGTGCTACTCCCTTTCATCAAATTCTGTTATAGAATTGATTGTTCCTCGTGTAATTTTAAAAACAAATAGACCTTAACTTAAAAGATAAATTTATTTGTTTATAAAAAGAGGCATGGTTTTCCATGTCTTATTTAATTAAGTGGCGTGCCTAACAGGACTCGAACCTGTACTCGTGGCCTTAGAGGGACCATGCATTTCCAGTTATGCTATAGGCACGAATATAGGGATATTAACCAATCCCTAATTTAAAACCTTGAGAAATTAATACTCTTCATTTAAGAAGAAGAAGATGGATCTGCAGTACCATCTGCTGGTATTGAAAGTCTTTCGGTGAAGCATCATAAGGAATCGAACCTTCTCTTCCGCCATCCATATTGGGGCGCGCAGCCATTACGCGATTAGCTTCATATAAGACCGAAAGGTCTTATTTATAATTCATATTAAACCATAATATTGCAGAATCATCGTCTGGTAGTTCTAAAATTTCATAATTCCTATCTGCTCCACAAAAACTCAGACACTCAAAAAGTTTAGAATTAAAATTTCTTTCTTTTGGAATTATTAAATATTCATCCACAGAGAAAATATCAAGATTTAACATCCCACCCAGATCATCCGTATCAACTGGTACTGAACTTTTAATTCTTACAACCGTTTCTCCTTGAAATAAATATTTCATAATATACCTCCTAATATTCTAAATTAAACCATAGTAAAGCAGATTGATCATCTGGAAATTCCATCACTGAATCACCATTTTTGTCTAAGGCTCTCATAGCTACATATATTGCCTTTTTACCTGTTAACTCTATACAATCGAAAAATATAATATCTTCAAATGCCACTCTACTTCTTT
>Ga0172378_10002620_pt1 | contig 16920 bp, 13 predicted proteins | sample GrowelOW332metaG_FD_119755 | JGI IMG/M metagenome (GOLD analysis project Ga0172378, IMG submission 119755) | Groundwater microbial communities from an aquifer near a municipal landfill in Southern Ontario, Canada - Pumphouse #3_1 metaG | ecosystem: Environmental > Aquatic > Deep subsurface >... | reverse complement strand
TGTCTCCCCATGGGCCAACAGCCGATTACTAGGCACAAAAGATGATGCTTACTATATTAACAAGGGGGGCGATTATCCTTTTGCTATTGACCTTTACAACGTTACTAACTTTGAGGTAGTAAGTGAAACACGACAAATTGGTTCAGAAAATGAATATCCCTACTTCACAAATTGGGTAGAGTCAAAAGGTGCTACAAACACCGATTGGTACCAGTATAAAAGTAGATAAAGCTAATTCTTACTCCCTAATTTATAGAAACATCCGCTGCATACATCATGGCAACGGATGTTTTTTTTATAGCAAAACGAGCATATCCAGCACAAAATATGTACATTTGCACGATTGATAAAAGTTATAGACATGAATAAATTTGGATTTGTAAAGGTAGCAGCAGCCATCCCTGAGGTGAAAGTTGCAGATTGTGATTTTAATGCGAAAGCAATAGAGGAACAAATAATTATCGCAGATGGCAAAGGTGTTTCTATTGTGGTTTTTCCTGAATTAGCCATAACAGCCTACACTTGTGGGGACTTGTTCTTGCAACAGCTGCTCTTACAACGAGCAGAGATGTCATTGATGCAAATTGTTAACAATACACGACAATTGGATATCATATCTATAGTGGGTATACCTGTTGCTGTTGGTGCTTGCGTTGTAAATGGTGCTGCAGTTATTCAAAAAGGGAAGATACTAGGACTAGTACCTAAGACCTATTTACCCAACTACAACGAATATTATGAAGACAGATGGTTTACCTCTGCACTCGAAATAGAAGAAAAAGCCATACGACTATGTGGTCAAACTGTACTCATGAGTCAACAAATGCTTTTTTCTACACCAACCACTTGTTTTGGTGTAGAGATATGCGAAGATGTTTGGACTGTTATACCTCCTAGCTCTACACTAGCTCTAAAAGGAGCAGAGATTATATTTAATCTATCTGCGGACAATGAAACGCTAGGTAAACATGCTTATCTACGTTCACTCCTCTCGCAACAATCGGCCAAAAGTTTGGTGGGTTATGTATTCTCCTCCTGTGGCTTTGGAGAGTCTAGCACGGATATTGTTTTTGGCGGAAGTGCTCTTATTTATGAAAATGGTACACTCTTAAATACAGCTAAGCGTTTCTCCCTGGAGAAGCAACTGGTGGTTAGTGAGATTGATGTGGAGACAATACGCTACGAACGTAGAGAAAACCAAAGCTTTGCGGCAAATGCGGCTAATTGTAGTGCCAAAGAAATGGTTCGTATCTCTACCGATTCTATTAATGAGAAGGATGGGAGCTTAACACGAGCCATAGACCCTCAACCATTTATACCTAAAGAGATGAGTGTGGATGATGCTTGTAATGAAATTTTCTCTATACAAACAGCTGGATTAGCTAAACGCTTACAACATACTAACTGCAAGAAAGTGGTTATTGGTATCTCAGGAGGCTTAGACTCCACACTTGCACTATTGGTTTGCGTAAAAACATTTGACCTATTAAACCTGAGTAGAAAAGGGATTATTGGGGTTACAATGCCGGGGTTTGGCACAACAAACCGCACCTATCAAAATGCCATAGCTATGATGCAATCGTTGGGCATAACCATTAAGGAGATTAGCATTAAAGAGGCTTGCATTCAACATTTTAAAGATCTAGAACACGATATTAATGTGCACGACACAACTTACGAGAATGGTCAGGCACGTGAACGCACACAACTGCTGATGGACTTAGCTAATAAACACTTTGGCATGGTGATTGGCACAGGCGACCTATCTGAGTTAGCACTAGGATGGGCTACTTATAATGGCGACCATATGTCTATGTATGGTGTGAATTGCAGTGTTCCTAAAACATTAATTCAGCATGTTGTAAAATGGGTGGCCTCTAAAGAGGAAGATGAAGCAACCAAAGCAACACTACTAGATGTGGTGGATACCCCCATTAGTCCTGAACTTATCCCTGCCACAGAAGCGGGCGATATTCAACAAAAAACAGAAGATTTAGTAGGTCCCTACGAGTTACACGACTTTTTTCTATACCATTTTCTTCGCTTTGGCAGCAGACCATCTAAAATCTATTTCCTTGCACAAGTTGCTTTTGCCAATAAATATGAGGACGAGACCATAAAAAAATGGATCACGATCTTTTTCCGTCGTTTCTTTGCACAACAGTTCAAAAGATCGTGTCTACCCGATGGCCCTAAAGTGGGGGCTATTTCTCTTAGTCCACGTGGCGATTGGCGCATGCCTAGCGATGCGTGCTCAACCATTTGGCTAGACGAATGCAAGGCACTCGTATAAAGAGATTATAAACAGCCTTTAGTAGAGGGAAGTTCATAGTGGAAAATATCACGCTTCACTGCCATCTTGATGGCACGAGCAAACGCTTTGAAGATTCCCTCTATTTTATGATGCTCATTTGTTCCTTCTGCCTTAACGATTAGATTCATTTTGGCAGCGTCACTCAATGATTTAAAGAAATGAAAGAACATCTCTGTTGGCATATCCCCAATCATCTCTCGCTTAAAATCGGCTTCCCAAACGAGCCAAGAACGGCCACCAAAATCTAAACAGACTTGTGCCAAACAATCGTCCATTGGTAAAGAAAAACCATAACGCTCTATACCTCGTTTAGCACCCAAGCAGTTATAGAGACATTCGCCTAAAGCAATACCTACATCCTCAATGGTATGATGCTCATCCACTTGAAGATCGCCCTTTACCTGAATGGTTAGGTCAATCCCTCCATGCTTAGCAATCTGCTCGAGCATATGGTCAAAAAAGTGGAGTCCAGTAGAGATTGTACTTTTGCCCTTTCCATCGAGCTTCATCTCTATCTTGATATCGGTCTCTTTTGTGACTCTACTAATCGCAGCAGTACGTTCGCCAGCAAATAGGAATTCGGATATCTCGTCCCAGTTAGTGGTTACAAGTGCGCAGGTAGCATATAATGGATTGGCTTGTAGCTCACTACTATCTTCCTGCAACAGGATGGCCTTACAACCTAGATTAACGGCCAATTGAACATCGGTCCATCTATCGCCAATCACATAACTATTGGGCAGGTCGTAGGCTGGGTTGTTGATATATTTACCTAGTAAACCTGTTTTGGGCTTACGCGTCTCTGCCATCTCTTCTGGAAAAGTTTTATCGATACAGATATCATCGAAGGTAAAACCCTCTCCCTGTAAGGTGTTTAACATCAGCTTATGAACGGGCCAAAAAGTCTCCTCAGGAAAGGAAGCAGTGCCTAACCCATCTTGATTGGTTACCATCACCCACTCTACCTCTAACTTGTTCGACAAGAAGGCTAAGTTCTTTATCACTTTAGGGTAAAAAGCTAATTTTTCAAAAGAATCTAATTGATAATCTATTGGTGGCTCAACAACCAATGTACCATCTCTATCTATAAATACTATTTTTTTGCGCATTATTTTATTCTATTTATCTGTTGAATAATCGTTGAGGGCAGCGATTAATTGTTGATTTTCTAAGGGCGTTCCTACGGATATACGTAAACAGTTACCACATAAAGCAACGGTTGTTCGGTTTCTAACAATGATACCTCTACTGGTTAAAAACGAATAGATAGCAGTAGCATCGGTCACCTTTACCAATACAAAGTTAGCATCTGTAGGGTATAATTGCACACAACAGGCCGTGTTTTGCAGATTAAGAAGTAACTGTTTTCGCTCCTCTTTTATCCATTTAACCCATTGGTCTCTACTGGATTGGTCTTGTAAGAGCTCTTTTCCCTTCTCTTGTGTTAACTGATTAACATTATAAGGGTATTTAATTTTATTGAATAGCGCTATAATCTCTACAGATGCAAAAGCCATTCCTAAACGAATAGCAGCACTACCCCATGCTTTTGAAAAGGTACGATAAACCAGTAGATTAGGATAACGCTGCAAATCGGCAAGGAAAGAGGGGGCATCTGCAAAATCAACATATGCCTCATCTAGTGCCACGATGCCTTGAAAAGAGGTCAATAATTGTTCTATTTGCGCTCTATCGAGTAAATTACCTGTGGGGTTATTGGGCGAACAGATAAAAATAACCTTTGTCTGCTCATCGGCAGCGGCTAACAAGGATTGTGCGGTAAACTGAAAATTTGCATCCAGAGAAACACTACGATAAGCTATATCATTCAAATCGGCACAAACCTTGTACATACCATAGGTTGGATTAATGGCCACTACATTATCTACACCAGGCTGACAGAAAACCCGAAAGGTTAGGTCAATAGCCTCATCACTACCATTTCCTAGAAAAATTTGCGAAACTGGAACGCATAGTAGTTCTGCAATCATACGCTTCAAGTCTAACTGGAGAGGGTCTGGATAGCGGTTATATGGAGCATGATAGGGACTTTCATTCGCATCCAGAAAAACAGAAGCATCTACTCCTGAATACTCATCGCGTGCCGAAGAATAGGGAACAATATCCCAAACATTCGGTCTAACTAACTCTTGTAATGGTTTCATACTTATTTCTTTTTTTGCAGATAATCTAATCGAACAGTCACCGCATTCTTATGTGCATAAAGCTCCTCATTCAATGCCATCTCTTCAATAGTTGGACCGAGTGAACGAATCCCATCTGTGGTAATCTCTTGGTACGTGATTTTTTTCATAAAGCTATCTAGATTGACGCCGCTATATGCTTTAGCATAACCATGTGTAGGTAGCGTGTGATTGGTGCCAGAGGCATAATCGCCAGCACTCTCGGGAGCATACATCCCCAAGAAGACAGAGCCTGCATTAACAATTTGTGTAGCAACCTCTCGGTAGTTTTTTGTCTGAAGCAATAAATGTTCTGGAGCATATGCATTAACAAAAGCCACAGCCTCGTCTAATGTATGCACCAGTAGGATTGAACTGTTTGCAATGGAGAACTGTGCTATCTCTTGACGCGGCAGTTGTGCCAATTGTTGCTCTACCTCAGCAGCAACCTCCTCTACCAGCTGTGGCGAGGTGGTTACTAAAATGGCTTGACTATCTTTTCCATGTTCGGCTTGCGACAACAAATCGGCGGCTATAAAGATAGGAGAAGCCGATTCATCTGCCACTACTAACACTTCTGATGGACCAGCAGGCATATCAATGGCCAAGCCATCTAAAGAGACTTGCATCTTGGCTTCCATCACATATTGATTGCCCGGACCAAAGATTTTATGCACTTTGGGCACAGAAGCGGTCCCATAGCTCATGGCAGCAATAGCTTGTGCACCACCCGCTTTAAAGATTTTAGTTATCCCAACTAAAGAAGCAGCATAAAGGATGGTAGGATGAATAGATCCATCTTTATTAGGAGGCGTACATAGCACAATCTCTTTGCATCCCGCAATAGTAGCTGGTATACCCAACATTAATACCGTAGAGAACAAAGGTGCTGTTCCACCCGGTATATACAACCCAACGGATTGAATGGCTACTTGTTGCTGCCAACAAACAACACCGGGGGTTGTCTCAACGGGGTTTACCACTAATTTCTGCGAACGATGAAACAACTCGATGTTTCGTTTTGCAGTCTGAATAGCCTTTTTTAAGGAGTCATCTACCTTAGCAGATGCTGCTTCCATCTCCGCTGAAGTGACCACTATATCCGTTAAAAGAGGGGCGTCAAACTGCTGTTCTAATGCTAGTAAGGCTTTATCGCCCTCTTGACGCACACGTGCTAATACTGAACGAACAGTAGAAGCAAGCGTTGGGTCTTTCACAGAGGATCGCTTTACTAATTCGGATAATTCTTCTTTGGTTGGATAGGATACTATTTTCATGGTTGTTGTGTTAGAGTATCATTTTTTCAATAGGAAGCACTAGTATACCCTCTGCTCCTAATTGTTTTAAGCGATTGATATTTTCCCAGAAGAACTCCTCACTCAACACGGTATGTATAGAGCACCAGCCCTCTTGTGCTAAAGGAATTACCGTAGGACTTCGCATACCAGGAAGCATGGCAACAATCTCGTCAATCTTATCTTTGGGAGCATTCAATAGTATATATTTCTTATCTACAGCTGTTTTTACAGCATCTAAACGGAATAACAATTCATCTAAGATGGCTCGCTTATCCTCGTCCATATTGGTGTTACCTATCAACACGGCCTCTGAATTCATCAGTACCTCTACCTCTTTGAGGTGATTACTAACCAATGTTGAACCCGAACTAACAATGTCAAAGATGGCATCTGCCAAACCAATGCCAGGAGCAACCTCTACCGATCCTGTTATCACATGCACCTCTGTGTTTACACCATGACTTTTCATATATTTACGAAGGATGCCAGGATAGGAGGTGGCAATCTTTTTCCCTTCAAACCATTGCAAACCTGGATAATCTACATCTTTTGGAATAGCTAAAGATAAACGACATTTGCTAAAACCTAGCTTTTTAAAAACAGTTACTGTCTCGCCCTTTTCAGCATATTCATTTTCTCCAACAATACCAATATCTGCCACACCAGAAGCAACCGACTCAGGGATATCATCATCTCGCAAGAATAATATCTCTAATGGAAAGTTAGTCGATTGTACCAGCAGGGTACGTTTAGAGCTCTTTAACTTGATATCCGACTCTTTTAACAAGGACATGGTATCCTCATTGAGGCGTCCTTTTGATTGTACAGCAATTCTTAACATAGTTTTTTTTTAAATAAAAAAGAGACTTACCTTAATAGGCAAGTCTCTTCTTTTAGTTTTTTAAGTATACAACTAGTAGCCTATCGATATTCGTTAGGTAAATGATGATGGTATACTTTATTATTTCTCATTCTATAAATTATTACATTTCAAATGTAGATAAATAATTAACAACTACAATAAATCTACATAAAAAACTGTCATTTGCTAACGTTTTATAACTTTTAAGAGCATCTTCTAGTCAGAAAAGCAGTAAAAACCGTTATTTATGGAACAATTGACTTTTATTTTTTATAGTTAATCAGACCTGTTTCAAGAAAATCTATATAATGTTCAGGATTTTCATCGTAAGAAAAGGAGTGATTCAAAGGTTTACCTTGATTATCTAACAAAACATAATAAGGCTGAGCATTTGCACCAAATTTGGTACGCTGCAGGTAGCTCCACTTATCGCCAACCGAAGTTAAACGGATGGTTTTTCCATTTTCCTCTATAGTGATAGGCGTTTCTAACGATTGCTTATGATCCACATAAAGAGTAATCAATACATAATCGTCTGTCAACAAGCTATGTACCTTTTCATTGGTCCATACCGAAGCTTCCATCTTTCTACAATTAACACAGCCATATCCTGTAAAATCTAACATCACTGGTTTACCAACGCGTTTAGCATAGGCCATACCTGCTTCGTAATCATCAAACTGGGCATGCACATCTTGACCATATAAATTAAAGTCTTGTGTCTGCATTGGAGGTGCAAAAGCACTAATTGCTTTTAAAGGAGCTCCCCATAAACCGGGAATCATATAAATGGTAAAAGCCAGAACAATCATTGCACTAAAGAAACGTTGCACCGATACATGCTCTGTTTTATCATCGTGTGGAAAACGAATCTTACCCAAGAGATAAAAACCTAATAAACCAAAGATGACTATCCACAGGGAAAGAAAGGTTTCACGATCTAAGATGCCCCATCCATAAGCTAAATCAGCTACGGATAAAAATTTAAAGGCAAAGGCCAATTCGATAAAACCTAAGGTTACCTTCACAATATTCATCCATCCACCCGACTTAGGCATCGATTTTAGCCAAGAGGGGAAAAGAGCAAACAGTGTAAAAGGCAGTGCGAGTGCAATAGAGAAGCCTAACATACCAACAGCCGGAGCAACTACACTTCCAGAGGTAGCTACCTCAACCAACAGGAATCCAATTATTGGTCCTGTACAAGAGAAGGAGACTAACGTTAGTGTAAAAGCCATCAAAAAGATGCCCAATAAACCGCCAGACTTTTCTGCTTTATCATCTACCTTGTTGCTCCAAGAAGCAGGCAATGCCAATTCAAAAGCACCAAAGAAAGAAGCAGCAAAAATAACTAGCATAAGGAAGAACAATACATTAAACACAGCATTGGTAGACAACGCATTCAGTGCACTTGCCCCAAAGAGTATCGTCACACTCAATCCTAAGAAAAGATAAATAGCAATAATGGAAAGTCCATAGAGCCATGCATCTCGTATTCCTTTTTTCCTATCTTTTGAACGTTTTAAAAAGAAGCTAACGGTCATGGGAATAATTGGCCATACACAAGGAGTTAGCAAAGCTAATAAACCGCCTAGAAATCCGGTTATAAATATATACAACCAAGAATAGTCGTGGGTAGAGACTTCATTGTTAAAAGCATGCAGCTCTTTCACTACTGGTTTCCACAAGGAAGAAACATCTGCTTGTTCCACCAATTTAGTGGTAGATGGAGCAGCAGCTGGCAAAACAGCTGGAGCATTTTCCCCTTTATACGAGAAATAAACTTTAGTAGGAGGTAGACAACTTTCGTCATCACAAGCTCCATACACTAAATAACCCTCCATAACATAAGCATCATTTTCAACCTGAACAACCTGAGAAAAGACTGTTGGATGTTGGTAATAGCTAACCTCCATCTCAAATATTTTATCAAAATGATGATCAGCTTCCAAATCTGCTGTTAATGCTCCCACCACCTCTGCATTCTGCAGCGTGGTGAAAGTGATGGCTGTTTTTGTAGGACCGCCATCGGCAACGTCCATACCATATATATGCCATCCTTCATCAATAGAGGCCGAAAATAACAAAGAGACCTTATCATTAGCCTGTTTTGTTAAACTGGTTTCCCACTTGATGGGTTCTTGAATCTGTGCTTCTGCCAAAGAGCAAAAGGCTACAAATAAAAGAAGAAATATATTCCATTTTTTCATACACAATCCATTTTAGTTCATTAAAAGTCATAATCCACGCACGAGCGACTCTCTTTTACATCCGCCAATAACTTACCTGCAGCCACATGTTGTGGATGGGTAGCATATCTTTTCACATCCTCTAAAGAATCAAATTCACTATACAAGGCAATATCATACACTTCAGAATCATTACAATTAAAACCAACCTCCACCTTACGGATAAAATCCATCACGGAAGGAAGTGCTTCAATAGCTTCTTTAAACTTATTCATCGCTTCTAAACGATGAGATTCTGCGATCTCTTTTTTCAATTTAAAAAGAACAATGTGCTTAACCATACTTTGTTATATTAATTTATTTCGTACTTTTGTTGCCGTATACAGACTATACATAGTATAGAAAGTATACACAGACAAAAGTAATTTATTTGCGCACAAATAAAAACTAATACATGTTAATTATCGGAATTGCAGGCGGAACAGGCTCCGGAAAGACAACCGTCGTTAAAAAAATTATTGAAAGTCTTCCTCCAGGTGAAGTAGTTCTATTACCACAAGATTCCTATTATAAAGATAGTAGTGACGTACCAGTAGAGGAGAGACAAAACATTAATTTTGACCACCCAGAAGCGTTTGAATGGTCTTTACTATCCAAACATATTTCAATGCTTAAGAAGGGAAAAAGCATTGAACAGCCTACCTATTCGTATATAACTTGTACGCGTCAACCCGAAACTATTCATATTGAACCACGCGATGTAATCATTATTGAAGGTATCTTAGCACTCTGTGATAAAAGTCTGCGCAACTTAATGGATCTAAAAATATTTGTGGACGCAGACCCTGATGAACGATTGATTCGTGTTATCCAGCGAGATATTGTAGAACGTGGACGTACTGCAGCCAATGTGATGGAACGTTATACACATATTCTAAAACCAATGCACCTGCAATTTATTGAACCTACCAAACGTTATGCCGATTTAATTGTACCACAAGGAGGAGAAAATAAAATTGCCATTGATGTATTACGAATGTTCATTGAAAAGAATCTACATCTAAACAAAAAATAGAATCATGAAAAAGTTGCCTTGTATGCTTCTTCTTTCTATGGTGCTGACTTTTTCTTGTCAGTATAACAGAAAGACGAGTGTACAAGAGAGCAGCGTTCATGACCTTCCACAAATAAAAGATAGTGGCAAGCTAGTTATGCTTACACTCTATAGCTCCACCTCCTATTTCATTTACAGAGGCCAAGAGATGGGTTTCCAATATGAGCTAGGAATGGATTTAGCGAAATCATTAGGACTATCTCTCCAAGTAAAAATAGCCAGAAGCAACCAAGAGCTGGTGCAATTACTAAAAGAGGGAAAAGGGGATTTTATCGGCTATAACCTACCCATCAATCGACAAAGAAAAAAAGAGATCGATTTTTGCAACAGCACCACAGTTACCCACCAAGTAATTGTACAACGCAATAGAAGAGGTCCTAACTATCTCACAGATGTGACACAATTAATTGGAAAAGATGTCTACGTTAAACCGGGCCGATACAAACAACGGCTCCTTAATCTTAATGACGAACTAGGTGGAGGTATCCGCATACATTGCATTACGAACGACAGCATCACACAAGAAGATTTAATCAGTCAGGTATCCCATGGTAAGATAAACTACACCATTGCCGACAATGACGTAGCCCAACTGAACAAAACCTATTTTCATAATCTATATGTCAAGCTACAAGTTAGTTTAGACCAACGTTCAGCATGGGCTGTACGAAAAGAAACGCCGTTGTTAAAAAAGGCCATTGACGATTGGCTACAAGCAGATGAACCCATTAATGCCTACAAAAGAAGTAGTAAGCGCTATTTTGAACAAAGCAAGGCACTCCCCTACACCCTTTTTCTCTCTATTAGAGATGGGAAAATCTCCCCCTACGATTCTATTTTTAAGAAGTATGCCAAAACAATCGATTGGGATTGGCGTTTATTAGCCTCCTTAGCCTTTACAGAATCTAATTTTGATACAACCGTTGTTTCTTGGGTAGGAGCAGAAGGTCTTATGCAACTATTACCATCTACCAGTAAAGCTTTGGGCGTTCCAAAGGGGATGGAGAAAAACCCAGAACAAAGCGTAAAGGCTGCCTGCAAATATATCTCTATCACCAATAAAAGCTTACAAAAGATAGCGGATAAAAAGGAACGGATCAATTTTATTTTAGCAGCCTACAACGCTGGACTAGGTCATGTTTACGATGCCATGGCACTTGCCTCCAAATACAAAAAGAATCCCTATATCTGGAACAATAATGTAGCAAAGTATATCCTGCTAAAGAGTGACCCAGCCTATTTTACCGATTCGGTTTGTAAATATGGATATATGCGTGGCATCGAGACCTTCACCTTTGTAAAGGAGATTCAACGTAGATATCAGATTTATCAATCGAAAATAAAACAATAGCCTTATCTTAAAAGCAGTACCTCACCCACTTCAGGGGTATAATCCATCTCCTTATTATTCATAAAATAGAGACTGCTCAAACGAATACCATAGAGCTGTGCGATAGAATGCATCGATTCATTCACACGAATAACATGCTCCTTACACCCTTTTGCTGCTTTTCTCTTTTTCTTATGTAAGAAAACAACCTCCCCAGCTGAGAGCTGATAGTTGGAGGAGAACTCATTATAACGGCAGATTTTTGAAACAGATATACCCAACTCCTCGGCCAAAGTGTCTAATGTATCTCCAGCTTTAGCACGGATAAACACCAAGTTATTACACAACAAGAACGCATGCGTTTGTACCATCTCCTGCGCAGGGCTCACATCCTTATCATATTTGTATAACTTATACTTTTCAATAATAGCGATTAATCGTTTTGCATAGGTAGAAGAGGTGGCATATCCCGCACGTTTTAATCCATGTGCCCATCCCTTATAATCCGTTACATCCAATTTAAAGAGTGCAGCATATCTATCTTTACTAGACAGAAAATTGGCGTGATCTTGATAAGATTCCAACACTTTTTTATAAGAGCGAAAACATTCATTGCGTCTATCATCATCATATTTCACTCGCTTTCCACTCCAATTACTGCCACATTTTATACCAAAATGGTTATTCGATATCTGTGCGAGCTTGCTCTTACCCGCCCCAGATTCCAATAAGGCTTGTGCTAAAGTAATACTAGCCGGTATCTTATACTCCTCCATCTGCTGCCTAGCAATAGGAGCATACTTTTCCACATATCTTTGATAAGCATCTTTTCTCACTTGTGCGTACAAAGAGGGTACGGCTACACTTAACAAAAAAGACAACCACAAATATTTTTTTATATTACAATTCATTTTCACGGGTTTAGAGTACAAAAATCATCAAAATAATCGAATAAACCAATCACTTTTATTAACTTTGTATAGAAATACATTAATTCAATCTAATATGAAAGACTTAAAGATAAAATCTACTATCAGAGTTTATAACTATGATGAGTTGGAGACAGCTGATAAGGCTTTAATAGATAAAGCTAAAGAAGCAACAAAGAACAGTTATACACCATACTCTCATTTCTCTGTAGGCGCAGCAGCTTTACTTACAAATGGTGTAATCCTTTGCGGAACCAACCAAGAAAATGCTGCCTATCCCTCTGGACTATGCGCAGAAAGAACGACCCTATTTTATGCCAATTCTCAATATCCCAATGACCCTGTAGACACATTGGCCATTGCAGCTCGTACGGAGCACGATTTTATAAAAACACCTATTTCACCGTGTGGTGCCTGTAGACAAGTGATGCTCGAAACAGAGTCGCGCTTTAATCATCCCATGCGAATCTTGATTTATGGAACAGAGAGTATCTATGAGATTAAGAGAGTTAAAGATATTTTACCGCTATGCTTTGATGCAAGCTCCATGGAATAATCTATAATGAGTAGTCCCCACCAGCCTGCACAAAAGAGATGCAACGGTAGGATACTATTTATTTATACATTCTAACACAACATATACTTAATAGCCTATGCGCTGTTAGGTGTATGTTTTGCATACTTTAAAGACACCTCTCTCAACCCATGCAACCGCTTATCAAATTACATAATTAACCTATTTCTTCCACCACGTATATGGCGAAGAAACTTTATTCTTTATACTATTATGTGGATTTATTTACTTGTCATTTTTTTTATATGTTATCTACTTATCGCACTAGAACATATCTTAAACGTTAATAAGAGCGCCATTTCATTATTTCTAGCCGTTGTGCTCTGGACCATTGTATTAGGCAACGCAGCCGATGTATCTACGCTATACAATGCTGAAAAGTTTTCACAGTTTCTCCTACAGAACCCGGCAGAAGCCGCATTAAGTCTGCACGACCAGAGCATACACTTTCTCATCGAGAAGATGATGGTCTTGCATCTTGGTGATATCAGTGAGACACTTTTTTTTCTATTGGGTGCCATGACGATTGTGGAATTAATTGACCAGCACGGTGGTTTTAACTTTATCACACAACGCATCAAGACACGTAAAATTCGTACGCTGCTGTGGACAATCGCCTTTATAAGCTTTTTCCTTTCCGCATTGCTGGATAACCTAACCACATCTATTATCATGATTATGTTGGTACGAAAAATCATAACCCATCGAGAGCTTCGATGGTGGATGTGCGGCGTTATCATCATTGCTGCCAACACAGGCGGTGCATGGTCGCCCATTGGAGATGTTACCACCATTATGTTATGGGTCAAGGGAAACATTACGGCTCTCCCCACAGTAACACACTTAATACTACCCTCTTTGGTTGCCATGGTAGTTCCTCTATTATTTATCACCTACCGACTACGAGGAGTAGTAGAGACAGCACAGGTACAGAGAGTAGAGGGTAAATTCTACGAACAGTTAACCCAACGAGAGCGAATGATTGTATTGGTTATTGGTGTTATCGGACTCTTATGTGTCCCCATCTTCAAGAGTATAACAGGTATGCCTCCCTTCATGGGCATTCTATTTGTACTTTCCATTTTGTGGATCTATACAGAAATAGTCTATCGCAAACGATTAGACATCGAAGAACATAGAAAAAACCGTGTCAGTCGTGTGATAAGTCACATCGACATGTCTACTATACTCTTTTTTCTAGGTATTTTAATGGCTGTTTCCGCCCTACAAGTAGCAGGCATCTTAAACTATTCTGCCATTCAGTTAGACAATGGTATACATAACATCTACTTCATTAATGGTATCATTGGTGTTTTCTCCTCCATAGTAGATAATGTGCCCTTGGTAGCTGGAGCGATAGGAATGTATGACATTCCAACCTTTGCCAATCTATCGACCATGGTAGACCCTGTTTATTCGCAACACTTTATGCAAGATTGTGAATTCTGGCAGCTCACCGCCTACTGTGCAGGGGTTGGTGGAAGTATGTTGATTATTGGTAGTGCAGCAGGTGTAGTGGCCATGGGACTAGAGAAAATCACCTTTGCATGGTATTTCAAACGTTTCACGCTCTTAGCCTTTATAGGTTATCTAGCTGGACTATTTACCTATTGGTTACAAATACAACTTATTGGTTGATAATAACAAAAAACCCCTCCCTAGGAATAATATTCCATAGAGAGGGGCTTTATAAGTAAAAAGTATCCTATTAATTCTCTAATCCTAGCGCATGTAATATTTCTTTTACCTTAGCATCTGCCATTTGCTCTGCTTGTTTATATTCTTCACGTGAATGCATAGGTGCTTTCACCTCCAAATAGAACTTAATTTTAGGTTCTGTTCCAGAAGGACGAACCGAAATTTTATTACCATCTTCTGTAAAGAATTGCAATACATTTGAGGTGTCTGGCATCTTAAGCTCTTTCACTTCGCCTGTAGCAAACGTATGTTTCAAACTCAAGTAATCCTTTATTGAAACCACTTTTGAACCTGCAATTTCTTGAGGAGGAGTTGAACGGAAATCAGTCATCATCTGTTTAATCTCGTCTGCACCAGTCTTACCAGGACGAACCACATTAATCGTTACATTCTTAGAATAACCATACTCCACATAGATATCTTGTAATAATTGGAAGATAGTCTTTCCTTGATCTTTAGCCCAAGCAGCAATCTCCGCTGCAAGACAACAACCAGAAACAGCATCCTTATCACGGCAGAAATCTTCCGCCATAAATCCGTAGCTCTCTTCACCACCACCAATATATTTCATTTTACCTTCTAACTCACGTACTTCGCGAGCAATCCATTTAAAACCAGTATAGCAATCGAGCATCAACACATTGTTTTTATCTGCCATTGCTTTAATCAGTTCAGTAGTCACAATTGTTTTTACTACAAACTCATTACCAGCCAATTTATTCAGTTTTTTATATTGTGTCAAGATATAATATAAGAAGAGCATACACGTTTGGTTACCGTTAACCAACACCCATTCTCCCTTATCATCTTTACAAGCAATACCTACACGGTCAGCATCAGGGTCACTAGCCATCACTAGATCGGCATCCTCTTTTTTAGCCAATGCTAATGCCAAGGTTAAAGCCTCCGCATTTTCAGGATTAGGAGAAACCACGGTTGGGAAATCACCGCTTCTTACCATCTGCTCCGCCACTGTAGAGACCTTAGTAAAGCCCCACATTTTTAGTGCACGAGGAATCAACATCATGCCCGTACCATGAATAGGGGTATACACAATCTTTAAATCTTTGTTGCGTTCAATCACCTCTGGTTCAATACAAACACTCTGCACTTTATCCAAGTAGATAGCATCCACATTCTCACCAATCATTTCAATTAGCTCAGGGTTACCCTTAAATTTAATAGCATCCGCAGAAACGATCTTATTCACCTCATCGATAATACCCTTATCATTAGGTGCTAAAACCTGTGCTCCATCCTCCCAATATGCTTTGTAGCCATTGTACTCTTTTGGATTATGTGATGCGGTTAAGATGATACCACTTTGGCAACCAAAATGGCGAATGGCGAAAGAGATTTCAGGTGTAGGACGCATATCCTCAAATAAATAAACCTTAATACCATTAGCGGTAAAGATATCAGCAGATATCTCAGCAAATTTTCTACTGTTGTTACGACAGTCATATCCCACCGCAACAGAAATTTGTTTCAATCCTGCAAAAGATTTATTTAGATAGTTCGATAAGCCCTGCGTAGCAGCACCTACCGTATATATATTTACGCGGTTGCTACCAGCACCCATGATACCTCTCAGTCCGCCAGTTCCAAACTCAAGATCTTTATAAAACGACTCAATCAATTCGGTTTTATCCTCATTCTCGAGCATTTTTCTAACCTCTTCTTGCGTTTTAGCATCGTATGCAGGAGTCAACCATTTGGTTGCTTTTTCTGTCACCTGCTTTAATAGTTCTTTGTTTTCCATTTTATTTATAAAAATGATTAATATCTTTTTGTGCTTAGTCCTATAGACAAAGATAGAATAAAAATGCTACTCTTTGTCATTTTTATAAAAAAGTTATTTCTTGTCCTTGGTTGGAACAATGTACCGATCGCCAGTTTCTTTGACAATAGTTTTTAGATACGCCTCTGGATAACCAGGTCTTGAAAGTTTCACCGGTCTATTCTCTTCATTTCTTAAGAACACGCCATCACGGTCGCGTCGCACCACCATATCACAATGTTTTACCACTAAGAACTCGCCTAAATGTTTCCATGCATCCACAGCTGTTTGTGCCGCATTAATAGAGTAAGAGGTCAAATATCTCTTTGCATCCACTGGGTCCACTTTAAATTTTTCCAGTGCAATACTCTCTACCCCTTTTTGCGACGTATGATACGTTGTTTCCAAGCGCGATTGTACCTTTCTGACATCACCAATCATCTTGCTATAGTAGGGATACACCATATTAGACACCCAGTTGAACACCCAGAAAGAGGATTCCCAAGAGAAGGTTAACGCATCCGCCACACGTCCATCATAGCAAGTAGGCACCTTATCGGTACAACAATAAACAGGTGTATAGACCGTCATGTTTGCATCATCTAGTCCGAACCACAACACACCCCCCACATAGTTAGGTAAGAAATCT
>Ga0172378_10002619_pt1 | contig 16920 bp, 12 predicted proteins | sample GrowelOW332metaG_FD_119755 | JGI IMG/M metagenome (GOLD analysis project Ga0172378, IMG submission 119755) | Groundwater microbial communities from an aquifer near a municipal landfill in Southern Ontario, Canada - Pumphouse #3_1 metaG | ecosystem: Environmental > Aquatic > Deep subsurface >... | reverse complement strand
TCATAACTCAATTTGACTGCATTCTCTTTAAAGAGAGAGTCATAATGTTTTCTTGCTTTTTTCATTGTGTAAAGTTATACTTTTTACACTTAACTCAATGTCCGGCTAAAGTTAGCTATTCCAAGGCCTGTAACAAAGGCTTTAACACCTCCTCTAAAATCTCATTTTTGTTTTTAAAGTAATTGTATATATTGCTTAAACCTACTCCCGTATTTTTAGCAATATTACGCATAGAGGCATTTTTAAATGCCATTATCAAGAAACTCTTTTCTAGCTTCTTGCAGAATATTTTTCCGTATATCTTCTTTTAGTCTTTGCATCCTTTTATTTTATGTTACAAAGGAAGAACAATGTTCAAGCTTGTGCAATCCCTAATTATGGCGATATTGGGCGTTTTTAATCCCTGTTTTTAGTGTTTCTAACTTCTTATAAAAGAAAACCTTGAATACGAGTATACCTTAATCAGCAAAAACAACAGAGAATAGTTTACTTTTCCATCCATAGACAAAGTGGGTATCAGCATCCATCTTATCTGGTAGTCACGACTACCAATATGGTTCACCATGACTACCAATACGGTTCACCGTGACTACCTATGTGGTTCACCACGACTACCAGATGACTTTTCTGAACTATTTGGAATAAGTTATACGTAAAGAAACAATTGAAGTAAGCTACTGCTTATCTTAGCCACTGCAGCAGTAGCTATGGTTAAGCTGTATATTTAAATCACAGCGCTACTTTTCTTTAATTAAAGCCGCTATGGAGGGGCACTTTTGTCTATGTAAAGGTCAAAGAAGGAACGGCAAAGAGAGGGAAGAGCACGTAGGAATCGGCTGGCTACAAGCCTGTTTTGAAGAGTCTTTTTTGTTTTGTATTTTTGTTATTCATCTTTAATCTATCAATTAAAAACAGAGATATAATGGAAGCAACGTACGATTTTTTTGAGACACACGAGATAAATGACACCGAAACAGTCCAACAATATAGAGCTCGACTGATTAGTAGCGGGAGTGTAACAACAGAGGATATAGCCGAGATAATTCAAGAAAGGAGCACCTTTAACCGAGCGGATGTTATGGGGTTATTGGAGGCATTAACAGAAGTAACACTCGCAAGAATAGAGCGAGGATACACGGTACAGATAGGACGATTGGGAACACTTTCTATGTCACTGAGTAGTGAGAAAGTGAAAGATAAACACAGTATAAGAGCAGAATCGGTCTATTTTAACGGACTACATTTTAAAGCCAGTAGCTACGCAACGGATAAGTTGAAACACCTAACTGCCCACCGAAGCGAACAAAAAAAGGAAAGAAGTATACTTAAGAGAGAGGAGCGCACAAGAGTCGTGATGCACTATCTACAGAAAAATCAATGGATTACAATACGAGAATATGCAAAATTAACAGGACTATCTAGACGAGCAGCCCAGCAAGATATGCAGCAATATGTAGCCAACAAAGAGTTAAGCAAAAAGAGCGTTGGAAAGATGTTTGTCTATATGCTCCTCTAAAAAAAAAGGGCCATCTCACACTGGAGATGACCCTTCTTTCTGTTTTTTTTATCGCTTTAGAAGATATAAGCAGCAACGATTTGCCACGTTTTATTCTTTGAAGTGATTGCGCTAGTTGTTGCACCTGCAACTACACTTGTAACGTCATCAAAGTCGGCTGTCTTACCTAATGGAATATTGTAGTTAAGTCCTACCTGTAGGTGAGAGAGTAATTTTACACCTGCACCTAGGTTGAAACTTAGATTCGATTTCTTAAAAGATAAATCACCATTAGTTAGAGATGAGAATTTGTCACTACTTAAGTTAAAACCAAACTCTGGACCTACTGCAAAATAAACAGCTGCTAAACTGCTTAAACCAATGCTGTATTTTACATTAAGAGGAATCTGAATAGTATTTCTATCGATAGAAGTTGTTCTATTTCCTACAGAACTGTCAGCAAACTTCATTCCACTATGTGAATAAAGCAATGCACCATCTACGCCAATACCAATCACAGGAATGGTAATCTCTACCATAGGACCAACAAAATAGCCAGTGAAATTTTTAGCATCGAAGTTGCTACTTGCATCTGAAAAATCTGCTTTCGAAAGATTTAATCCAGCTTTAACACCTAATTTAATTTGCGCTTGTGCGGGCATTGCCGTTACAAGGCAAAGTGCAACCGCGAGTATACTAATAATCTTTTTCATGGTTATAAATATTTATGATTCATTTATTATTAAGTCACAAAGATAGTAAAAGATACTAATTATTAACTAGTTGTCCTAAAAAAATAGAATTATTCTACTAATCTATCTAAAGGAACAATCTGATAGCCAGCTTGTTTCAAGTCTGTTAATAAAGCATCTAGGTGGGTATAAAATTTATCGGTGCGTTCTACAGAGGTTCCAGCGTGTAGTAACAGGATAAAACCATTGAGTTCCTTAGCCTTAGCCTTTTGCATAATACTCTTATAGATGGTGGAACTACTACAATAGGAGGAGAGCGCAGGCCAAGTATAGTCGGCATTCGAACGCGTGCCCGATGTAAAATTAATCAACTGTACCCCCAGCTCCTTACTCCATGCAGCAATGCTATCGTTATGCCATTCATAGGCAGGAAGAAAATAGCGGGGCTCCTCTATAGAGATACCGGCTTGTTGCATGGCCTGATAATTGTCTTGGAGATCGGTTAAAAAGGAGTCTTTACTACAGAGCGTCTGAGAACGATCGCTCCAAGAGGCATACAAAAGATGTTTATCGGAATGTGGTGCCAAATAGTTGCCATCTTGTTGCAGCTGTCTCAACAGGGTAGAATGCAGACGATAGCAATCGCCTGTAAGAAAAAAAGAGGCAGACACATGATGTTTCTTCAATGCACGACGAATAACGGGAAGCCCATCTATCGTTTGGTGAGCAGTAAAAACAAGAGAGAGCTGCTGTTTGGTTTGGTTTCCTCGCACAATACCTCCATGACTATAGGTGGGTTGTGCAGCAGAGGATAGAGAGGCTAGATAGTAAGAGAGAGAAGCTGTGCCATCCATGGTAGGTTCGTTCGTAGAATAATCGGCATGGTCATCGTGATAGACCACTGTGCTCGATTGGAAAAGTGCATACGGATCCTCTTTGGTTAATCGTACACCACGCAATTGACCAAAGATAGAGGTGTAAATAGGACCATCTACTAGCCCACCTGTTAGCGGCACTTTCAGGAATTGTGAGATAGCTGAATGCGGATCTTTTGGATAATCGCCTGTTGAGGGTAACCCAACAATCATACATTTTCCCCAAGGGTTACAGCCGAGTAACCAATCGCGCATGGCGGTTTCCATGGGAAGATAGGTATTGTCACCCGTCAACTTACGATAGAGACTGCACTGGGTAAGCAATCCAACAGTTAGATTATTGGAACACCAAACAAAGGGTACGCCATTTAAAAAAACAGAAGATTTAGCACGGTCTAATACGAGTTGCAAGCCGGCTTTGATATGTCGAATCTGCTCTTTACGAATACGTGAATCCCCCTGTTGTGCTACTTGGTAATGTCCAAGATTAACGAAGGGATACCATTGATAATGACGTGCAGAATCGGCTCCCATCCAAGGAGTAACGGGTTCTAAACGGGCGTATTGCACGGCATCTTTTAAATAAGAATGGGCCGATACAGGTTTATCTAACGCTTTTTTTTGTTGCAGCTGATGCAAGGAGATGGCAGCTAATTCTAGGTCGTCTGCCCAATTATCCTCTTCGTAGAAATAGGGAGAGACACAACAAGCGGTCTGGCAAACACCAGGATTTGCCACACCTTTCTGATAGGCAACACCTGCTTTTTGGATTAAGAGAGAGGTGAGTTCTGGATAATAGGGGGCTAATAGTTGTGCACCTAACGAATAGGCTGCAGCATATTTGCCAAGTGTAGAGGCTAGTCCTGTACTTCTGTTTTTATATTTCCGCAAGCCTTGTGGTTTTGGACTACACCAATAGGCGGGACGCTCTTTTCCAGCTCCCCAACCATAGTCCACACGTTGTTGTGCGGGAAGCATCATACCAGCATGGTCTCTATCATCGGCTAACTGATTGAAAAAGGTGAGCGAATCGGGATTCATACGTAAAAGCCAATCGATGCCCCATTTGGCTTCGTCTAAGATATCTGGAATACCATTACTGCCTGCTGCACCATCGGCTTGATACTGGTCGGAGAAAGCAGCTGGATATTGTTGATAGGCAAAGAGGAGCTGATAGACAGCGTTGGCCGAGGTGCATACATATTGTAAACAGTCGGATGCATCGTGCCAACCACCATAGATGGGCACATATTCGCCATCGCGAGAGCCGTTTGGACTACCTACTATCCGCGCCCCATGTGTGTGACAGGAGTCTTTTAAAAAGGGGTTGTATCCGCAACGTTGTTGCCGCATGTAGTGTAGAGGGAGATCGGCTGCACCATCGTAGATATTTTTGCCGATACGAAAAGAGGGAGAGTGTGTGGTTCCAACTTGCAGATAATAGGTACCTGGCTGTTGGTAAGGGGTAAAATCGAGACGAGCTGTGGCAGAAAAGGCATACTGCTGACCATAAACAGTAGATGCTGTATGGCTAAAAACGACACGATTTGTAGTAGCCTCTACTAACTCAAAAGAGGAGGGACTATGCAGGGAATCGCTGGCCCAAACAGCTACTTTCAAATCGGCAGGGAGATAGCCCAACTGATTCACTCGAATCCATTGATGGGCATAAAGAGAAAAGGGGACCCATAAAACAAATAACAATACAAAACATAAACGTTGCTGTAATGAACCATTTGTAATGGTTTCTTTTCTCTTTATACACCTCATGGCTTTTTTATTTTAAGATTCTTTATGAAAGGCCTCCATAGCTTTACTAACAGACCCATGTAATAATAATAATCGTTTTGCGTTATCGTAAGGAATTTTTAATTCGTCTACTAAGATAAGTGTACCACGGTCTACCAGTTTCTCATTGGTCAATTGCATATTCACCATCTTATTTCCTTTAACACGTCCCATGCGAATCATCACGGCAGTAGTGATCATATTTAAAATCATTTTCTGACCCGTACCCGATTTCATGCGAGAGCTACCAGTCACCATTTCTGGTCCAACCACCATTTCAATGGCAATATCTGCTTCGTGAGCAATAGGAGAGTCTGGGTTACTAGCTATAGAGGCGGTAAGAATACCATTTTTGCGAGCCTCACGTAATGCTCCAATCACATAAGGAGTAGTTCCGGATGCTGCGATACCAATAACAGTATCCATTGCATTAATATTTTTAGCCTCTAACTCGTGCCAGCCAGCCATCAAATCGTCTTCTGCATTCTCTACTGCATTACGCAAAGCGATATCGCCACCTGCAATAAGTCCCACTACCATTGTATTGGGTACACCAAAGGTTGGTGGTATCTCTGAAGCATCGAGTACACCTAAACGTCCACTCGTACCTGCGCCTAAATAAAAGATACGGCCACCTTGTTGCATACGTTCAACAATACCGGTAACCAATTTTTCTACTTGTGGCAATGTTTTTTCTACTGCATCGGCTACTTTATGATCTTCTTCATTCATGCAACGCAATAATTCGCTTACCGATTTCTTCTCTAAATCTTTGTGTTCGGAGGATTGTTCTGATATTTTTTGAAATGCCATATGTTATTTATTCGTGATTAATGGTTTGTTTTTTACACATTGTTTTTGGGGCAGAAGTTGTGGAGTGATACGCTAATAATCCTTCCATTGGACTTTTTACGATCTGTACCAACTGGATACCTAATGAACTAGCTACTTTGCGTAGGATGTCTTGGTAGTAATACGCAATGGAGCCTACTAAATGTACACTATGCGATTTATAATCATATTGCATCACATTACGTTTAAAGAAACGAGTGAAATGTTCCTCTACTAGACTACGCACAGATGGCTCATCAATATGTTGCAATAAGAAGGGAGATAGGCTGGCTAAGAAACGATTTGGGAAAGATTTTTTATATACCTTATCCAAGATTTCTGCACGAGTTATATCAAATTGTTTAAAGAAGGCTTCGCATACGTGAGGTGGTAACTGGTTCTTTAAGCAATCGCCTACTAGCGCTTTTCCTAATACTGCACCACTACCCTCATCGCCTAAGATAAATCCAAGGGGAGAAACATTGTCTACAATATTTTCTCCATCGTAGTAACAAGAGTTAGAGCCTGTACCTATGATACAAGCAATACCTTTCTTATGCCCACACAAAGAGCGTGCTACTGCTAATAAATCACTACCTACTTCAATAGGACAATCTAAAAAACGAGAAAGTGCATCAATCACTAACTGATTCTTTTCTGGAAAAGCACAACCTGCACCATAAAAATAGACAGCATCTACATGCTTATCTTCAAAATGTGGAACGAGTGTATTACTAATCTCCTTAACTATCTCTTCTGTTGTCTGAAAGAAGGGATTTATACCTTTGGTATGTACTTTCTCTACAAGTTCACCTTGCTCAACGAAGCACCAATCGGTCTTGGTTGAGCCACTATCTGCTAATAATATCATATCTTTATATATATTTTTTTGGTATATAAAACATAACCTATACTCCAACACATGCTTAAAAACAAGAATGCAAAAATGAGCGAACCAAATAGGTCGCCAAATGCAGGTTGTAGGAGGTCGGCATAAATAAATCCTTTAATTGAAATTGTTTTTGCTACAAATGGCATAGGCACACTACCTATAATAATAGAGATAACACCACCTAACACATAGAGGAAAAGTGGATTCACACCAAATGATTCAAAGAAACGACACCAAACACGATGTCCTTTTATATCGATTACCCAAACAAGTAGGGCTAAAAGAGTAGATGCTAGTCCGCAAGTAGTAATAACAAAGGTAGGCGACCAGATTTTCTTGTTGATAGGACAACCATAGCTCAATAAAAAGCCTACAAAGGTTAGTACAGCTCCCATAATAAAGAGTTGTTCTACTTTTTCATGTAACTCTTTTACTTCCATCATTAAACGGCCACAACAGAAACCTAACAGCACGTGTGCAATGGCGGGTAACGTACTCATGATACCTTCAGGTTCAATAATACGTCCGGCTCCATACATATGGTTAGGACCTAATATAGCGTTATCCACTACCCATAAGATGCTGGTTTGATCGGTGGCAAAGCCATTACCAACCATTAGGATAATAAAATAGCCTACTAAGATGGCTGCTACAAGATAGGGTATATAGCGATGCTTCACCAAGAGTGCTACCAACGAAGCTACACCATACGAAATGGCTAAACGAGGCATCACACCTAATATACGCAAATGATCAAAATTATTAGCTGCACTACCTAATCGTTCTAACAATGGCAGGGCGGCTAAATCGGTACCAAATAGACTTCGCATAAATAGGGAAAACCAAGCAACGGACAATCCGATAAGCCATATCAATAGGGTACGGCGCAAGATTTTTAGCCCTACGGCAGAGGTGAAAACAAACGCCGTTTTACGCAAAGAGATATAGGTGGAGATTCCCATGATGAACATAAAGAAGGGAAAAATAAGATCTGTGGGCGTTAAACCATTCCATGAAGAATGTTCAAACGGCGCATAGATATGTCCCCATGAACCTGGATTATTAACGAGTAACATTCCTGCTATGGTTATACCACGAAGAATGTCCAAGGCCAAGATACGGCTACTTACTTTACTTTTCATTCTGCTTTATTTTTTGCGGTAGTACATTCATCTACTAAGTAGACAATAGACATATAGGGTATTTTAGTGTTTGTGGTCAGTCCTATTTCGCAGGTGCGACTATTAGAATAACCTACTTCTATCTGATTATCCATAATCTGAGGGGGCAATTTACGAAGCGCATAGGTGTTCAACTCTGGATTGGTAAATCCTTTGTCGCCTGCAAAAGCACAACAACCGACCTCTTCTGGAACAAGTACATTGGTACTACACAAACGAGCTAGTTGAGCCAACTCATCCGACAAGCCCATCTTTACCATGGAGCATGTGGCATGCACCGTAACATGACGGTCAATAGGCTTAAAGTGGAGACGATCCACTAAAAACTTAAGAATGAACTCAACGGGTTCATATAGATTAACTTTTGTCATCACCGTACGCATGCGATAGAGACAAGGACTCTGGTCGCAGACCACTGGATATTTACCCTGTTCACTTACTTCGTACAGCGCTTTCTCCAATTCTGTGGATTTACGGTTGGCCACTTCTGGCATACCTTTACTCTCCCAGATGGTTCCACAACACAAGCTATCCATGCCTTTAGGGAAAAGTACTTCGTACCCCGCTTTTTGTAGCAGGTGAATGGTCTTCTCTGCCAAGGGTTGTTGCTCTTTTGTACCTTTACTTGTACCCATCATCTGATTGATACAACTAGGGAAATAAACCACTTTTAGTGGATTGGAGGAGGTCGTTACTGTTTTTGGTTCTTTAAAACGATAGGCTTTAGGCATCGCTGGTGTCCATTGAGGGACCCCTAAAATGGAATGCATCTTCTGAGTGATAGCGCCCAATAGTTTATTACCCATCACGTTTTGTGCCAAGGAGGCAACAGATAAAACGGGACGTATGCAATTTTTTGTGCCTTGAAAATGCTGCGCTACATAGTCGCCTACACGATAGGAAAAACCGTTTGCAGGTAGATCGGCCTCACGTAATTCATGCGTGAAATGTCCTACATTAATTCCCATAGGACAAGACATAGAGCAAAGACCATCACCAGCACAAGTGTCGTTACCTAAATAGCGATACTGTTGTTGCAGATGTTCTAAATATATTTTTTCTTTTCCACTTGGATGGATTGCTTTTAAGCGGGATATCTCACGTTGCACCACATTGCGCTGACGAGAAGAAAGGGTAAAGCCACACGATACACAATTAACCTCACAAAAACCGCATTCTATACAACGGTCAATACCATCGTTACAAATAGGAAGTGGTTTGAAGTTCTTGATGTGACAAGTTGGGTCATCATTAAAGATAACACCTGGATTAAGTAATTGCTCAGGATCAAAGAGTTCTTTAACAGCTTTCATCAAGGTATAAGCTTCATCGCCCCACTCCTTACGGACAAATGGTGCCATGTTACGACCTGTGCCATGCTCCGCTTTTAGAGAGCCATCATAATCGTCTACTACTAAACGCACCACATCGCGCATCAGGTCTTCATAACGTTTCACTTCAACATCGGTATCAAAAGATTGATTGATAATGAAATGGAAGTTACCCTCTAGGGCATGACCGTAGATACAAGCATCTGTATAGCCATGTTGTAGTAAGAGTGCTTGTAAACGAGCTGCTGCTTCTGGGAGATGTGCAATAGGAAAGGCAACATCTTCTATAAGACAGGTCGTTCCGATGGGACGTGTACCACCAACAGATGGGAAAACGCCAGAACGGATAGACCAATATTTGGCATACTCCTCTTTCTTATCGGTGAAACGAACGGGCTGAAAAGTAGCAGCGGTAGAGAGTGCTTGCTCAATAACGGCAATACGTGCCATCAACTCGCCATGGGTAGAGGCTTTTGTTTCGCAAAGAATGGCGGTAAGGCCCTCTCCTGTTGTATCTTCTACAGCTGCAAGCGATTTATGATCGAGCAACTCGGCTCCTTTTACAATCGGCTCCGTTGGGTCGTAGGCGGGAAGGGGTTGATCTAATGTTGGATGTACATCAGCTGCCGTAAGTTGTTTCATGGTTACTACAGCACGACAGGCCTCACGAATATCCTTGAAATAGATCATGGCACTTGCCTTAAAGGGATAATCGTATTCGGTGGAGAAGGTCATCTCCGATAGAAAACCTAAAGTACCCTCTGCACCTACCATAAGGTGCGTGATGATGTCAAAGGGATCGGTATAGCCCACAAATGGACGTATATTTAATCCTACTACATTCTTAATGGAATATTTCTTTTGAATACGCGCAGCTAATACGGTATTGCTACGTACTTGGTCGCGTAAACGTTCAATGGCAGAGATAAAATCGGGATGGGTCTGCTTAAAAGCCTCTTTACTAGCTGCATCGGCGGTATCGAGGATGGTTCCATCGCTCAATACAATACGCGCAGAGAGTAGCTTTTTATCACTATTAGCATGTGTCCCACAATTCATTCCTGAAGCATTATTTGCTACAATACCTCCAATCATGGCCGACTTAACAGAAGCTGGATCGGGAGAGAATTTACGTCCATATGGTGCTAAAAGCTCGTTGACACGCTGACCAATAATTCCTGGTTGCAATGTAACGACTTTACCATCTGCATCAATATGATATTTCTCCCAATGCTTTCCAGCAACAATTAGAATCGAATCACTAATACTCTGTCCGGATAAACTGGTTCCTGCAGCACGGAAAGTAACGGGCAACTGATGTTTTTTACTCAATTGTAATAAACGAGCTATCTCTTGCTCATTCTCCGAACGAATAACGATCTGTGGAATAAGACGATAGAAGCCAGCATCGGTTCCCCAAGCAAGGCGACGCAATTCATCGACATATACCCTTTCTTTAGGGATAAAAGTGAAGATATCTTTTAAATAGGATTTATATTTTTCTGTCATTGTTAGTTAAGTTTGTAGGTTGTCATAACAGGCAATCTACCGTTATAGCAAATCAAACTTATTTATAGAGATAATATTGCTTTGAGAGTTCTTTAAACGCAGCTTTATCTTTATTCCAATAGGCTTTGATGTCATCGAAACGATAACGTTTGCTAAAGGTTTTACGGATATAATCGCTACCACTTACCTTATCAAACATGTTGAAACGTTTAACATTAGCATGCTCAAAGACTTTCTTATCGGGATACATCTCGGCTAGCTCTTGCATAAGATAGAACTGAATTTCTGTAAACTGTACAGCAGATGGATCTACTAAATGTACCTGTACACCTTGTATCTGCTCACCTACAAAAGTGGCATAAAAAGGTTTAAGAAATATGGGACGGAAAAGTACGCCTGGCAGTTGTAACGCATTCATACGATCGGCCAATTGTGCGCCATCTATCCAAGGTGCACCAAACATTTCAAATGGAATGGTATATCCTACTCCAATAGACAAATAACCTAATTCGCCAACAATACCAGATATAGGGTAGAAATAGGAGGTGGCAGCATGAGGAATATGTGGAGAAGATGCAATCCATTGCAATCCTGTTTCCGAATAGGTCATGGAACGTGTCCAATTTTTCATGGGTACTACTTGTAAATGACAAGACGTTTTTAAACGATGTTCACCATTAAGGAATTTAGCCAACTCACCACAAGTAAGTCCATAGATATAGGGTATTTTATACTGACTAACAAAAGAGATGAATTTGTCTTCTACTAAACTACCCTCTATGCGGTTACCACCTAATGGGTTTGGACGGTCTAACACAACAAAGTCGATACCCGCTTCACCAGCTGCTTCCATAGCTAAACCCATGGTATTAATATAGGTAAAGGAGCGACAGCCGATATCTTGTATGTCATACACAAGTACGTCTATACCTTTTAGCATTTCTGGTGCTGGCTTGCGTGTCTTACCATAAAGTGAAAAGACAGGTAAACCGGTCTTGGGGTCTTTATTACTGCTCACTTTATCGCCAGCATAACTATCTCCACGCACACCGTGTTCAGGACCAAAGAGAGCTACTAACTCTACCTCTGGTGCTTCAAAAAGGATATCAACAGTAGAACGAAGTTGACCATCAACACCAGTAGGATTGGTTATCAATCCTACTCGTTTTCCGGCTAAGAGCTTAAAGTTATCTTCTTGAAGTACTTCAACGCCAGTCATCACTGGTGGCATTTGTTTTACAAGTTGAACCTGCTCTTGTTGCGGAGCGTGTTCTATTTCTTGCGCCTGCTCCATTTCTGGTGCTGGGGCTATAGGTTCTGTTTGCTGTGCATAAATAGGCAACGTAAACAGTAAAGCTACTAGTAAAAGAAATGGGTTACGGTTATTTTTTTTCATGGTTCTTATTTTTCAATGGTTTCAGGAATTTCAGGAGTTTCTTCCTCCTTTTTCACGCCATAACTAGGATCAATCTTAACAAAAGCACACACTAAAATAGTGAAGGAACAACAAATCATTACCCATACAAAGAAGTGGTTATAACCAATTAGTTCTTGTAACCAACCTGCCATCATACCTGGTAACATCATACCTAAGGCCATAAAGGCGGTACAGATAGCATAATGTGCTGTCTTGTATTCTCCCTCTGAGAAATAAATCATATACAACATATAGGCTGTAAAACCAAAACCATAACCAAACTGCTCGATAAAGACACATAGGTTGATTACAATTAAGCTCTCTGGTTGTACAAAACTTAAATAGACAAAAGTGACACAGGTAAGCGATATACTCCAAGCCATTGGCCATAACCAACGTTTTAATCCATGTTTTGCAGCTACGATACCACCTATAATACCACCTAAGGTTAATCCAAGCACACCAATAGTACCATACACTAAACCAACTTGTCCGGTTGTTAATCCTAATCCTCCTTTATCTGCTGAATCTAGCAAGAAGGGATTAATTAGTTTAACTAACTGTGCCTCTGGTAAACGATAGAGTAGCATAAAGAGAATGGCTACCCAAGCCTGCTTCTTCTGGAAGAAGGTCTTAAAGGTGGTAAAGAAGGCATGGAAAATAGCGGATACCGATTTTTCATCCTCTACCGCGGCACCATGATCGGAACTTGGTTTAGGAAGTATATATTTGTGATATAAACAAACCGCAATAAAGAAACCGGCTAATACAAAGAAGGTAACAGACCATGCAACTGGTATATTTCCAGATACCCCTTTAAATGTAGTAGAGGTGGCATGACGTAGCTTAGGGTCGACTTGTACAATAACATAAGCTGGTTTTTGCCAGTTGTCTTCTGTAAAGACAATACGTTCACCCTGTACAATCGATATACTCTTATCGCCTCTGCTTAAGGCCGTATTTAAAACAATCTCTTCATCTGCTTCTGGTTTTTTGGAGATACAGACTTTAACGATACCAATATTAGGTACAGTGGTAGAGGTTACTTCTGCTCGTTTCTCACCAAAGGTGTTTTTAACAAAAGCACTAATACCCTTCTCTTCTTCTCTTTTTTCAGCAGCAGATAAGGTAGTAGTTGTAGAAGCAACAAAACCATTTTCTAAATTGTAAGCAGCTACTTGCTCTTCTAGTTTGGTTACCTTGGAGATATCGGCTGCAGCTACTGTGGTAGAGAGCTGACTAACAGCTGGTGTGGTAACAAAATAAGTAGTTGTTGTATCGGTAGATCCAGCCAAGTCGTACGTAGCACTTGGCATTACCAATTCATTGGTATATTCGGGCGAAGCATCTATCTTGATCTGAACGGGATCTACTCCTGTCCATACCTCTAAGAAACCTGCCAATATAATTAATAGACCTTGTCCGACAATGGTAGCTACCCTGTAAAAGGTACTACGAATACCTACATACATGGCCTGCTCATGCGTATCCAAGGCAAGCATGTAAAAGCCATCTGCAGCAATATCATGCGTAGCAGAACTAAAGGCTACCAACCAAAAGACGGCCAGCGAGAGCTGAAAGAAATTGGGCATAGGTATGGTTAAGGCTATTCCTGCCAGACCGGCTCCCACCAGCATCTGCATGGTAACTACCCACCAACGTTTAGTTTTAAAGATATCAATAAAGGGGCTCCAGAAAGGTTTAATAACCCATGGCAAATAGAGCCAACTAGTATAGAGTGCAATATCTGTATTAGAAATACCTAACCGTTTGTACATAATAACAGAAATAGTCATTACGGCTACATAGGGTAATCCCTGAGCAAAATAGAGTGTAGGTATCCAACTCCAAGGAGATTGTTTTGTATTTTTCATTATGTGTGTGTTTTCTTCAGCGACAAAGATTCATTTTTCGCAATAAAGATTTATTTTTCAGTATATAAAGTAGAAATAGAAGCATCTACATAGTAATGTAGCAATATCTTATCGTAAGCATATCCCTGCTCACCCATCACCGCTGCACCAATCTGACAAAGGCCTACGCCATGTCCCCATCCTGCACCTATTAAATCAAAAAGAACAGGCAGTGTTGCGGAATCTTTGGCATAGCTCTTATCCACCACAAAGGCAGAGCTATAGAGATGAGAGGTGGAGAGTGTACGACGAATTTCTAGTTCTTTTCCAATAATCATGGTACGCTTTGTTCCTATGATTTTTAGTTTTACGAGTCTAGCTGAGGTACCTCTTTGTACAGGTACTAAGTCTACGATATCGCCAAAATCAATGCCCGATCGTTTAAGAATAAGTGCGGACAGTTCAGCTTGTGTATAAGACACTTTCCATCTATAAAAATCGGTTGTCTCTTGGTCGTAGTTATTGAGTACTTGACTGAGTATCTTTGTATCTGTTGTATTACAATAAGATGCAGGTGAAGTACGTATCCAACGATCGGCCTCCTCCTCTATACGTAAATCGGGTAATGTGGTAACCGATAGGCTATCGCGTTTTGCTTTCAAATAAGAATAGGATTTATCTTCCCAACAATATTGAAATTCTTCTAGTGCACCACCACAGCTTTTAGAGAAACGAGCATCACAAATCTCGTTATCACTCATCAACACCTGACCGAATGTTTCTGCTATTGCAGTACGTACAAGCGAGGTTGAAGCACGGGTTATACCCTGATAACGCTGACAGTGGTCATCGGCACATACATCAAAAAGATGATGGTCTTCTCTATCGTACCAACGAATCAATTCGTCTTTAGTCTGTGTGGAGGCTGTATAAACAGCTTGTGACTGATTAATGGCTTTATTTTTTTGCATCTGAGCTAATAACCAACTACGAGAGATAACAGCATGTGCTTTTAATAGTTCTAACGAAGCAGATGCGCTCATCTCCGAAGAGATAACACTCGTTAAATAGTCCTCTATACGTACCACATCAATAGCAGTTAGATGATCCTCGTCAACAATAACCTTTAAGGCTCCTTGAAAACGTTGATTCTCTTTACGCTGCCAGTGGAAATTGATACCTATAGTAACATCAAAAAGTTCAAATGAACAATGGTCTTGGTCAAGTGGCTCAAAGAAGAGCTCATCATATAAAGCACCGCGCCAAAGGATCTTACCCTCTTGTAGCTTTACTTCTTGTTTCTCTTGACAAACAGCAGCTGCATCCTCTATCGATTGTCCATCCGCTATTGCTTTAAAATCGCCTTTTAATTGGAACACAAAAGTTGGTTCAAAAAGAATACCAACATTTACACTAGGTTGTTTCATAGTTTTTGTTTTATACATTCAACAAGATGTGCCATGTCAACTGCAGAAAGACATACTTCTTGCATAATCTGACGAATACAACTTGCGGAGATGTGATCAAAATCCTTTTCTAATGGAGTTATTAATACACCTCCCATATCTACAGAAGCTGGACTAATTAACATTTTCTTGGCTTCGTCTGTTGCAAAGAAACAACTAGGACGATGCTCTGCACGAGGGAAAATACAAGAAACAAACATGCCATCTTCATACCATGTTAAGATATTCATCATCGGCTCTACTTCATTTTCTTTCTGTGGTAATGCTTGATAGATTAATTGAAAAATCTCATCCGCAGCAGCTACAGAGCTAGATTGAATAACGAAAGCCTGACGAATAGAGCTGGTTAAGGCATACAGTTTAGCTTCTGCTCCATCGTGTACAAGTTGTGCTTTTTTCCACTCCTTCTCGATAGGTAAAAATCCTTTATTACCAGCTTGGAAATGCAAATGATCTGGGGCAGAAGCACCACATTTTGGTCCGTTATAGAAAATGGTAAAATGTGCTAACGACTGCGCCAGATGCAGCATATCTTTATAATGCGCCTGAATCAGCTGAAGTTCATGATGAACAGATGGAATAGTTAGATGTTGTGGAAATATAGGAAAAGGATTAACGAGCACTTGATACTTCTCGCCAAAGGGTATACCACGCTGTACAGCAGGTAACTGTTCCTTACAAAGGAAACACTTACGCTGTTTAATACTAGCAGCATCCACTTTTGCCGATGAAGAAACAATACGCGCTGGGTTAAACTGCACTTTCCAGCAATTACCGTCTATTTCATACGATTTAGTTTTTACTTTATCTAACGCCGCATAGTTGGTAGCCACCAAATCCCATGCTTCTTTCTGCTCCTCTAACAACTGTAGAGCATCAACCGATTGTAACATATATGTTTTCTCTTTATTTCTTATTAAGTGCAATACGTGCTTGTAACTCCCATGTACGAATACGATCTTTATACGTATTATGTGCATTTTGTTTCACGATGTCTAACGATGCATCTGAATTATCATCCCAACGACGACAACCATATACAACATCATAAACACGACCAATCTGGAAATGACGAGAGAAATTCAATCCTAAAGCATAATCTTCGCCATAGCTTGTGTTTGGTACTTTTACAGTACGAAGAACAGGGGTATAGAAAGCACGAGGTGCACCTAAACCATTAATGCGAAGTGCATTATTTCTACCATTTTCAGGGGTCCATTCTTTATGGTCGATAATACCAGGAGCGATTTCATTCATGTCGAAATCGGTCATCATATAAGTACCTACTACCATAGCACAGTTTTGTGCATAAAAAGCATCTACCATTGTTTGTAGTGCATTCTCATTCATGTACACATCATCGCTATCCAATTGTACAGCAAACTTACCACAAAGTTCATGATGTACACCTGCATTCCAACAACCACCAATACCTAAATCATTACGAGTAGGGATAATATGGATAACTCTATCGTCGCCTTCAAATTCGCGAATAGCCTCGGTTGTACCATCGGTTGAATGGTTATCGATAATGATAAGATTAAACTTAAACGTTGTTTTTTGAGATAATACAGAACGAATAGCATCTTT
>Ga0172378_10002618_pt1 | contig 16921 bp, 7 predicted proteins | sample GrowelOW332metaG_FD_119755 | JGI IMG/M metagenome (GOLD analysis project Ga0172378, IMG submission 119755) | Groundwater microbial communities from an aquifer near a municipal landfill in Southern Ontario, Canada - Pumphouse #3_1 metaG | ecosystem: Environmental > Aquatic > Deep subsurface >... | reverse complement strand
GATATTTTACCAAAAACAATATCAGCAACGGCAGTTCCACCTTCCTGACCGGGATACCATGCCCAGATAATTGCATCAGCAAGCTTTTCTACCTCCGTAATTATCATCGGACATCCACCTGTAATAACAACAATAAGAGGTTTTTTATTGTCTTTACGTAATTTTCTTAAAAAATTTATCTGATTTTCCGGAATATATGGTTTTATCATATCCCCTTTTGAATCTGAAGCGATTGCTTCTCCTTCTTCTCCTTCCATAGCGCCGGAAATGCCTAATACCACAATAGTTGCATCTGATGATTTTGCTTCTCCGGTAGTCCAGTCTATAGGATTTACATTATTACGATATGGCAAACATCCCTGCTTATAGTTAATGGTAGTTCCTGCTCCTACGGATGATGTAATTCCTTCCAGAATATTTACCAGATGCGGACTCATTCCGTAATAGTTTCCGATCAAAACCTCACTGTTATTAGCCTGAGGTCCGGTTACATATAATTTCTTCATATTCGGATTTAGCGGCAACACATGGTTTTTGTTAGATAACAAAACCAATGATTTACGTGCCGTCTCCAATGCAATAGATCTGTGTTCATCACTGCAAATTACATTTTTACTTATACTGTTATAAGGATTTATTTTAACAGGATCCAAAAGACCAAGTTTAAAACGGGTTCTTAATAATTCACGTAACCTTGCATTTATTGTATCTTCTTTTACAAGGCCCTGTTTAACTGCATCGGTTAAATGACTGTATGTATCTCCACAGTTCAGATCAACACCACTATTTATAGCTAATGCTGCTGCTTCGGCTGCATTTTTTACTATTTTATGATGCAGGTAAATATCGGATATAGCACCACAGTCGGACACTATGTGCCCTTTAAATCCCCATTTATCTCTTAAGATTTTCTGTAATAAGAAAGGACTGCCACACGCTGGTTCTCCCAATACACTATTATATGCACCCATCACTATTTCCACATTTGCTTTTTTTACTACTGCTTCAAATGCAGGCAGATAAGTTTCAAACAAATCTCTTTTTGAAATAACAGCATTAAATTCATGACGTAATCTTTCAGGTCCGGAATGAACAGCAAAATGCTTTACGCATGCTGCGGCTTTTAAATATTTATCATTATCTCCCTGTAGTCCTTTTACAAATGCAATTCCCATTCTTGAGGTTAAATAAGGATCTTCTCCATAGGTTTCCTGTCCTCTGCCCCATCTGGGATCCCTGAAAATATTAATATTTGGAGACCAGAATGTAAGTCCGGCATATCTGGACCGGTTTCCATTTTTAACAGCAATATTAAATTTTGCTCTGGCTTCATCAGAGATAGCATTAGACACCTTTTGTATCAATGCCGGATCGAAAGTAGCTGCCATTCCTATGGCCTGCGGGAATACTGTAGACTTTCCATTTCTGGCTACTCCATGCAGACATTCATTCCACCAGTTATATTCAGGAATATTTAATCGGGGAATTGCCTTACTCTGATCCATTAACTGGCTTACTTTTTCTTCAAGTGTCATAGCATTAATCAATGCTTCTATCCTGACATCGGCTGGTAATGTATAATCATACCACTCAAATTCCTGACCTTGTGCCACATGCAATATAAATATTGCCATAAAAATAAGAACTAATAATTTTTTCATTATTATAGGGTTATAGTTTTTCAAATGTATGTGAACTCAAATTTTGTACTGGACTTTATATTTGTCTGATTTTAAATATTTGTTTTTTTATTCTGCTAATACTAAATTTATAGTGATAGTCACCTGGATGCAACTGGTATTTATCCAATACGGGTTTTCCCCAGGAATTATCTCCGCCAACGCCCATCTGATCACAATCAATTTGTACAAAATTATTTTTATAATCCTTAAGTTGCCAGTTATATTTAGATTCAGAAAGCATTTTATCGGTATAGGGTCGTGCACTTACAGAAAACAAATATTCGGATTCAGCTTTAATCCGTATGCCTGAATTACCGGAGTTATAAAAATCTATCCATCTGATATCGCATCTGTTTGCGTTTGCCTGGGGACGTACATATGATGTAACCCATTCGTTTAACAGTGTCTTATAAATACCAACAAAAGCTGATGTTTTACGATCTTTATAATTTTCGTGAGGACCACGACCGAACCATTCAATTTTATCTAATGATTTATTAAGTTCTACCTGCCATCCAAGACGTGGAAAGTTTGGACATTCTGCAGGAATTTGCCATTCGGTATCAATACTGATATAACCATCATTAAAAATTTTGTAATTTACATTCGCAACAGTTTTAGTTGCTTTAAATATAAATTGAGCATCTACAGTTACTGTTCCATCTTCCTTTTGCCTGGATTCAATGCTTTGTAAATTGTAATCCGATGCTTCATTTTTCCACATACCCAGCAATTTATCTACTTTCCACCCTTTATCGTTGTCTGTTAATACACGCCAGAAATTAAATCTCATTGGTGATTTTATAATATCTATTTCATCATACTTTACATGATAAAGTAAACCGGTTTTTTTACTAATCTCAATATTAAAGGTTTTACCAGAAATTGAGATCTTTGATTCATTTTCCTTTAATGAACATTTGTTTTTTTCTGTTACAACCGGAATTGCAGGTTTATATGTATTTAAAGTTATTTGTTCACATGCAATTACATGACCTTTTTTAGCCCAGCTTTTATCTTCTGCAAGTCTGCAATAAAAATTAACATCAGTTTCTTTATCACAAGCTTTTATATTATTAATAACTATTGTTTTTCTTTGCAGAGGTTCAATTGAAAGAGTTGGAATATTTACGGTATTCCCTGTTACTCCGTTCCTTAAAACCACATACGAAAAAACATAATTTTTTGTGTTTGTAGTAGCACTATGATTGATTACTTCAACTGTTAAAGGATTCTTTTTAATCAACTTAAATGCTATAGGCTGATAAACCTTTTGCATCTCATAATAATGAGGATGTGGTTTTATGTCTGCTCCTATTATTCCATTTATGCAAAAATTAGCGTTATTAGGATAATCTCCGTAATATCCTCCGTATACGAATCCTGATAATGAATCTTTAGGATCTTTATATAATGATTGATCAATCCAGTCCCAGATAAAACCACCTCCAAGCATATCATTTTTATAAATAAAATCCCAGTAATCACTAATATCACCCAGACTGTTTCCCATAGCATGACAATATTCGTTTATCACAAATGGTTTGCCCGAAGGGTACTTTCCATGCATAGATGAGTTGGCTTTTTCGCCATGTTCACCCATTCGCATTGCCTTGTTTTTTACATGCAGTTTAAGCCATGCCAGAGTTTTATAGGTCTGACTGTCAAAATCAGCAGCAAGATTCATCCCTGCATAATGAACAGGTCGTAATTCAAAATCAAGAGACCGCACCATTTTACGCATATCCATAAAAGCATCTCCATAACCGGCTTCGTTACCCAGAGACCACATTAAAACACATGGATGCTGACGATCACGTATTACCATTCGTTTCACCCGCTCAAGACAAGGTGCAATCCATTCCGGTTTATCTCCCGGCAAAATTCGTTTATGATAGCCTAATTCATGCGATTCAATATTAGCTTCATCAAGAACCATTATTCCATATTTATCGCATAATTCATACCAGCACGGATCATTTGGATAATGGGATGTTCTAACAAAATTCACATTCCCTTTCTTCATTAATATTATCTCTCTTTCCATCCGCTCACGTGTAGTAGTCCAGCCCAGATAAGGTGAAAATTCATGACGATTTACTCCTCTGATTTTAATTGCTTTACCGTTAAATAAAATACGTTTGCCAACTACTTCCATTTTTCTGAAAGCCACGGGCAAATTATAAACCTGAACAATATTTTTTCCTTTATGTAATTCAACCAGCATTTGATATTGTATGGGATCATCTGATGACCACAGACGAACTTTTCCAACGTTTAATTCTGTTATATCCTGATTTTTTCCGAAAATATCTGTAGTAACAGGTAAATTAACTTTTTTTTGCGATACTATATTTTCTCCCTCAGGTGATAATAATTCTACATAAACTGAATATTTTTCTGAAGTATGATTAGTGAAGTTGGCAACACTTGCGTGCAGATTAACTTTCCCTTCATTATTTTTTAAATCGACAACCGGCTTTGCATATACATCCCATATAGAGACTTTGGGAACAGCACGAAGAAAAACATCGCGATAAATTCCACTGAAGCGCCAGAAATCCTGATCTTCAAGATAAGAGCCGTCACAAAATTTATAAACCTCTACAGCCAGATAATTTTCACCTTTTTTTATGAATGGTGTAATATCAAATTCTGCCGGCAATCTTGAACCCTGAGAATATCCGATCCTTTTACCATTAATCCATACATAAGCCGCTGAGCTTACTCCTGCAAAATGCAATATTATCTGTTTGTCTTTCCATTCCTGAGGAACAGTAAAATTACGCGCATAAGACCCCACAGGATTACGCTCCTTGAAAGTTGTATAACTTGTATCGGGAGCATCCATTACATAGGGCGGATTTACTTTAAAGGGATATGAGCTGTTTGTATACTGAACTGTTCCGTATCCTTCTCTTTCCATAGTAGAGGGTACTGTTATTGTCCCCCACTCCGAACGGTCAAATTCAGGTTTAAAAAATTCTGCTGGTCTTTTTGCAGGATCAGGAGCCCAGTGAAAGGACCATTCTCCATCTAAGGACTTTATCCCGTCAGCGTGTTCATAATCCGAAGCCAGAGCCTTTTCTTTACCGGAAGATGGCCATACCGATGTACGGGAAGGAAGTTTATTTATTCCAAAGATCCAGGGATCCTGAATTTCAGGAGGAACCTGTGAAAGACCAAGGATTGACGGAAACAAAAGACATATACTTATTAGTATAGTTTTAAAATTGACATTACTTAAATGAGCAACCAATTTCTGAGACAATTTATGTATCATTTTTATATTATCTGAATTAAATTAGATATTCGTTTTTAGTATGATTATGAAAACTTTTAATGCCAAAATAAACAATCAACTACATATATTACTTAAATGTTATAAAAATAAGAATTAGAATTGAGAATACTAAATTTTTATTTACGGGCTATGAAGGTATTGATACTTCCTTAATTTTAGTATTATCTGCAATCCCTTCGGGCTTGCAGATAATGGAGTTCTGGTTGGTGCAATCAGTCTGCCCTTAGGGACAGACTGATAAATTTGGGTTAATGTAATTCGCTATGCGAACTGGACCACCCCGAACCCCATTTAACAAACTTGCGAAAGCTGAATTATTCCTTATTTCACAATATTATTTAGCCATTTAAAAAAGATATTTTGATTTTTTTTTAAATGGCATATTGTATTGTTATCTGTAATTAATGCAAAGTTCCGTATATTTGAAATTATAATCGAATATATATAAATAATAAAACAAGTTAAATATTTGCAATGATGAAAAATGTCTTTTTTTTAATTATGTGTCTGCTGATTTGTTCTTGCAATACCCCTGATATAACAGGTCAGACAAAACAAGATCAGAATATTGAAAAACGTGTTGATGCTTTACTTTCAAAAATGACTATTGAAGAAAAAGTAGCCCAGATGCGTATGTTTCATTCTAATTCAGAAATCAGATTGGATAAAAATGATAAACTGGTTTTATCAGACAAGGTTAAAAAACGACTGAAATACGGTGTAGCCGGAATTAAAAGTCCTGGAGATAATTATACACCTGAAAGATCAGCTAAACTTACTAATCAGCTTCAGAAATATATTATCGAAAATAGCAGATTAAAAATACCTGCTTTTTTTGTTACTGAATCATATAATGGCGTAGATGCCAGAGGTTGTACCCGTTTTGGCAGACCTCTTTCACTTTCTGCAACATGGAATCCCGAAATTGTTAAAAAAGTGTATGATACAATGGGTAAGGAAGCACGTTTGCGGGGATTTCATCTAACACATTCTCCGGTTGCCGATATTGCTCGTGATCCGCGATTTGGCAGAATGAGTGAAGGATTCGGTGAAGACACATACTTAAATACAGAGATGATAGTGGCGGCTGTTACAGGACTGCAGGGTGATTACACCGGACTTAAAAAGACAAATATTGGTGCAGTAACAAAACATTTTGCAAGTTATGCGCAGGTAGCCGGTGGTAAAAATTTTGCATCTGTAGAAATATCTCCGCGTACTTTGATTGACGAGATATTACCTCCGTTTAAGGCAGCTGTTCAAAAAGCACATACCTTGGGAATTATGGCTTCACATGCCGATATTAACGGAATTGCAAGTCATGCAAATAAATGGCTTCTTACCGATGTTTTAAGGAATCAGTGGGGATTTCAGGGATATATTGTTTCTGATGCAAACGATATTGGTCGTTTACATTATTTCATGAAGGTTGCTGAAACCCCCGAAGATGCGGTAGAGATGGCTTTAAAAGCCGGCGTTGATGTTGATCTGTATGCCACTGATGCATATGCTCTTCTTCCCGAAATGGTAAAGAAAGATCCTGAACTGGAAGGATATATAGACCTCTCGGTAAAACGCGTTTTGCGTACTAAATTTATACTTGGTCTTTTTGATGACCCTTATACTTCGTCTGAAAATGCTAAGAAAATCACCAGAAATGCAGATGCAATTAAACTGTCTAATCAGGCTGACCGGGAATCTATTATTCTATTGAAAAATAAAAATAGTGTATTGCCTGTTAAAAAAGGAAAATATAAAAATATTGCTCTGGTAGGTCCTGTCTTGGGTAAAAAAACTGAAATGTATTTTAATAAAGTTGCATGTGACCGTTTTAATTTTATTTCTGAGAAAGGATATAGTCTAACAGATGGGAATATGGCAGTTCCAATGCTTACGTCTGATGCTAAATGTAAATTAGGGATGTCCAAAATCATGAGGGCTGCACATAAAAGCGATCTGATTATTCTTTTTGTAGGGGGTGATGAATACACTTCAAAGGAAGCTTATTTTAATGGCTCTATTGGGGATCGTGATAATATTGATCCCGTAAGTCATCAGAGCGAATTATTGCTAAAGCTTAAAAAGCTGGGAAAACCTGTGATAGTGGTAAATAAACATCGCCGTACATTGTCAATTAATACTTTCGCTGAAAATGCAGATGCCATTATCGATTGCTGGGAATTAAGTGAATTCGGAGACCAGGCTGTTGCTGAAATACTTCTTGGCGATGTTGTCCCTTCAGGGAAACTTCCTGTTACTGTTCCCAGAACTATTGGTCAAATTCCTTTTTATTACAGTCAGAAAGAAATCAATTATAAAAAGGATTACCTGTTTGTGGATTCTACTCCGCTGTATCCGTTTGGCTATGGATTAAGTTATACTACTTTTAATTATTCAAACCTGATTTTATCAGATTCAATTATGACTAATGATTCAAAAATAACTGTTAGCATTGATGTTACAAACAAGGGAAAAGTTAAAGCTAAAGAAGTTGTTCAGTTATATATTAAAGATTTGTATGGCTCTGTAACAAGGCCAAACAAAGAATTAAAAGGTTTTAATAAAATAAATCTTGATCCGGGTGAAACAAAAACTGTTTTTTTTGAAATATCATCTGAAATGCTTGCTTTTACAGGATTGGACATGACAAAAAAGGCCGAGAAAGGAGCTTTCGATTTAATGATTGGCGGATCATCTGATTCAAATAAAAACATAGCAAGATTCTATCTGAAATAGAATTAAGAATCAAAAAACAACAATAAGAATTGTAGTTTCTATATGAAAAAAGGAACGAATATGGATACTAGTACCAAATACGGTTAGTATAGAGAATGTAAAATAAACTTTCAGACAGAGTTTATTTTACATTCTTTATTTTATTGTACCTTAATATGGTAACCATATTTTCTGGAAAGAGAAGCCACTTTTGTGCATGATCCTTTTGATCCCAATTATTCTAGTTGCTTAAATGCTCTTTATAATGTCGTTCTAATTAGCCCCCATCAATATGATTAAATTTTTCAAGAGATTTGGCTGTGATCGGGCAGGTATCCAAATGCTTCTTTAGGAATAACATATTCTATTAGAGGCAGTATTATTTTATTCTGTTGCAGAACTTTTTTATTGTAAGGTAGACGAACAGTTAATCCATAGTTTTTTAATTCCACCTTTCGGAATTATATACTTGGATACGGTCTTCTTCTGACAATCATCGCGCTGTGCAACTGTGTTAGACCCGACCAAAACCAGTATAGTCACAAAAACAAAATAAGTACAAACTCTTACTGTTGATATATTGCCCAATAACTCATTATTAAACCATGAAATAAAAGTTGAAATTAAATTATTAATTTTGGTTCCTGATTCTTTAAAACTTATATTAGTTTAAAATCCTTTTCTAGTATCATAATAATATGTTTAATTAATTATGTAAATAGTTATAAAGATCAGTAGTTATTTGAATATTAATTTCCCCTGATAAATTTTATTTTTACTTTTTCGTGATTGAGCAAAAAATATTTTGTATAAGTTAATTAATCCTTGATGATTTCCTTTAGGATAGCTTCTATTTTTTTACCTGATTCAGATAATTTCCCGTCTGATTTTTTTGATTTTATTGTAAGGGAATATTATTTATTCAAGTCCATAGAAGGAGATAGTTCCACTGGTTGACACCAGCTGTTTTTCCCATCATATATGCCTGTTATGATACCTTTAATCTGATTATTTTCTATAAATAGCTGAGGACGTTCACGCCTTACGCATTGTATTTCTTTCCCGTTACTATATTTTAGGTTGTGATCATAAACAATTACGTCTTTATATTTTTCCCATTTGTTAATACCATCCTGAGAATACAAATGTGCACCCCATCTTACATGACCAGTAACTGCTCCCTCATTATCCTCACAAATTATATGAGATTGGTTCCCCATTTTGAAAAAATAGAAATCTTCAATTTTACTTTCCGGCCATACATTTTCATTAACTATTTTATATGGACCACTAAAACTTTCTGATTCGGCTAATTTAACCTGCAATTCAGCATCGCGATACAATAGCATAATCTTCCCTGTTTCAACAAGTACTGCGGGGTTATTTGATTCCTGATCAATAATTGGTTCATTAGATCTTGACCACGGTCCTTCAATATTTGATGCAGTTGCATATCCAACCCTTCTCATGAATTTATTGCTGCCAGGCTTAATTGTAGTAAAATCGGAACCAATATAAAACAGAACATATTTATCCCCGATTTTATGTATTGTTGGATTATGAGCCATGTTGGAATCCCAAAAAATGGAATCTCGTTCACCGATAATTACTTCCTGAAATTTGTAAGGGCCAACAAGTGATTTTGATGTTGCGCGAACAATTTCAGAAGAATGGAAATAATCAAAAGGGAACTCGTGGTTTTTTGGCCAGCGCGAGGCAAACATATGGTAGGTTGAATCTACTTTTATAACAGACCCACCCCAAACCCAGAAACCATCCATTTTAAATCCTGAATTGACAGGAACAGGTTGAATCCGATCTTTAATTGGTGTTATACTATCGCTATTTATACATGAGATTAGATTAACTATTAGTAAGAAACTTATTGTTATAATCTTCATTTAAAAAGGAATTTAGTTGGGTAATTACCCATGTTATTAATTTAAAATATTAGCCCACTCTAAAAAGGCAGATATATATTTTTTTAGTTAAAATGGTTGCTCTAAAATTATGCAATATCCATATATTAAACAAGAGGTTTTGTACTGTTTTTTATTTTTAACTCATAAACGATGCGGTTCGGGTTGGTGCAGTTCACGTAGCGAATTACAGTGGCTTTTTTTGTAAAAATCCTTTTTTAAGGGTCGAAGATATAATAAACTATCAACGAACTATTGGTTTATCTTTCAGTGTTCTACCTTTATTATAATTTTGATTATTAGGGAAACCTGCCTTACCAACACCTTTATTCATTAACGCTTTTAGTTCCGGCAAATGATATCTATAAATTGCCTGAGGCTTTACTCTATGTTTATTACATAATGAGGCAGCCATACCTACTACTTCGCCCATCATACCTGTTGTACGCATAACTCTAACGGTACCTAATGCAACATGGGTAACACTAATATTGCGACCTGCCATAAATAAATTATTTACATTACGGGAGTATAGACAACGATAAGGAATAGGATAAGGATAAATTTCGGTCTGTTTACAAATTGATTTAAACTCATTATTAGGAAATTTTTTACTATTCTCAGGTTCAGGATAATGTAAATCTATTGTCCATGTAGTGCATGCAGTACCGTCTTCCTGTACATCATATCGACGAATATCATCTTCCTTTAAAATATAATCTCCTAATAAACGACGAGATTCTCTTTTACCTGAAATATATGCAACCCATTGAAGAGCACGATTACGAAAAGTACTGTTTTTTTTATATTTATTCTTTAAATAACTCCAGTTGGAATAAACAACCAATAAACCATAATCTCTAATTCGTTCAAAATCCTTTATCTGATCATAATTCATACCCGTCTCCCAGGTCCATTCACCTGTTGTTACTTCCTCACAATTAGAGGCATTAAAATTTACACCATAATTAAACTCCGGAAAAGAAACCGGTTTATCTTTTTTTACCGAATACCATTGTACCGAAGCTCCCATAGTCATTTTATCAGCTATAACAGGTGCTGTTTCTTCATTAAACTCTTCACGACTTTCTCTTCCAACTGAATAATCAGCTCCTGCCAGATATCCTATCGTTCCATCTCCTGTACAATCAGCAAACAAAGGCGCTTCAAAAATTAACTCTTCACCTGTCTCAATATGACGAGCATGTACAAAATGTATACAATTACCATCCATATCTACACCCATTGCATGAAAATTATCAAAAAGTGTAATATTAGGTTCATTAGCAATAATAACTGATTTCTTTTCATCTGCATAAAAAGCTTTAGGTTGAGCATTACCTCCTCTTTCAGAACCAAATTCATTTTGTAAATTTCCCAGCGATTTATATTTCCCAATGTTGTTTCGCCCACCTAAATGTACACGTACTTCGGAACTGTTATTACCTCCTAATATCGGTCTGTCATGAATCAACGCTACTTTGCATCCTAATCTAGCAGCACTTACAGAAGCACTTATCCCAGCAACACCACCACCTATCACAACTAAATCATACTTTCCCGCCAAACGAGGTGTGTCCGGCATATTCTTAATATGATGACGAAAAATTTCTAAATCTTTCACATTAGCAGGAGGAACATAGTTTTCCTCCGTTGTGAAATAAATAGCATCACACCTACCTTCAAACCCGGTTAAGTCGATCAATTTAACTGTTTGATTGAGCTTTTTAATTTTTATCTTTCCTGCCAATTGCCACTCCCAGCAATTACCTTCAGCACCTAAGATTTGTTTGAACTTTTTTTCACCAACAGCTAACTTAAACTTACCAGGCCCTTCACCCTCTTTCCATGGTGAAGTCCAGTTATATGTACGTACATAAGCAAAATATGTTCCTTTCTCAGTAAAAACAACTTTCGTAGAAGCTGGCTTCACAGCATGTCCCATGCCATGAGCCAATAAATAAGGAGATCCCATCAGATCCATAAACTGCTGATCTACGCACCAGCCACCTTTTACCGTAAAGTTTTCCGCTTCTAGCCACAATTCAGCCGCCGAAGCACTAATTGTCATAACTAAAAGAACTACTATAGTAAACACTCTTTTTTTCATATTTTTTTATAATTTATCTGCTTTAGGAAAACCGACTTTACCCATTCCTTTACGCATCAATGTTTTTAAAGCATTAAGATGCTCTTTATAGACACCACGGGGAGTTGTGTTTTTTTCTTTACATAAAGAGACAGCCATTCCTACTACTTCGCCCATCATGCCACACGTACGCATCACTCTAACCGTACCTAAAGCAATATGTGAAACACTAATATCACGACCTGCCATGAATAAATTATTTATATTTCTGGAATATAAACAACGATAAGGCACAGCATATGGTTTAATAGTTTGTTGAACACAATAGGATTTAAAAGGCTCTTCTTTCATTATTTTCATTGAATCGGGGAAATGTAAATCAATAGGCCAAGTTGTTGTAAATGAAGCATCCTTATAAGCAATATTATCAATAATATCTTGTTCCCGAAGTACAAAATCACCCAATAAACGACGAGATTCACGTTTTCCTCCGATATAGGCAGCCCATTTTAACTTATCATTTACAAATTGTTCTTTATCTTTACTATGATTTTTTAGAAAAGACCAATTCCCATATACCGCACGCAATCCATAATCCCGTATATATTCAATTTCAGTTATCTGGTCATGATTCATACCTGTTTCCCACATCCAGTCTCCTTTACGTATCTTTTGACAAGTATTCTCATCAAATTGAACTGCCCACGGACAATCAGGGAAAAATGAAGCTTCTTTGCTAACAACTGAATACCACTGAACAGATGTTCCCATTACCAGTTTGTCCTTTTTTGGCAAAGCACTGGGCTCATTATAGGCAGATTTACTTTCTCGACCAACAGAATAATCGGCACCAGCTAAATAGCCAACTGTACCGTCACCGGTACAATCTGCAAATTGGCTTGCTTTAAAACTATATTCTTTACCTGTTAAGTTTTCTCTGGCTATTACAGCTTCTATATTTTTATCTTGCATACGTACATGAAACACATGCATATTTAAAAAAAGAGAAATGTTTGGTTCATTTTTTACCAATAGTAATTTGAGATTATCACCATAATTAGATTTAGGACCACCGTTATGTATCATTACTTCAGGATGAGCTTTAATAATCTTAAGTATTTGAGCACTTCTATGCATCTGTGGGTATTTCAACGCTTCTTTATAATTCCATACACCTACATAACCTGTTTCATCACAAATAAAACCTAACTTAGGATAAGGTTGTTGCATAATCAAACCAGAAAGCCCTACGCGTACTTCAGAACTATTATTTCCACCCAATACAGGACGATCCTGAATTAATGCCACCTTACATCCTAAACGAGCCGCACTTACAGCAGAAGAAATACCAGCAATACCACCACCTACCACAACTAAATCATAAGAACCTTGAACTATAGGTTCGCTTATACCTAATTTTGTTCTTCGAAATTGAGTCAGAGCTTCTTTATCAAAAAAAGGAACATCATCAGGATCAGTAGAAAAATATATTGCGTCGCAACGACCTTCAAAACCGGTTAAATCATGAAGTTGCAATTGATTATCTCCTTTATTTAGCTTTACCTTTCCACCATACTGCCAACTCCACTCAGCTTTATCTGTGCCAAAAACAGTTTCTATAGCTTTGCCATTGACTTTTAAATTAAATCGACCTGGTGAACTTCCTTTATTCCAGGTTTTCACCCAATCACGGGTACGAACCCAAAAATAAAAACATCCTGTTTCCTTTACCAGAATTGTAGTTTGAGCATCTTTTACTGGTACACCTAAACCATGAGCTAACAAATAAGGAGAACCCATTTGATCCTCCGATTGATTATCCATAACCCATCCTCCCTTATCTGTAAAGCTTTCCGCCTCAACAAAATAAAAGGTACAGGGAGATGGAGTACAAGCAAAAAACAATAAGAAAAATACACCACAACAAAATAAAATATTTATTTTTTTCATGTTTATTGCTGTTTTATTTTTTTGAATTAAGCATTCAAGGTTTCCTAATTGATAAAACATTGAAAATATGATAAATAAAGGAATAAAAATATTGTATATTTTTATTCCAAAGTTTAGAGATCAGTTTATCCATTATAAAAGTATTAAATATTTTGTTTTTCAGTGTGCAAATATTAAAAAAATCACAAAATATTACCTTCTAATCATAGGCTAACTCTTTTAAAAACTTATACTAAAGCATAAGTTTTTAAAAGATAATATGGATCATCAATAAAATTTTATTTGTTTTTTGAGTTGACAAATGATTCTTCTTTAATTATCTCTTTTTCTGGTTATCATGTTTTCTTACAGTGCATACCTGATGGATTAATAATACTTTGTATAGTAATAGACTCCATTGTCTTTCATCCATAAAAAAATAACATAATCCCTTTCTATAGTATTTTGCAAAAAGAATAACCGGCATAGTTAATATAAAGCAGGGATTTTTTTTTCAGACACAGAACTAAGATCGAATTTCTTAATCAATCCAATATCATCAAAATATATAGTTTCTAAGCCATCTCCTTCTTTCTCAAGTTTTATCTTCACCACTGTATCATTAGCGGAGCTAATAAATGTTGAACTGAAAAACTTCCACCCCTGCGAGTCAATAGATTTGGATAAAATAACACCTTCCTTAGCTGAAAGAATTAATCGGCCACTCACACCTTTTCCCGGTGCCTTAATCCAGGCAGATACTACATACATAGTTTTTGGAGCAATACCTGTAATTGTCTGTTCAAGTTCGGCTCCAACTTCTTCAATTCCAACGGACCGGTTCTGCATTCTGGTACGGGCATTCTCAATTCCCCATGAATTTTCAGTAATCAGACCTGTTTTTTTTTCGTTTTTAAATTTCCAGGCATCAAATCCCTCTTCGAATCCTCCGTTTTCAACCAGATTCCGGTATTCGACATCAACTCCCCTGAATACAGGATTTGGAACATGATCAAAATCATGTCCGGCTTTCCATGGCTTTTCTCCGTATTCAAATGCCCCCATATCAGGAGCCTTTCCTGTAAACGAATCACTGATATTTTTAAGTTTTACACCATTGTCAATTGCCGGGGAATGGGCTGAAAGTAAAAAAATTAGGTTCTCCGGATCCTGATAAAGAGGATCGGTACCCTGATAGATGTTATGCAAAACTATAGAACTATCCTTCAGAACTATGGTACCTGTAAAAATATTATTGATCATCTGATCGCCATACATATCATTACTAAAATTTCTGCCCCAGCTATCGAAACTCATACTGCCATAAGTTGTATTATTATAGACCAGATTAAAATTCCCTGGTGTGTTCAGTTTGATAGCTGAAAAATTACTTATAACATGCCCCATAGGTGCATGGGGTACCACATTCTTCCATGTACAATTATATATTAGGTTATGATGAATTAAATAGTTGCTTGTACTGTTATCAAGATAAATACCCATTCCATTAATATCATGCACTTTATTAAAAGCAATAATCGAATTTTCCCCTGAATTATTTGCACAATACATTGCTCCTATATCATAGCGAACTAATCCTGCATAACTTATATCATTATACTGATAAATATTCTCTTTGCCCGAGACAAGTATGCAGCCTCCGCCTGCCCGAGATATTGTATTGTTACTTATCAGGTTTCTGAATCCATGAACAGATAAAATCTGATCCCATGACCCGCTGTAATTACCATCATGTATGTAGTTGTTTATAATCCGATTATTATTCCCTTTAAGGTCTACAATCATCCCTTTACAAAAACATAATTCACAACTGTTCAATTCATTACCATTTCCACTAATAAACACACCAGGATCCACATGGAAACCATTCAATTCCCTTAGCATGCAATTTGAGCTTTGCTCATTCGTAAGGATACCCCCTCCGAATAATTCAAGACCACTTATTTCAATATGTGACAAATCTGAAAGGTCAATACAATAATCTCTGGCTTTAAGCTCAACAGCTCGACTGTATGGGTTCACACCATCACTTGAATAAAGGTATAAATCATCCTTTACCCTGTCAAAATACCATTCGCCGTCCACATCAAGAAGATCATAATGCCCCAGCAGGTAATATCTGTTATCCTTACGGGCTGCATAATTATCATCCCATGTAGATTTAGGTGCATAATAATTAGAGCGTTGCCCGGGAGCCGGATATGTGAGAATCCCTGTTTTAGGATCAAAACCGGCGATAGTATAATATTGAAGAGCCCATTCCTTACCCAGCAAGGCTTCCATTTCACATCCCTCAAGGGAGAAATCGCCAGGAATATCGCTGTCCTCCAGACTTTCGAAATTACCAGAATCCACAGTTGCATATACAGGGGTAAATAAATCCCCTGAATCATTAGGCCAGCGGGACCGGGATGTCAATTGACCATCTATAAAAACCATTTTCCTGAATTCCGACTCTTTATAATCGGTTTTGTAAATATTCTTCTCTACAACTTTCCATTTTTTCCCTACAATATTACATGCACTGATTATGACCCTTTCATTTTCGTAATTCTTAATTACCAGATTATTACCAGGCTTACCGGAAAAGAGAGGTCTGATGCATTCTCGGTAGGTTCCTTCCCTGATATAACAGGTATCTCCTGCCTGCATCAGACTCATAGCTTTCCCAATAGACCTGAAGGGACCATTTTTACCAAAAAGATGATCAGGCTGTGAACCCGACCAATGATCACTTCCTTCCATAGAAACGTAAAAATTATTTTCTTTTCTTTCTTGTTGACTCCCTTGAATCTCTCTGGAAAACATTACAATTAGAAATAGTAATAGCAGCTTAGGTATAATATTCATTAGATTTTTATTTTACTTATTTAAATTTCCTAGTTAATAAAACATTGAAAATGAGGTAAATAAAAAATAAAGAATGTTGTATATCTTAACTTAAAAGACTATATTTGAATCAGTTATAAGACAAATACGATATGCAACACTCTAAAATTACAGAAAAAATTGGTGGATTTCAAAAATTTGTCAATAATGATAGTGATACAATCGTATGCCTGGAAGAAAAATTAAAGTTCTTTGAAATACAGCGTATATTAATCAGTTAGAATCAAGGTTAACTTCCGACTAACGTCAGATTTAAAACACACATAATCAGGTGTTTGTAAATCCGAGTTGTTCGGGTTGTATTTCAAATTTAGTAATTTGTTTTTGTATTCTTTTCACAAGTCCCAACCTTCTTTTTTCATCTAGGAATATG